>ERZ836760.1066-NODE-1066-length-33584-cov-3.160160_pt1 | contig 33584 bp, 55 predicted proteins | sample MGYA00519941_ERZ836760 | MGnify/ENA primary metagenome ERZ836760 (study PRJEB31850, sample SAMEA3708807) | human gut metagenome | biome: human gut; feature: human-associated habitat; material: faeces | place: China | collected 2014 ... | reverse complement strand
AGCAAATAGAGACTGCAAATAAACAAAATAAAGATCTACAGGAGAAAATCACAGTATTGACAAAGAACAATGAAGTTAGTCAGAAAATGCATGCTGAACAAATTAAAAATACAGAAAAACAAAATAAAGATTTACAAGAAAACAATTTACTTTCTTTGTCATATGGAAAAATTAAAAGAAAAAATATAGATGATATTTTATATGTAGATATAAAAGAGGAAGAAATTATGCAGCTTTATGAAGTTGATATTGATAAATTGGCCTATTACAGCAGAGATGATGGCTTTTTTATAAAAGTGACAGAGGATGGTGAGTGATATGGAGTGGATAAGTGTAAAAGATAGGTTGCCAGAAAATCAGAGTGAGTGTTTATGTTGCTACCGCATCAAAAATGGTACATACAAGTATGCAGGTTTCTTAAACTTATTATCCACATCTAGAGAAGTTCCAATTTGAAGATGAAAAATATCAGCTGAATGTTACCCACTGGATGCCATTACCTAGCTTGCCGGAGGAATAGAAGTGGAGACAAAAAGAGATTTAGTAACGTGTGGAAAATGGCTTAAAACGTATCGCAAAAATATTTGGGGAAATCTGACCTTTGTACTTGCGTGTTCTGCTTGCGGCAAGTACACCATAGGCAACAAAGGCATTACGACAAAATCAAGATACTGCCCCAATTGCGGAGCGTTGATGCAGGAGGAGTAAAAAATGACACGAAAAAGATTTATAAAGCTGCTTATGAGCCAAGGTGTGCAGAGAAATGATGCGGAAGCCATTGCGCGAATGGTTCGAATGTTGCAAAAAGAAGGTGAACGAAATGAAAGAAATTAAATTAAAAGAATGCCCTTGCTGCGGCGGAGAAACGAAGTTTAGGACTATAGATGGTGTAAACGGGAGACCAATATCCGTTTATGTGCACTGCACCAAGTGCGGGCTTGAAACAAAAGCTTTTAAAGTAAGTGTCGACTACTGCGCAAAAGAAGAAGCTGCGAAGGTGTGGAATAGAAGAGAAAGCGATATTGAAACATGCGAGAATTGCGGATGTAGCTGTATACAGACAATAAAGGAGTTTTCGTTCGGAAAAAAGCCAAAAACTTTTAAAAAGTGTGTTGAGTGTAAAAAACTCACAGAGGTTAAAGATGAAAATTGTAAATTTTGAAATATTTAAGTGCAAAGGTTCATTATTATCATTCAAACGAAAGAATAAAGATAATCCGTTCTGTGAGTATTATGGATTGGATTTCGATGGTTTGGTTCTGAGAGAATTGCCCGAAATCACGTCTAATAATATAAAAGACATTGCATATGATTTATATATTGTGATACTAGATGAGCATAAAATTATGATTAAATTAAGAGATGCACTATGGGATGCTATTGAAGTTTATGACAATGCTAATATTTTAAGTGTCGACAGTATTAGGACAGGATTAAAACCGTTACTGGATATTGCGACGCATGTAGTAAAGGAGTATGAAAGTGAACAAGAGTAAAAATACTATAACAATACTCTGTATCATAGCTTCTCTTATCTGCCTAGTAGCAACAATAACTTTAGCCCTACATATGTCTTTCATCATAGTTTTACAGTACTGGTGGGCTTTTTTGATAGGTATGATACTTTCAGGTAGTGTACTGATTTTTTGTGTGATTTTATATATAAGTGATTGGCTGGGGAGGAAAAAGAAGAAAAAATATGACGACTAAAGAAAAGAAAGAATATCTAAAAAGATATAGGAAGATAGATAGAGAAGTAAATCAATTGCTTATGGAAAAAGATGAAATATTTTCACTTGGTACCAAAATAACTCCTACTTACAGCGATATGCCGAAAGGCACAGGAGAAAATAATAAAACGCAATCAACTATTGAAAAGCTGGAAGAACAAGAAGAAAAAATTAATAAAAAGATAGATTTACTTTATGAAGTAAAAGAGGATATTGAGAAAGCACTTCATACTGTAGAAGATGACACTTTAAGAGTGCTTTTACGTTATCGGTATATCAATGGATTTACGTGGGAAAAAATTGCAGTTATGATGGGTTATGGTTATCGAAATATTACAAGATTACATGGAAAGGCATTAATGCAAATAAAAATACATAATATGTCCTAGTATGTCCTATAAATACTATGATATAGTGTAAACAGGGAAATTTGAGTTTCCTAACGGTTTGTATACCTCCTTTCTATAATATTGCCTGTGTGCCGCGGCATTCCACGGAAACACACATAAAAAATCCGTGCTGGCGACACGGACTATATATAGCTGGTTATATCGCAGAAGTGGTATCAAGCAAGGGCGTGACCTTGCCAGCTAGTCCAAACGAGACTTCTTGCACCTCTCTTTGAAGTGGAACAGTAGAGGTCGTTAACACAAGACTGTGCTTGATGCATGGTCTTTTTTTATTGAGGTAAATATGTTTGATTATAAGAATACTATATGGAAACGCAAACGGAAAAAAATATTGAAGCGTGATGGATATATATGTCGGTGGTGCAAGAGATTTGGAAAGAAAGTGGATGCGACTACAGTTCATCACATAAAGCATGCTGATGAATATCCAGAGCTAGTATATACGGACAGTAATCTTGTTAGCTTATGTTCCGCTTGCCATAATAAAGCACATCCTGAGAAAGCAAAAAATCACAGAAGATATTAAAGGGTGCAATATTTATGATTGATAAAGTTGATATTGATAAGTTGATTGAAGAAGCGATGGATAATATGTCAAAGGGTAATGCTGGATATTGCACTATAAAGATAAGTGCTGAAGGATTGTCTCTTTTAACTCATGATAAAAAAGATTTAGATAAGTCAGAAGAAGTTATTAAGTCAGACGCAAGAAATAAAAAGATACTTTATCTATGTGACAGAACACAATGTGATTGCTGTTATGAAGGCTATAGTTGTAGTCATACCACAGATATTAAGCATGCAAAAAATTTTAAAGAAGTTTACGAAAGTCTTTATATGGAAAATGAGAGGCACAGTGAATCCCCCCACCATCAAGATTGAAAAAGCATATAGATAGGGACCGGCGGGGGTAAGTGTTTCCAACTCTGATACTAATTTTAACAAAGGGGGTGCAGCTTATGACTAAAACTAAATGGAAAAACCTTATTTTACAGCAGATGGCTGCACTTGATGTGCAAAAAGATTCATATGATTCAGCTGTTGAAACTTTAGCAGCCATTTTAGAACAAAGGGATAAAACATTTAAAGAGTTTCAAGAATCGGGAGGAAAGTCTGTCATAGAGTATACAAACAAAGGTGGCTCAACCAATATGACAAAAAATCCTTTACTGGTTTTATGGGACGACCTGAACAAAAGCGCGTTGATATACTGGCGTGAACTGGGATTAACTCCGTCCAGCTATAAGAAAATGACAGGTGACAATCCTAAGAAAGAGAAAATAGGTGGACTTGCGGAGGCGTTAAGGTCAATTGAATCAGGTTAAAGGGAAAAACTGGACGGATGTCATAAACTACGCTAAAAGTATCAGAGAAGGGGAAAAGGTGGCATGCAAAGAATTGCAGCAAGCAGTAGAACGCTTTTTTCAGGATTTGGAGAACCCTGATTATTGGATGGATTCAAAAGCCCCCGAATTTTGTATTCAAATTATAGAAAAAACTTTATGTCACCAACAAGGTGAAAAACTGGACGGTACGCCGTTAAGAGGAACACAGTTTAACCTAGAGCCATACCAAAAATTTATTATATACAATCTTGTGGGCTTTAAGCTTGCTGGAACGGATATAGTTAAATATCATGAGGCATTAATATTTATCCCTCGTAAAAATGGTAAAACAGGGTTAGCGGCTGCGCTTGCATGGGCTTTGTCTCTATGGTATAGAAGGTCAGGCGCTAAAACTTATATCGCCTCTGCTGCCCTTATGCAATCCTTAGAAAGCTTTAATTTTTTAAAGTACAACATTGATAGGATGGGTGAGAACTCTAAAAATGGTGGTTCAGTAAAAATTATAGACAATAACAACGAGCATTCAATGGAATCGTCTTTGCCGGACGGTTCCTTTTTTATCCGCGCACTGGCGGCAAATCCAGATACACAAGATTCATTGAACTGTAACATCGCTATAGTGGATGAATGCCATGCGTTCAAAAAGCCGAAACAATATAATCTTTTTAAGGAAGCTATGAAGGCATACACAAATAAATTGTTAATTGGAATTTCTACAGCGGGAGATAACGAACAACTCTTTTTGGGGCAGCGTTTAAAGTATTGTCGTAAGGTGTTGGACGGCACTGTGAAGGATGAACAGTATTTCATATTTATGTGTTGTGCAAATGAAGATGAAAACGGAAATGTTGACTATATCAATCCCATAACTCATGAAATGGCAAACCCAGGATATGGAGTAACAATTCGTCCTGATGAAATATTGAACGATGCACTACAAGCACAAAACGACCCGCAGCAGAGAAAGGATTTTTATGCAAAGTCATTGAATGTATATACCAATGCACTAAAGGCGTACTTTAACATTGATGAATTCCGAGCCAGCGACCAAAAATATAACTGGACGTTGGAGGAATTGTCAAAATTGCCAATTGACTGGTATGGAGGTGCAGATTTATCCAAACTGCACGACTTAACAGCTGCGTCCATTTTCGGACATTATAAAGGTGTAGATATTATAATCACACACGCATTTTTCCCGATTGTGGCTGCACATGTAAAAGCTGATGAAGATAACATTCCTTTGTTTGGCTGGCAAGATGACGGACTTTTGACAATGTGCAACAGTCCAACGGTCAATCATGCTGATGTTGTAAATTGGTTTATTGATATGAGAAAGCGTGGTTTCAAAATTCGACAGGTAGGGCATGACCGAAAGTTTTGCAGAGAATACTTTATTGGCATGAAGTCTGCCGGATTTAAAATCATAGACCAACCTCAATATTTTTATAAAAAATCAGAAGGTTTCCGATATATAGAACAGAGTGCTAAAAACGGCACTCTTTTTTATTTGCATTCAGAAGCTTTTGAATATTGTGTGGAAAATGTATCCGCCATAGAGAAAACCGATGACATGATTCAATATGAGAAGGTACAGCCGAAGCAAAGAATAGATTTATTCGATGCTTCGGTTTTTGCGTGCGTACGCTACTTGGAAAATCTCGACAGAAGTCAAGCGGCTAAAAAGTGGTGGGGCGAGTAATCGCTCAAAGGGGGTGATTGAAGATTGAGCAAAAAGAAAGACAAACAAAAAAGAGCAAGGGCAGAACCGAAAGAAAAAAACACTGTTTCGTGGTTATGCTCAACAGATGCTTATGATACGCTTGTGTGTCAAGGATATACAAGTTTATCACATAACCCTGAAATATGTACCGCAGTAGATACCATAGCAAAGTTAATCGCAAGTATGACAATCCAGCTCATGGAAAATACGGCAGATGGAGATATTCGGGTAAAAAATGAATTGAGCAGAAAAATTGACATTAACCCCAATAGCAGAATGACACGCTCTGCTTTTATTCATTGGATAGTGAAAACAATGATTTTGGAAGGGAACGGAAACGCAGTTGTATATCCTGTCTTTAAGAGAGGTATTTTAAAAGATTTAAATCCTGTACCTGCTGCTATGGCATCATTTATGCCGGATGGATTGTGGGATTACTCAGTTTTGATAAATGGAACAGAGTATGCACCTGACAATGTGCTACATTTTGTTTTGAATCCAGACAGCTACTACACATGGAAAGGTGCTGGGTACAAAGTAGCTTTATCTGAGGTTGCAAACAACTTAAAGCAAGCAGCAACAACAGAAAAAGGTTTTATGTCCTCAAAATGGAAGCCTTCCATCATCGTAAAGGTTGACGCTTTGACAGAAGAATTCTCAAATGCGGAAGGACGCAAAAAACTTTTAAATGATTACATTGAAACAACAGAGGCAGGGGAACCTTGGATGATTCCGGCAGACCAATTTCAAGTGGAACAGGTAAAACCCTTATCATTATCAGACCTTGCATTGGCGGACTTTGTTGAACTGGATAAAAAAACAGTGGCGGCTATCTTAGGGGTTCCGCCTTTTGTTTTGGGAATCGGGGAGTTTAAACGTGATGCATGGAATAACTTTATCAATACCACAATTATGCCGATTGCCCGAGGGATAGAGCAGGAACTTACGAAGAAACTTTTGTATAACCCTGATTGGTTTTTTCGGTTCAATGCACGCAGTCTATATAATTACGACTTAAAAGACATGGCGGCGGTCGCAGACGACCAATTTGTTCGAGGAATTATGACAGGCAATGAGGTTAGAGACTGGATAGGACTGTCACCGATACCAGGACTAAATGAACTTGTCATTTTAGAAAATTATATTCCCCGAGGCATGATTGGAGACCAAAATAAATTGAATGGAGGTGATGATAAATGACGTATGAACGCACTGCTCTTGTGCGTGACGAAAAATTTACTACACGTGCAGAGGACGGTAACTTGTATATTGAGGGATATTTTGCGGTATTTGGTAGCGAATATCGCATGTGGGAAAATGCAATTGAAACCATTGACGAAGATGCTTTCAATGAAACAGTTGACGGTGATGTACGTGCGTTGGTGAATCACGATAGCACTTTGGTTCTTGGGAGGACTACAGCCGGAACCCTTACTTTAAGAGTTGACAGAACTGGACTATGGGGGAGCATCCTTATCAATCAATCAGACCAAGACGCGATGAACCTTTACGAAAGAGTAAAGCGTGGGGATGTAAGTCAATGCAGCTTCGGATTTGATATTTTAGACCAAAGTACTGAAGTAATGGAAAACGGAACAACAGTATGGAGATTAAAAAAAGTTGAGCTTTATGAAGTATCTGTTGTAACGTTTCCTGCCTATGAAGACACATCCGTTATAGCAAGAAAAAAAGATTATGAAGAACTACAGAAAAGAAAAAAAGAACTTTGGCAAAAAGAAATGATTCAACGCCTGAAAGGAGTAAATGATGGCACTTAAAATTTTGATGTTAAAAAGAAATATTGATTCTAAAAAAGCGGAGTTGGAAGAGCTTAGAAAAAAAGATGAAAGCTTTTCTGTCCGCGAAGCTGAACTGGAACAAGCAATTCAAGAAGCGCAAACAGAAGAGGAACAAAACACAGTAAAAGAAGAAATTGAAAAATTCGAGACTGAAAAACAAGAACACGAAGAATCAAAATCTACACTGGAAAGTGAAATTGAAGGTTTGGAAGCAGATTTGGAGGCAGAAGAATCCAAATCTCCAGACATCAGGGAAGTAAAAAAAGATAGAAAAGAAAGGGCTGATAATAAAATGCAGACAAGAACAAAATTTTTTGGTTTAAACGCACAAGAGCAAAGAGAATTCGTTGCACGTGAAGATGTAAAAGTTTTCTTAGAAAGAGCAAGAGAAATGGGCAGAGAACAGCTTTCTGGTATCTCTCAAAAGAGAGGCGTAACTGGTGCAGATTTGACAATTCCAACTGTAGTACTTGATTTGCTACGACAAAACATTATGAACTACTCGAAGCTAACAAAACGAGTAAGATTAAGAGCTGTAAATGGCAAGGCACGTCAAACGGTAATGGGTGCTATTCCAGAAGCAATTTGGACAGAGGCTTGTGCAAAACTAAATGAGTTGGATTTCAGCTTTAATCAAGTGGAAGTTGACGGCTACAAAGTCGGAGGTGTTGTATATATCTGCCAAGCAACTTTGGAAGATAGCGACTTGAACCTTGCTTATGAAATTATGGAAGGTATGGGCGCATCAATTGGTATCTCTGTAGATAAAGCTATTTTGTACGGTACAGGTGTAAAAATGCCTTTAGGAATTGTAACAAGACTAGCACAAACATCTGAGCCGGACAACTACCCAGCAACCGCAAGACCTTGGCAAAATCTAAAATCCAGCAACATGAAACAAATTTCAAGCAAGCACGGAGTTGAATTGTTTCAAGAAATTGCAAGAGCTTCAAAAGCTGCAAAAGGTAAGTACAGCCGAGGTGTAAAGTTTTGGGCAATGAATGAATCTACATATACTGACTTACTTGTAGAAGCAATGACTTTTAATGCAAATGGTGCAATCGTATCGTCTCAAAATGGAACAATGCCCGTAATTGGTGGAGATATTGATGTGCTCCCTGATGAGGTTATTTCTGATGGAAATATTGTTGGGGGTTATGGAGATTTGTATTTGCTGGCAGAAAGAAGCGGTTCCGAATTCGCACGTTCTGACGAATATCGCTTTGCAGAAGACCAAGCTGCTTTTAAAGGTTCTGCACGCTATGACGGTATGCCTGTAATTGCAGAAGGCTTTGTGGCTATTGGTATTGATGTAACCCCGGCAACTGATGCAACATTTTTGGGTGATACTGCAAACGACACAACTCTTGCAGCGTTAACGGTGGGAGCTGAAAACCTAGCTCCTTCCTTTGCGCCTGAAACATTAACATATGCAATTACGGCTTCCGCTGCTAGTGATGCTATCACTGCGAACCCAACACAAGCAAAAGCAAAAGTAATGCTTTCATATGATGGCAAAAATTATCCAAATGGTTCAACAATCAAATGGAAAGCTGACTCTAAAGCTCATCCACTAACAATTACGGTTCAAAATGGTGTAAGTGAGCGTACATACACAGTAAATGTTACCAAATCTGCATAAGCGCCCGAAAGGGGTTAGGGTATGAGCGAACAAGATATTTTAAAAATATTGAAAATTGACTTACAGGTTTCAGTAAACGCACTGGATGAATACTTGCTTTTTCTTATCTCATCAGCAAAAGAATTTATTTTGAAAGAGGGGATTACCCTGACAACTTCACAAGATGACGTTTTATTGGTGGAGATGTATGCGGCATATCTTTACAGGAAGAGAAAAGAGCAGCAGAATGAAATGCCGCGAATGTTGCGTTGGGCTTTGAATAACCGTCTTTTTTCTGAAAAAGGTGCTGTAAATGGATGAATTAATTTTACTTGTAAAAGAAACATACACAAAAGATGATATTGGACAAATGGTTCCACAAAGAACGGAACGTGCTGTATGGGCAACATTGAAATCTGTTACCCGTGCGGAATGGTCTAATGCTGGTGAGATGGGCATGAAGCCCCAGCTTGTGGCGATAACTCCGTATGTGAACTACGAAGGAGAAACAACTGTCATTATTGGAACTGATACACCAATAGAATTTTCAGTGTACAGAACCTTTCACAGCACAGTGGATGACACAATGGAACTGTACCTGGAAAGAAAGGTGGGGAATGATGGCTAAAGTACGACCGGAAGATATTTCCGTTGAAATTATGTCACAGTTGGAGCAGTATTCGGATGAAGTGGCGGAAGAAATCAAAGAAGAAGTTCAAGAAACGGCTTCTGAATGTCTAAAGGAAATAAAAGCAAATTCTCCCACAGATACAGGAGAGTACAAGCGCGGCTGGAAGAAAAAAGTTGTTTTTGAAAGCGATAGCGATATACGTATAAGAATATATAACGCAAAAAAACCAAGCCTTGCACATCTTTTGGAGTTTGGACATGCAAAAGTCAACGGCGGCAGGGTTGAAGGAAAACCGCATATATACCCTGCCGAGAAAAAGGCAGCAAAGAGACTGGAAAATAAGGCAAAAGTGGCGGTGAAAGAATCATGACGCTTGCTGAATTGAAAACGATATTGGAGGCAACGGGCATACCTGTTGCCTATCGTTTTTTTACAGAAAGACAAGCCCCGCCCTTCATTTGTTACTACGTCTATGACACGGATAATGTCGGAGCAGACGGCGGTGTGTACTACGAAGTATCAAATATTCGGGTAGAGCTTTATACAGAATTGAAAAATCAAGAGTTGGAAAAAGCAGTTGAAACTACATTGACAGGATTTTTCTACAACAAATCTGAAACTTATGTCAGTACAGAAAAAGTTTATCAAATTATTTATGAAATTGAGGTGTAATAATGGCAAAGAAAAACAAAGTGCACTATGACCTTATAGACGTACACTACGCAAAACTAGAGTTACAAGAGGACGGAACACCTGTATATGGTGCGCCTAAAAAACTACCTGGCTCTGTAAGCATTGAAATTTCCGCAGAAGGCGAACAAATCGTTCAGCGTGCAGACGGTATTGACTACTATGTAACAACATCAAATAACGGTTATACAGGCACGTTAAGCATTTTAGATACTCCATCCGACTTTAAGCTGGACTGTCTTGGCGAGTACATAGATGAGGTAACAGGAATGCAGGTAGAGAACGCAGATGCTCCACAGAATCTTTTTGCTTTGCTTTTTGGATTCAAGGGAGATGTTTTTAACAGAAGACATGTTTTTTATAACTGCTCTGCTTCCCGTCCTGGTATCGCGGGGGAGAACAAAGAAAATCAGAGAGAACCAGACATGGACGAAATGGAATTTAAATCCTCTCCTCTATATGACGGTACAGTAAAAAGCGTTGCAAATGAAAAAACTCCGGTAGAGACATATAACGCTTGGTACGACCAAGTAATTTTGCCGGGACAAGCTCCAACTCCAAATGCAGAGCTTTCCAGTTTATCTATTGGGAGCTTAGAGTTAAGTCCGAAGTTTAGTCCTGGAGTTATAACATATACAACGAACACAAAAAATGCAAGTGATATTATTTCAGTTGAGCCAGTGAGGGCTAGCACTAAAATTGAAATTACAAACGGTGAAAGTCCGGTGAAAAATGGAGATTCCGCAACATGGAAAAGCGGGGCTAATACAGTAACGGTAAAAACAACAAACTCCACACAAAGTAAAACATATACAGTAACCATTACAAAATCTTAAGAGGTAAGAAATGATTAAAACATTGATAATTGACGGTAAAGAGGTAAAGTTTAAGGCTTCCGCTGCAATTCCTCGTCTTTACAGAATGCGGTTTGGAAGAGATGTTTTAAAGGATTTAGCTCAACTGAAAGCCGCATATGTTAAAAACTTAACAGAAGAAGAACAGCTCTCAATCATAAATTTAGAAATTTTTGAAAATGTTGCATACATTATGGCAAAGCACGCTGCGCCGGATGAAATATCCAATTCCGTAGAAGATTGGCTGGACAATTTTGAAACATTTTCGATTTACCAGATTTTAGAGGAACTTTTAGACCTTTGGGTACAAAATGAAAGTACACAGGTGGAAAGTAAAAAAAAATTAAGCCAAGTTGCAGGGAAATGACAACACCTCTTTTTATGTTGAGATGTTATCAAATGAATATTCCTGCGAAAGAACTTGAATTTTATACTATGGGATTTATCTATGATATGTTTACAGAGAGGTCAAATGATGAATATGACTATCCAATAAGAGCAACGCAAGAAGATTTTGATAACTTTTAAGATTAGCACTTGTCGCAAGACAGGTGCTTTTCTTTTTTAAGGGGGATTTTATGGCAGATAGAATAAAGGGAATTACTGTCGAAATTGGTGGAGATACCACAGGACTTTCGAAAGCGTTATCTGGTGTAAATAGAGAAATAAGTTCAACGCAAAAAGAGTTGCGTGATGTTGAACGGCTTTTAAAGCTAGACCCTACCAATACAAACCTTTTACAACAAAAACAAAGGTTATTAGCGCAAGCGGTAGGGGAAACAAAAACAAAGCTAGATTCTTTGAAACAAGCAGAAGTTCAGGTGCAATCTCAATTCAAAGAAGGAAAGGTTTCCCAAGAGCAATACGAAGCTTTGCAAAGAGAAATCATAGCCACAGAACAAAGCTTGAAAAAGTTGGAATCAGAAGCGAGCAAAAGCAACGCAACATTATCAAAAATATCTGCAACAGCTGACAAAATCGGTGGAGGAGCTAAAAAAATAGCTTCTGCTATGACACCTGTAACCGTAGGGTTGCTTGGTGCGGGGGCTGCAAGTGTGAAATTTGCAAGTGATTACAATGAGAGCTTAAATAAAGTTCAAGTTGCTTTTGGGGACTCTGCCGGAGAGGTAGAAAGTTTTGCGAAAACAACTTTGGATGCCTTCGGAATAGCAGAAGGCTCTGCATTAGACATGGCGGCTCTTTTTGGAGATATGGCAACGTCGATGGGACTAACGCAGGGTGAGGCTTCAAGTATGAGTACAAGTCTTGTAGGGCTTGCTGGTGACCTAGCTTCATTTAAAAATATTGGGCTCGATGAAGCGATGACGGCATTAAATGGAATTTTCACTGGGGAAACTGAAAGTTTAAAGCAAATTGGGGTTGTCATGACCCAAACAAACCTAGATGCTTATGCTTTGGCGAATGGCTTTGGAAAAACCACAAGCGAAATGACGCAAGCGGAGCAGGTACAACTAAGATACCAGTATGTGCTAAATGCGACAAAAAACGCACAAGGTGACTTTGCAAATACAGCAGATGGAACTGCAAACAGTATGAGGACAGCAAAAGAGAGTTTAAAAGAGCTGGCATCAACTTTTGGGCAACAACTTCTTCCAATCATTACACCGATTATCCAAAAAATCACAGACCTTATAAAGTGGTTTGGAGGACTAGATACAGGAACACAAACGGTAATTTTAACAGTTTTAGGATTCATTGCCGCGATAGGGCCGATTGCTGGCTTAATATCCAGCATTTCTACGGTCATAACATTTTTAAGCTCTACAGTGATTCCTGCATTAAGTGGGGCTTTGAGTTTTCTTGCTGCAAATCCTATTGTTCTTGTAATTGGTGCAATTGCCGCAGCAATCGCAATCATAACTACACTTTGGAATCATTGTGAGGCTTTCAGAAATGCTGTTATTCAAATTTGGGAAGGAATTAAGAGTATTTTTCAAGGCTTTTCCGATTGGCTAGATTCTGTTTTTGCTACAGACTGGTCTGAAAAATTTGGAGCTTTTGGGGAAATCTTAAACGCCTTTTTTAGAAACGTTCAAAACATTTGGAATTCAATTAAGTCGGTATTTTCTGGAATCATAGATTTCATAAAAAATGTTTTTACTGGAAACTGGCAAGGAGCTTGGGAAGGTGTAAAAAATATTTTTAAGAGTATTTTTGATGGATTAGTTTCAATAGCTAAAATGCCAATAAATGCAATTATCGGAATTTTGAACGGCGCTATTGACGGAATTAACGGAATTATTGGTGGCGTTAATAAAGTTACTGGTGTGGTAGGCATTCCAGCGATTCCAGATATTCCTAAAATTCCGATGCTGGCAAAAGGTGGAACGCTATCTTCTGGCAGCGCAATCGTAGGCGAAAAAGGTCCTGAACTTTTGACTATGCTTGACGGTGGAAAGGCAAGGGTAACACCTCTTACCAACAGCCAGAAACAGCAAGGTTCTTTCTTAACTGGAGGAATCACAATCAACATTGATTCTTTTACCAATAACGATACAACCAAAGATGTAAAACAGCTTACCGCATATATCATGGATGAAATCAACATGGCAGCACAAAGAAAGGCGGCGGTTTTTTCATGATGAACTTTTTTGTATATGACGGAAAAAACAGCCAAGATTTGGGACTGCTTATAAGCGGAGAAAAAACCTATAATTCTCCATCAAGAGATATAACCACGGTTTCAATTCCAGGACGAAGTGGGGATTTAATTATTGATAATGGGAGATACAACAATATAGAAGTTTCATATACTGTGAGTTTTAGAAAAGATGTACCTGAAAAAACAAGAGCTTTAAAAGCATGGCTGCTGTCTAGTGCAGGATATAGGCGTTTAGAGGACACCTATCAACCTGAATACTTTAGACTGGCAGCCATTTCCAATGCCACGGAATTTGAAATCAGTATTAATCGCTATGGTACAGCAGAATTAATTTTTAACTGCAATCCTTTTCTTTTCTCAAAAGGTGGGGAGCAAACAGTGACAATCCCTGTATCGGGTGGAAGAATCTACAATCCCGAGTACTTTGAAAGCCAGCCTATCATAACCGTATATGGGAATGGTAACGGTGTACTGTCTGTAAACAACATAAATTATAACCTTTCGGCTATAGACGGATATGTCACCATAAACAGCAATGTAGGACTGGTGTACAAAGGAACGGAAAACAAAAATAGCACTGTAAATTTTATCGAATTTCCAACCCTGCAAGTCGGTGAAAATATCATTGATTGGGCAGGCGGGATAACCAAAGTAGAAATAATTCCAAGGTGGTGTACGCTATGATACCGATGCTTTATGATGCCAAAGAGACTAACTTTAGCAACAACGGGTTAGGTATGCTTTCCGACTGTACATACTGCACAGTAACAGAAGAGAGAAATGGAAGTTTTGAGCTCGAACTGCGCTATCCGATAGATGGACAGCTTTACGAAAATATAAAGTATGACAGCATTATAAAAGCCATGCCAAATGAACTTTCAGATTTACAACTTTTTAGAGTATATTATAACTCAAAACCGATTAACGGGCTTGTAACTTTTAAGGCTGAACACATATCTTATCAGCTTAATAAGGTTCCTGTATCTCCCTTTACAGCTAACAGCATAACAGAAGCATTTACACAATTAAAAGCAAAAAGCGCAATTGAAAATCCTTTTGAGATGTGGACAGATGTAACAAAAAACGGAACAATGACCGTTGCAGTTCCATCTTCTTTTCGCTCTCTACTAGGAGGGGTTTCTGGCTCCGTACTGGATGTATACGGCGGAGAGTATGAGTGGGACAACTATACTGTAAAGCTACATGCACAGCGTGGACAAGACCGAGGGGTTAAAATCCTTTATGGAAAAAATTTAAAAGATGTTACACAAGAAGAAAACATTTCAAATGCCTTGACAGGAATATATCCGTACTACAAAGCAGACGAAAGCACAGTTTTAGAACTACCTGAAAAAGTAGTACAAATACAGTCAACATATGCTTACCCAAGAATTGCACCGGTAGACCTTAGCAGTAGCTTTGAATCCGGCACGACTGTGACGGTGGACATGCTACGAGAAGCCGCCAATAACTACATAAAAAATAACGATATTGCAAAACCAACTATTTCACTGCAAGTACAGTTTGAGCCTCTTTGGCAAACGGAAGGGTATGAAGATATAGCAGGACTTGAACGTGTCGGACTATGTGACACAGTAGAAGTAGAGTTTTATAAGTTGGGTGTAAGTGCAAAAGCAAAGGTCGTAAAGACAGTTTTTGATGTACTCAAAGAAAAGTATGAAAGTATCGAGATAGGCGATGCCAGAACAAATATTGCAGATACAATAGTACAGCAGCAACAGGATATAGATAGTGCTCCGTCAATGTCTACATTGGAGCAAGCGATTGCTGCTGCTACAAATGCAATAACGGGGAATAGCGGTGGATATGTGGTACTTCGCCCTGCAAAAAATCCGCAAGAAATACTGATTATGGACACACCTGATATAAATACCGCAAAAAAGGTATGGCGGTGGAACTCTGGTGGCTTGGGATATAGCAGTAACGGGTATAACGGGTCTTTCGCACTAGCCATGACAAATGACGGTCAGATAGTAGCAAATCGAATTACATCTGGGAGTTTAAATGCAAATATTATCCAAGCAGGGGTAATCCGTTCCGCAGATAGTAGTGTTTATTTTGATTTGGATTCTGGCATCCTTTCAGCCTCAAGGCTCACAGCAAAGACAGGGGCAGGAAATGCATATCTTAGTTTAACAAAAGTCCCTACAGGTGTGAGCTATGACTTTTTTAATAACGGGAATTTATCATTTAGTATGCTCCCAGGTACTTCAAGTATGCTAATGAGTACAGGGTATGATGCTAGGACCTTTTTTTCAATTGGAAGATATGACTTCACTTTAAATAGTGTATCGTCTAGCGGAGCTATAGCAAATATAATTATTGGAGACGGACAAGTAAATATTACAGGCAGCTTATATGTAAATGGTAGAAAAGTGGTGACAGAATGATAACAAACGACTTAGTATTAAACGCTAATGGTAAAAGTGTAAAAACATTAATCCATGCGGTACAAGGGGAAAACGGCTCCAGAATTTTTGAATTTACAGTCATAGGTACTGATGGCGAAATTTTAAGTCTTTCCGATTGTGAAGTCAACTTTTACGTAAGTAAAAATGATGGCACGGTTTCTATGCTTCCCACTGTAATATCTGAAAACAGTGCACAAGTAACGCTTACACAGCAAGCGTGCGCAGTATCCGGCGACAATGACTGCTGGCTGCAAATCATAAAAGCAAATGAAACAGCAGAGTTGAGGGTTGATAATCTCGTTTTGCGAGTGCAGAAATGCAACTTTGACGGTGCAGTTGAAAGTAGCAGCGAATTTGTAACATTAACTAAAAAAATCGTAGAAGCTAACGAAGCGATAAAAAACGCAAATCAAGCAGCGGACGATGTACGGAAAGACGGAGCGCAAGCAATACAAGAAATAAATCAAAACTTTAATACCGCTATGACAGGTTTTAACCAAGAGATAGATGCAGCGGTGAAAAAGGCAGAAGATGCAGCCGGAGCTGCGGAAGAAATTGCAGAGCAGGCAGCTATAGACACTATCAATACGCAGAAAAACCAAGCAAACGGTATCGCAGGACTGGACGGCAGCGGTAAATTAATACAAATGCCGACCGCAGCCGATGTAGGCGCAGTACCTACAAGCCGAACGATAAACGGAAAGGCGTTAACAGGCAATATCACAATTACAGCGGCGGACATCGGAACAAGTGCAATCTTTTTGGCATCGCATCCTGTGGGAAGTCTGTTTGAAACAACGGTTTCCACAAACCCGGGCACACTTTATGGAGGAACATGGGCAGCATGGGGAGGCGGCCGAACACCTGTGGGAGTCAATACCGCCGATACAAGTTTTAATACGGTAGAGAAAACAGGCGGTGAAAAAACACATATACTTACTGTTGCGGAGACACCGAGTCACTCACATAGAACAAATGATATAGCAGTATACGGACAAGGAACAACAGGATTTAATTTTGTATCTGATCCGAACGGTGACTGGAAAGGACACTATAGAATTTCAGAGTCGGTAGGCGGCGGACAAGCACATAACAACTTGCAACCATACATCACATGCTATATATGGAAGAGGACAACATAAGGAGCTTTTATGAATAAACTTGACGAAAATTTTTTACAGATATACCCAGTAGGCTCGATATTTTGCAGTACACAAAGCACGCCGCCATCTATAGGAGAGTGGGAGCTTGTAAAAGAAGATGTCCAAGAGGTATGTGAGACAGAAGCAAAAGGGGAACTTTTGTTGTACTTTCAAGACTACAGCAAGGAACCTAGAGTGAAAGTAAGAACGTATCTATATAAAAGAGTAGCATAAAGGAGGAAAAGAGCATGGCACTGGAAAAAGAAATTATTAATGGAAAAGGTGTAAAAACCAAGTATCATCGTATAGACAGCATTTCTATGGTAGACGGTATCAAAGTCACGGTAAAAAGCTATACAGATGAAAGCTACAGACAGCAGGAAAAAGAAAGGGAATCCCTTATCAAGCGGCAGGAGGAAGTCAAGGAGCAGCTTGAAGAGGAAATGGCGAAAACAGGCGATGAATACGACCAGAAGAAAGTAATTGCAATGACAGAAGAAAGTAACGAAATCGGTTTTCCAACCCCTTTAGACTTGGCTATTTTTATACATACTTTTAAGTATCCATTGGATAGAGATGCAGTAGTCAGCTATGAAGCGATGTATGAAAAGTTAAAGCAAGAGCCTATGTTTGAGGGTGCGGTAGATATTTTGGAGGATGAGTAATATGCAACTATCAGTAATCGATGTAAGCGAACATCAAGGAAATATTGACTGGCAAAAAGTAAAAAATGCAGGCGTGGTCGGTGCTATGATACGTACAGGTTATGGTATCAAAGACCCGAACCAAATTGATAAGTGGTTTTATAATAATCTATCAGGCTGTCAAAACGTTGGTATGCCTTATGGATTCTATCACTATTCATATGCTACAAATGCAGCAGGTGCCGAACGGGAAGCAGACTTTTGTCTTGAGCTTATTGCAGGCAGTAACCCACAGTATCCTGTAGCCTTTGACATGGAAGAAAACAGTCAAGCGGCATTAGGTAAATCGGTATGTACCGATATGGCAATCGCTTTTTGCAATAAAATCCGTGCAGCAGGTTATCAACCTATGCTGTATACCAATCTAAACTGGGCAACCAATTATATTGATATGGCACGCATTGACGCGGCAGGTATAGACGTATGGTTGGCACAATACAACACACAATGCGACTACAAAGGTGCCTATACTATGTGGCAGTATTCCTCTAAAGAGGTCATTGACGGTATTACAGCCAACACCGCAGACATGAACTGGTGCTATAAGGATTACACAAACGGAGCCGCTCCCACACCTACACCACAACCAGAGCCAAGTTATGACACATATACAGTTATGGCAGGGGATACATTAAGCAGTATTGCTGCAAAGTTTGGCACTACTTATCAAGAACTGGCAGCAATTAACGGCATTGCAGACCCAAATGTGATTCATGTAGGTCAAATTATCAAGCTTAAAAGAGATACGACAAGCACACCGCAAAGCGGTGACACCTACACAGTACAAGCAGGAGACACATTAAGTGGAATCGCTGCAAAGTACGGTACTACCTATCAGGAACTGGCTGCTTTAAATGGTATCGCAGACCCAAATGTCATTTATGTGGGACAAGTATTGAAAGTCGCAGGTGGTGCAGGCGGTCGCACTTACACGGTGCAGTCTGGTGATAGCTTGTGGCAAATCGCACAATCACAGCTTGGTAATGGCGCACGATACCAAGAAATAAAAGCGTTAAACGGCTTATCTGATGATACTATCTACCCCGGTCAAGTGCTACAGCTGCCATAAACGGAGGTAGCTATGAGTGTAAATTTAGACATTATTTTATACATATGCGGGGTTATAACCTCAACATCGGCGGCAGTGGCAATCGTCATCAAGCTGATTAACAGAAAAATAACTCGAACTATCGAGGAAAACTCAACAGTTCGCAATATCAATGCCGCTTTGGTATCACAGATACGCTATCAGATAGATACCGCTTTAAGACGGGCGAAAGCAGAAGGTCATGTAAGCAACTACTCGATGTCCGCTTTAGAGGCTTTATTTGAAGTCTATAAGGCTATGGGCGGCAACGGCTTTGTTGAAAGTGAAATGGAAGAGATAAGAAAGATAAATCAAAATGGAGGGAATTAGCATGGACTTTACAGAATATATTAAGCCAGAATTATTAATCTTAGTACCAGTTTTATATGTGATTGGTATGGCTATCAAGAAAACAGCCTTGATTGCTGATAAGCTTATCCCGCTTGCTGTAGGTGCGGCGGGAATCTTGCTATCTATCATCTATGTACTGGCTACCAGTGACCTAGGTAGTCCACAGGCTGTAGCTATGGCTATCTTTACAGCATTAACACAAGGTGTACTGGTAAGCGGTGCAAGCGTGTATGCGAATCAGATTTTTAAGCAGTTTAAAAATAGTGGTACAAAAGACGATACTACAGACGCAGAACAAAAATAGGAAAAAGTCTTGAAAAAAGCAGACATTTCGGTTATACTAATAATGATGAGATATCAGTAGGACGGGTTAACCGACTGCTAAAGTCCTCCCTTGCTTAGTGCGGGGGAGGATTTTTTTATTTTTACAAATTATTTTTTTAAAAGTTTCCCTGTGTAGGGAAATTTCCATGTTTTTTAGGGGGATTTATAGGATAAATAAACTTAATCTAAATTAAAGTTATTACATATACTGTTATATAAAATTGATTATACGTATTGAATAGTCTGCCTATACTGTGGTATAGTAAAATAAACACGCAAAGTGCAAGTGCAGTTTTTTTAATCTATTTATAGGTTATTTTTGATAAAGGAGGGTGAAATATGAGTGAAAATATTGCAAACCCTATATTCGCAGATGCTCACCGTATTTTTTTAGTCGAGAATGCGATAAATATTCAATTCGGACTATCTGATAAAAATGGGGAAGATAAGGAACCAGAGGTAATTGGAAACGTATTTGTTACCCCTGAACTCGCTTTGCAATTGGCTGGTTCTATACTAATGGCTTGTACAGAATATCAAGATAAATATAAACATGATTTAGGGATAAAACTAGATATCAAAACAGATTCAGGAGAAAAATAATAGTTTAATGTGGTGAGAGGTGTAAGTATGAATAATTCTAATCAATCCATGAAAAGAATTCAGCCTCAAGTGACAATAGCGCCAGAAATTTTAAAGTTAGCGAATAAAGCTTCTGGTTTACATGAGGTTAAGGATAAAATAACTACAAGCCAAGCTGTTGACTTACTAGAGGCTACATTTTCAAACATGGCTGAATCTGCATGTTTGGGTCAATATAGTATTGAGCTTATTGATAAGCAAAATGATACTATTGATAAATGGACGCTTTCCAACAATTCTGAAAAAGCCTATGATGTATACCGAGAATTTATGAAAAACAAAGAATTTTTAAATAAGTTTTCTTTTGCAGGAGATGTGGAGAAAGTTAACCCAATGCACTTAGAATTCATAGAACTGTTTTCAGATATGGATAACTTGGAAGATATATATGTATTTATAAGTGCTCAAAATTATTTGGATTTTTGGCTTATTGTTTCCAATGAAGTATACAAAACAACTATTTCATTTATAAAAAAAGCAAATAGCTTTTTAAGAGAGCGAAAAGTAACAACGTATGAATTTTTAATCGCCGACAAAGACCAATTCCAAAAAGAAGAAATGCCTATTCCTGCTTATTCATTTCACAAAAAAGGTGGGGAGGAGCTTAATGGAAAGTAAGCAATCCCACTTAGAGAAATATTACCACAATAAAGATTTTTTGAATAACGGTATAAAAGATAGAGATAAATATCCAGATTGGGAAATTACGGTTATTTTTTATTGTGGTATACATATTGTTGAAGCTATGCTTGCAGAAAAAAACATTCATGTCTCAAATCATCAGAACAGAAGAGATGCAATGGAAAATATCGATAATATTGATGATTTCATAGGAGAATATACTCATCTTTATCAATTAAGTAGAAAAGCAAGATATAAATGCTTTTTACCTAAACAGAGAGATGTATATGATGCGCAATTAGATTTGGATGCAATTAAAAGTGCAGCAGGGATAAAATAAAAGGGTAGCGGTTTAACAGCCGTTACCCTCTTTTTTTATGCATTTAAAAACAAACTCTTTTAAAATATCGTTTACTGACTTTCCTTGTTCTTCCGCATACTGTCGAAAGGCTTCTCCGTCATCTCTAAGTAACTTGCAAGATAAAACAATCATATTTTTCTTATCCCAAGAGTTTCTTGCTCTTTTTTGTGCTTCACTTACAGCCATAATATCACCCCTAATAAGTATAACATATATAGTATACGGTATACAGTATAAAAATATACAAAAATATACGGTATACTTTGTTGAATATTACATCTTTACATATACGGTATACCGTAGTATAATATAGACATAGACAAGAGATAAGAACACAAAAACAAAGGAGATATATAAAATGAACGTACAAGAAATTGCTAAAGAACTAAGAGGACAAGACGTATGGAGCATGGAGCTTTTAGAATTACTTTGTGATGAAGCTGATTTGACAGAAGAGTTTGAAAATGCAGACAGCGAAACCTTTGAAAGCGTAGTATACAAAGCGGCTGATATTTTAAATGTAGAAATCTAAAAATACTTTGAAATTACAAAAATTTACAGTATAATAAAAAGAAAAGGGGTAAACAAAAAATGAAAAGAACGATTGTAAGATTAAAAGATTTATATTTGGTGATGAATGAAAACAACATTACGGTATTAAATGCGTTTCGAGTTTACACTGAAAGTGGAGAGCGTTATATAGAATTTATTCAAGATGGAGATTTTCAGAATGAAAACAGCGTGGATTATGTAAACTACCCAATAGAATATATTGTGGAAAATTATGACGATATTCTCCAGCACAACGGAAAATATAAAGTAAACTTATTCTCCGAGTTTGCATGTCAATCTAAAATAGATACATACGATGAAGATATTATGACCTACTTTGATTTATGGGAGTATAGAGAAAATCATTCAGACTTAGTAAAGAAAAATCAAGACGAAGAAGAAAAAAGAGCTTTATATCTTTAAAATAAAAAAGGAGCAGCGACAAAAAATGCTGCTTTTCTTTATGTAAAAAGTACATTTACTTTTTGATTTGTACGTGGTACTATATCACTATACAAGGATGCAGTACTTGTATATCTACGTAAAAGTTTTTACTTTTCCCTGCATCAGCAGGGGTGTCCCTATACTTACATGTGCATCTTTATAAGTAATAGGGCAATCTCCCCGCATTAGCGGGGCTATAGCTGTTCAGCTTTCGGGCTGGGCAGCTTCTTTTTTTGCGAAAATTTATGAAAATCTTTTTAAAAAGTATTGACAACACGTGTAAACATGTGTTATAATATAGATACAGTAAAGGAGATGAGAAAAAATGCCGATGACACCGAAAGAGATGATAAAGCTACTTGAATCAAATGGTTTTGAGTGTATCAGAACAAACGGTTCACATAAGTTTTATAAAAATCATCAAACTAATAGAGTAACAACGGTGCCATTCCATTGCAAAGATTTAAAAAAAGGTACAGAACAAAAAATACTAAAAGATGCGGGATTAAAATAATCTCGCAACTTTTGCTATATTTATATAGGAGTGATAACATTGAATAAAATTTTATATCCAGCAGTATTTCAGTCGGAAGATGTCGGCTACTCCGTTTGGATTCCAGATATACAAGGGTGTATTTCTCAAGGGGATACCCTTGAAGAAGCATACGAAAATATCAAGGATGCACTAGGACTTTTTGTTGAAGAGCAAAAGGATACAAAATCATATGTTTTACCGGAGGCAAGCAAACCAGAAGATATAAAAGTGGAAAAAGGGCAGTTTGTGGCATTGGTTGAGTTTGACTGGGTAAGCTACTTAAAGAAAACAGATAATAGGGCAGTAAATAAAACGTTGACAATTCCAGCATGGCTAAATGAAGCAGCAAAAAGTGAAAATATTAATTTTTCGCAAGTGTTACAAAAAGCCTTAAAAGAAACTTTACATTTACAATAATAAACTCCCTTGCTTACTTAGTAGGTGAGGGATTCTTTTATCTATGCAACACAAAATGCAACATAAAATATGAAAAAGTGCGTATTTATGCCGTTTTTAAGCAATAGCTTACGGGTTCAAGTCCTGTCACCCGTACCAACGTAAAAACCGCGTAACTAGGTCAAATGGCTTGGTTACGCGGTTTTCTTTGTGTTATATTTGGTTCATAAATCTTAAAAAACAGACAAAAAACCTGTAAAAATGCAACACATGCAACACGAAATGCAACACGGATTTTGTTTTGCATATTTATAGTTCCGAAAAGTATTCTAAAACAATTTTATCATTTTTTGTCTTTTGGTCGTCTAGTGCATGGGTGTAAATTTTTTGGAGTGTTTCTCGTGACTTCCAACCTCCACGCTCCATAATGTATATATCTGGGACATTTAACGCATGCATTATGGAAGCGGAGTAATGCCGCAGCTTGTGAATTCCAAACTTTTCGGTGGTGACTTTATCTCTCAATTCCGCGAAAGCATCAGTGATTGAGTTTGGAGTAAGATTTACAACTCTTTCGCCTTCTTGTAGTCCTTCTCTCAACATTTTCATAGTTTCTGGTGGAAAATCTATAGTACGTGTACTTTCTTCGGTTTTAGGTGGCTTCACAACCCATTTTCCCTCAGAATCTTTTACCATAGCTTTATCCACTTTTACGGAGTTTCCCACAAGGTCGCTTTCAAGTAAGGCGCTTATTTCTGACCGTCTTAGTGTACCGATGGAGGCTAAAATAATAGCTTTTAGAAGGTCGAGATTTGTGCATGCGTCCATCAAAGATTTTATCATTTTATCATCAGGGACGTAGACTTTTTTCTTTATCTTTTGTGGCAGTGTTGTACTTACCTTAAAATTCGGCAAAAACATAGATAAAACAGATACCAAAAGCCCATGCATGTTATGAACCGTTTTGGGTGAGTATAGCCCTGCCGCACGATTGACCGCGATTTGAATATTTTCTTGCGTTATTTTTTGTATAGGTAGCGGCATAAGCTCGGGAAAATCATGTTTTTGTTGCCGTTTGTACTCTCTAAGGGTTGACGGACTTAAAACGTTATTTTTACTCTCGATATATCTTGTATACCCGTCATATAAAGTGATTGAGTGAGTGCTTGACCTCATTTTTTTATTCAGGCTATAGTCAGCAGCCAAAAACTCGGCTTCTTTTTTTGTTTCTGCTGTAAATGATTGATATTTTCTCTTGCCGTTACTGTCTGTATAGTCATATACTAAAGCCCTCCACTTACCAGAGGGCAACTTTTTAGCCTTTGCCATTGCTGTACCTCCTAAAAAAGGGCGCAAAAAAGCAGCCCCTTGATTTTTACGGGCTGCAATGGTACAATATTTTTGGTATTCACTGTACTATGTAGCCCACAGGGTTATATAGTCAACGTCTCTATCCTGTTGGCGCAGGGTAGGGGCGTTTTTATTTATATTTCAAAAGCGAATTTGGAGTTTCCGTTGTTTTTATTAGAGTTAAATCCGCCTAGTACTACAAATTTTACATCTTTAACGCTATCTGGACTATAAAACAATAAATAAGTTTTATCTCCGTTAGCATATACTGCACTAGAATAATTTGTTTCTGATTTTCCTGATGTGTCATACGTTTGAATTGTTGATTTATTTGACATATAGTCTTTTAGTGATGAAAAATCACCAGTAACATCAAAAACAATCACATTATTTAGTGTTTGGTTTTCTGTTTCGTAAGTATCGTGTTTTGAAACATTTTGTATACTTAAGCCATCCACAACTGGATTCACTCCATCAGCACCGATTTTTGAAGTATCATAAAAATATGATGAATTTAGTTCCCCAGACACAGCGTTTGTTGCCTTCAAAACTCCTTCAAAAGTTGATGTATTTGTACCTCCGAAACATCCTGTAAAAACGGCACATATCAATATTGCACCTATAAGTAATGGAAATAACTTTTTCATAAATTTAATCTCTCCTCTATTGTATAGCATATTTAACTTCAACAACTTTTCCTATAATACGAATTTTTGTGTTTTTCAAACTATATATTTGTGTTTGGTGGATTGGGTTTGTCGATTTCGGCTCTAGTATAACCATATCATTTTCTCTGCGAAACTGTTTTACTGTGGCGTTTTCATCGTTAACCATAACAACAGCTATTTCTCCGTTTTCTACGCTTTCTTGGCGACGTACAATCAAAGTAGCACCGGGATAAATCATAGCTGCATTCATGCTATCACCTTTTACGATAAGCCCGAAGTATTCCGCGCCCCCATTAAGTTCTGTATATGTATAACCTTCAATGTGCTGTTCGGCATAAAGTGGAAGTCCTGCGGAGATATAGCCCAATATCGGTATTTTATGTGTAGGATTATATTCGAAAGCTCCCTCTGGAAGGCTGTTTCCAAGTAAGTAATCGGTACTTACTCCCAAAATAGTTGCGAGGTTATTTACAACCGTTATCATAGGTTCTTGCTTTCCGTTTTCATATTTTGACAAAGTGCCTTTACTTAATCCTGCATCGAATTTCTCATTATATTTTTCAGCTAAATTTTCTAATGTAAGATTTTTTTCTTTCCTAGCTTTTTTAAGATTATCGCCAAACAAATTCATCATCTCCTATGCAACAATATTATCATATTCATTAACTTTTTTCAAGTTGAATTAAAAAAAAGTTTCGTTTCGATAAAAAAAATTACTAAATGTTATTGACTTCGAAACTTTATTGTGATATGATATAATCACACGAAAGGGGGGATTACTCTGAAACGAAAAATTCACGAGCCATACCAAAAGTTTAAAGGGGTGTTGAAAGAAAAAGAAATCACTTATAGAGATATTGGAAATATTTTAGGAATCAGCGAAACAAGTGTATCGCATAAAATTAACGGTTATTCAGATTTCTTTATCAGTGAAGTTGAAAAGATTAAAAATAAATATGGAATTCCAGAAAAATTTTTTTGCTCACAAAGTTTCGATTACGAAACAAAATGATTTATTTCAAATTAAAAAAAGAAAGGAGAATGAAAAATGACTAAATCCGAACTGCCGCATAAAATTAACACGTGGACGATTTCTACTTGCTATGCAGATAACGCTCCGTACTGCCGAGAACTATGGATTTCTTTATCAATCCGCGATTGGTATATATTTCAAAATCAATTATTTTTCCCTGAAATAATGAAGTTTCTTGAAAAGCTAGAAACTCCAAGTAGCAGTTAAGCCCTTCTTTTCCTTGCAAATTAATAGGGAATGCTGGTGTCTTAATCTTATCTGTTATAGTTTTTGTTTTGCTATCTATGAATTCTCTTACAACCCTTGGTTCTAAGACGCATGAAGAAATATTTGGAATTTTTATAGATGTTATAGAAATTGGGGATTGGGATTTATTTGTAACACATACGTAAAAATGTGCTGATTTAGTATATTTTCTATAATCTATAATTTCCATACTCAAGTTTTTTCTGTTTTTTATGATTGTAAAAATCCATGTAGCTGCGGACATTCCAAAAGCTAAAACTGAAATTAAATTTAAAACTATTTGCATTTAAAACAATCCTTTTATTTTTAATCATAACATTATTTTACATTCATTTAAAGAAAGGAGCAAGCATGACACAAGAAGAAAGAATTTCAAACTTGGAAAAAAGAATGTCTGCCTTAGAAAGAAACCTTCAAGACAGACAAAAAATAGGGAATGAAATTATAAGTAGTTGGCAGAAAGTAATGTATGAATTTTGTATTACATATGGGATAGATATATCTCACATTACAGAAAAGGGATTGAACTTGTAATTTTACTGAACCAGTCCAAAAATGCTTTAGCATTTTTAGAAAATCTGTTTTCCATATAGATAATCGCTTTATCTGACAATGACATGAAGTAGGATATGCCATCTGCACGGTTGCAGTAAACAAAATTTGAACGTATTAATTCTTGACACGTTTCCTCAACATCTTCAAGACTCCACTTTTTCATTATACCAGAATGAATGTCGAAAGAGGAACCAATCAATTTAGCGTCACTTTTATTAATTCCTGTTTTACGTTTATCAATATATTGTTTATACAAAGCACCTAAAAGATATTGAGCATCCTTGGTTAATTCATTTTCAATCACGAAATCACCTCCTCTCCAAAAAATTTTACCACTATATGGGGGAGAGGGCAATCAAAGCAAAAACAAAATAGAAAAACTAGTGAACTGAATTCACATAAAATGTTAATTAAAATCATAGAAAGGAGGTGAGAAAATGCCAAAAGTAACATACGGAAAAGACCTTTTACTTGAAAAAAATAAAAAGCAAGCATCGGCTGTAATAGAACACTGCATGCAGAAAAACAGTTTAAATGCAAAAGAGTTAGGTATCAAGCTAGGTGTATCAAGGAATACGATTCATGAGCGTAGAAAGGATGCATCTAGGATGACACTGAAAGAACTATGTGCTTTGTATAAGCTTATAGGCATAGAGTTTAAGCTGCCACAAGTAGTGATAGGAGACGACTAAATGAGAAAAATATTTGACTGGGTGACAATTGGACTGACCTTCGCTTTGACTATATCAGCCCTTGGTGTAGTCGGGAGCTTTGAGCAAGGCAGACTTGATACAGCAGGCTTTTTTATAGGACAGGCTGTATGTATCGCAGGGATAGCTTTGTTGGCAGGAGTCCATCATATTTTAAGTAAAAAAAGAAAAAGCCCCGTTGGTGCTGGAACACCGACAAAGGGCAATAGAAAAATTATACATAACAAGTATAGCAGATAGGAGTGTATGTGTCAAATGAAGGCTAGAAATCATCCTGCTTTTGCAGACGATAAGCAAAATACTGTTGATGATGTAGAAGACTTGGTGAAGCTATACAAAGGGTATACAGCACTACAGCAAGAATGCAAAGCCAATCTGTATCCAATTTTTAATGGCGGTGTGCAGGTTACGGACCGTATCGAAGTTTTAGCTAGTGCCGTGGGGGCGGTGATAGTCACAGTAGAGCAAGATGACTGGATGAATCCTTATAAGAAGTTTTTTATATACAAAGACGTTGAATTTTATCAGTATGAGTGGAAGGTGGACGTAGAGCAATGAAGCTATATGAAATCAGTAACGAATATAATCAATTTCTGCAGGCAGTTGAGGATGAAGAAATCCCGATTGAAGCTGTAGCAGATACATTAGAGGGTATCAAGGGAGAATTTAACGAAAAGGCAGATAATATCGCATGTATGATAAAAAATCAAGAGGCTGAAATGCTTGCGATAAAAGCGGAAAAAGATGCTTTGAATAAGCGTATGAAGTCGAAAAAAGCGCAGATTGATAGCCTGAAATATTATTTGTCTTGCTCCATGCAGGCTATCGGTATGGAGAGATTGGAAACACCGAGAAATGCTATTTCTTTCAGAAAGTCAACATCTTTGTACATAGCTGATGAAGAAGCGTTCAAAGAGCAGTATCCAGATTTATGCATTACGGAAACTACAGTAAAAATTCCAAAAGCAGAGGTTACAAAGCTGATGAAAGAAGGAAAAGAGCTTGAAGGCGCAGAGCTTAAAACAAGTATGAATTTGCAGGTGAAATAGATGACAAGCTTTAGACGATTGAAGGCTGACGAAATACAGTGCCGTGTCGCGACTATCAGTGAAAATGGAGTAAGTATTTTGCTATATAAAGATGCACGTTGTGACATGAATATCCTTGACGAAACAGTTGGATGTGATATGTGGCAATGCCGATATTATGAGTGCAAAGGAAATCTATACTGCTCTGTTGGGATAAAAGTCGAAAATGAGTGGGTTTGGAAGGATAATTGCGGGACAGAAAGTATAACAGAGAAAGAAAAAGGAGAGGCTTCTGATAGTTTTAAAAGGGCCTGTGTTAATTGGGGTATTGGAAGAGAACTCTATACCGCTCCTTATATATGGATACCCTCTGAATATGTTGAGATTTTTACTAATGGCAAAGGTAAAAAAGCTACGAATGATAAATTTATTGTGTCTAAGATAGAGTATGATGCGCACGGAAAAATAAATGGGCTTGCTATTTGGAGAAAGGCTAGAGGACAAAGAAAATCGGAAAGAGTTTTTGTTCTCATGCCAAAGAAAGAAGATGCTCCTAAGTGACAGAGATAACGTTTGAAAAAGCCAGGTGGATGACCGACAGTGAAGGTATATGGCTTATGTTGCAAGCAAAAGAATCCGGTGCTGTGAAGCACTTTTGCCAGTCGAAAAAAGATAAGCAGTATACAGCAAGACTAAAAGAGGACTACGGGAAGCGCTCCCTAGATGCCAACGCTTATATGTGGACTTTATGCGATAAAATTGCAAAAAAGCTGGAGACAACAAAAGAGAATGTTTATCTTGAAATGATTCGCAGGGTAGGGGTATATGAGTACTTGCTTCTTCCTGATAAAGCAATTGAAAGCTTTACAAGACATTGGGAAGCCGCAGGCTTGGGAAACATCGTCAGGACCCTAGACGGAAGCAAAGTGAAAGATTGCACAAGGGTTATCGTATACTACGGTTCATCGACTTACGATAAAAAAGAAATGGCAGCCTTGATAAATGAGGTTGTGTTTGAGGCAAAAGAGCAAGGCATTGAAACATACACGCCGGAGCAACTCGCAGCCTTAACTGACAGGTGGAAGAATGAAGAAGAGAACAAAGGCACTTGACATATCAAAGGCAGTAAAAGACAAAGTATGGGAAAGAGACAGACACGAATGCATTATATGTCATAGTCCATATGCCATGCCAAACTCTCACTATATCGCACGTTCGCAAGGTGGACTTGGTATAGAGGAGAATATCGGCACAATGTGCATACAGTGTCACCATGATTACGACCATACACCGAAAAGAAAAGACATCAAGGAAAAGTTCAAGCAATATTTACAAAGTAAATATCCAGATTGGAACGAATCAAAATTAATTTATAGAAAGTGGTGGAGTTGTGAATAACGCAGTTTTAATCGGTCGCTTGACAGCCGACCCAGAGCTAAAGCATACACAAAACGGCAATGCGGTAACAGGCTTTAGTATAGCCGTTGACCGTCCATACCAAAAGTCAGGAGAAGAAAGACAGGCTGACTTTATCGACATTGTAGCGTGGAGAGGTACAGCAGAGTTCATCTGCAAATACTTTAAAAAAGGCAGAAAGATAGCTGTTCAAGGAGCTATCCAAACCAGAAGTTATACAGACAAAGACGGCAATAAACGAAAAGCATTTGAAATCTTAGCGGAAAAGGTAGATTTTGCAGACAGCAAGCAGGAAAAGACGGGTAGTGCTGATGTACAGTATACACCTGAAAGCGGAGGTTTTGAGGAAATTATGGACGACGGGGACTTGCCTTTTTAGCGGGGTGATACTATGGATATTATTGACTACATACCACAAGGACGGGAAAATGCCGTCACAAGAGCTGAGCTGTGCAAAAGAATCGGCTTGCCAGATAGAACCGTCAGGGAACTTATATCGCAAGCCAGACGGGAAACCTGCATACTTAACGCACAGGACGGAAACGGCTATTATCGTCCTGAAAAAGAGGATATACCAGCAGTTAGAGGTTGGTTAAAGCAGGAAACTGCACGGGCAAAATCTATATTTTGGAGCGCAAAAGGCGCAAGAAAGTTTTTAAAGAACAACTAAGTCGGATATATACGGGGGTTCCCTGATTGTTTGCATTTGCGGGTGGTCTTGGCGTTTCCGTACGGCAGATAGTTAAAAATCGGAGGAAACTATGAAAGATGGAATTCCATATTTTCCTTTGGATTGTGAATTGGACAGCAAGTTTGAGTTAATAGAAGCAGAATTTGGTTTACAAGGATTTGCAGTAGTCGTCAAGCTCTTACAGCGCATTTATGGGGGCGAAGGTTACTATTGTGAATGGACAAAAGAGGTTGCATTGTTGTTCGCGAAGCGCAACAGTACGGGTGGCAATGCCGTTTCTGAAATAGTAGAGGCTTCTATAAAAAGAGGTATTTTTGATAAAGACATGTTTGAAAGATACGGGATTCTAACGTCAAAAGGAATCCAGTTAAGGTATCTAAAAGCAGTAGACCGCAGAAAGCAAGTCAAAATCAAAAAGCAATACCTCTTGGTTGAGTGCGCCATTTTGCCGAAAAATGTATGCATTATCGAAGAAAATGCAAACATTATTCAAAAAAATGATGACATTTCGCAACAAAGGAAAGAAGAGGAAAGTAAAGTAAAGAAGAGTAAAGGAGACACTATATGCGCGCATGTGCCGTTTTCAGAGTTTTGGCCTTTGTATCCAAAGAAGCAAGCGAAGGCAGCAGCAGAAAAAGCATACTTGAAGATAAAGCCCGATAGGGTATTATTCGAAAAGATGAAAAAGGCACTGGAAGCACAAAAAGCCTCTTTTGATTGGAAAAAAGAAAACGGCAGATATATCCCACTGCCGGCAACGTGGCTAAACGGTAAGAGATGGGAGGATGAGTTGGAGGATGTACACAGTGGACTACAAAGCAGAAATATTGAAAATAGCACCCCCGGAAGTGATTTCGAAGATTCAATTTTCTGATTCAGTGGAAATGTATCAGGAAAGAGAGTGCCGCAATTTAAATGCCTTGGCAGGTGACCTAAAAGGATATGATTGCGAGATATGCAAAAATAAAGGCGTTGTATATGTCCTTAAAGAGGGCGGTATAGTCGCACGAGAGTGCAAATGTATGCCAGTAAGGAAAACACTCGTTAGGATACGTAAAAGTGGCTTAGAGGACGCTTTAAAAGAAAATACATTTGACACATACATCGCAAAAGAGCCGTGGCAAGAAAGAATCAAAAAAACAGCGATTGAATTTTTGGATGATTACAAAGAAAATTGGTTTTTCATAGGTGGACAAGTCGGAGCGGGTAAAACGCATATATGCACGGCACTGGTAGGTGAGTTTATCAATCGGGGATATGCAGCAAAATATATGCTGTGGAAAGATGAATCGACTAGAATAAAAAGCGTTGTAAACGATGCTGACAGCTATGAGCCGCTTATGCACGAGCTAAAGACTATCCCTGTTCTATACATCGATGACTTTTTCAAGACCTATGTAGATGACAGAGGTGTGAGAGTGCCACCGACACAGGGTGATTTAAAGTTGGCGTTTGAGATACTTAATCACAGATACCTTCACGGAAAAATTACCATTATTTCATCAGAGCTGACGATAAAAGAAATTATTGCTTGTGATGAAGCTGTAGGCAGTAGAATTTTTCAACGAACTAAAAAATATCAGTTAAGTTTATCTAAAGACCAAAATAAAAACCAGAGGTTGAAATAATGAATAGCAGAAACAAAGGAAAATCTGGAGAGTTAGAGCTTTCCAAAGTGTTAAGGTCTTATGGGTACGATACAAGGCGAGGGCAGCAGTATTGCGGTGCAAATGGAGATGCAGACGTGGTAGGACTGCCACATATACACATAGAGTGCAAGAGAGTTGAAAGACTTAGTCTTTATGACGCGATGGCGCAGGCAAAAGCGGATAAAAAAGCAAGTGAAAAGCCTGCGGTTATGCACCGAAAAAATCGCTGCAAGTGGCTTGTGACTATGGAGCTTGACGACTGGATAGAGCTTTACAGAGAGTGGGAGTGTGGACATGGAAAACTTAACTGATTTTTACCCTGCATTCAAGCAAGTGGGGCTAAAAAAGGCAGGAGGAAAAGGCTGCGCCATTATCTGCAAAGATAACGACTATGAGTGTAAAAACTGCCCTTTGCAAGAGGCACTGGACAAGCTGTATAGGCTGGAAAGGGAAGAGAAATGACATTAAGAGAAGAACTTCGTTTGCACATAAAAAGTAAAAATATAACTCAAAGAGAGTTTGCGTCCAGTGTCGGTATAAGTACGGGATATGCAAATGCAATATTATCTGGACGAGTGCGCCCCAGTGAAACGGTAAAGAGTAAAATATGGGATTTATGCGGATGCGGAAAAGTGTCAGAAAGCAAAGTAAAGCATAACAAATGTTACGATTGCTTCTATCGCAGACTTATGTCTGGGGTAGGGACGACGGTATATGCGTGTCACTACATGATAGATACAGGCAAGAGAAGAGGTGTTACGCCGCAAGAGTGTTATAAGCATGAAGGTACGCCGTACAAGAAAAAGAAAAAAGGTATGACAGCGCGGAAAGGTGTTGATATAGTTCCGAGAGTTGGGGTGATGGCTAGTGACTATAGGTGAGCGAGCAAAAGAGCTAATGAAAGAAAAAGATTGGAATCAAGCCGATTTAGCGGAAAATTCGGGTGTGAGTATCACACAAATCAATAGATTGATTAACGGCGTTGGATATCCCAGCCTTCGGACTTTAGAGCGAGTGGCAAAAGCGTTTGGAAAAGGACTTGTGATTGAGTTTATTTGAGGAGGTTTTATATAGGTATGATTTTATCAGGAAAAGAAATCGAAAGAGAAATAAAAAACAAAAATGTCGTGATAAATCCGTTCAGCTCCAGTCAAGTAAACCCAAACAGTTATAACTTAACGCTGCACAATGAGTTGTTAGTATATGAAGATGACATACTG
>ERZ836760.1065-NODE-1065-length-33611-cov-3.322357_pt1 | contig 33611 bp, 24 predicted proteins | sample MGYA00519941_ERZ836760 | MGnify/ENA primary metagenome ERZ836760 (study PRJEB31850, sample SAMEA3708807) | human gut metagenome | biome: human gut; feature: human-associated habitat; material: faeces | place: China | collected 2014 ... | reverse complement strand
CGCATCTTCGGCGACCTGGACGATCCCAACAGCGAGATCAACCAGGCTATCGCGCACTACCATGCGCAGCCGCTCGCTGACAATCTGACCGTTTCGAAAATCTATTACGTGAGGTGATGAAGCCATGGTTTGGGGACCTATGATCGCGTGGTACCTGTTTTTGGCCGGCGCGTCGGCGGGCGCGTTTCTAACGGCCGCGTTCGTCGAGGCCAAGTACCCCGAAAGCGTGAAGATGCGCGTGGCCGGGCGCATCATCGCGCCCATCTTTCTGGGCATCGGCCTGCTTATGCTCATGTTGGACGCTGAAGCCGGGCTGCACAACCCGCTGCGCTTTTTCCTGCTTGTTTCCAATCCCGGGTCGGTTATGACACTGGGCGTGTACTTCATCTGCATCTACATGCCCGTTGTTCTGGCGGCTGCGGTGCTTGAGCTTCTGAAGCGCCGCGTGCCGAAGTGGCTCATGTGGATCGGCGTCGTGCTCGCGTTTGCCGTGGCGGCTTACACGGGCTTCCTGCTGGGCGTGGTGAAGGCGTTCCCGCTGTGGAACAACGCCATTTTGCCCATCCTGTTCGTGGTGTCGGCGCTGTCGGCTGGTTTGGCGGCAACGTCGCTGGTGGGGCTTATCGTGGATCGCGAGCGCTTCGAGCAGATGTGGCTCGTTAAGAAGTCGCATGTGATTCTGTCCGTTGTCGAGATCGTGGTTCTTGCGACGATGCTGGTCATCGTGAGCGCTGGCAGCTACGAAGGCGCCGCGTCGGTGCAGTCGCTGGTGGCTGGCCCGTACGCGCCGGCGTTCTGGGGCGGCATCGTGCTGTTGGGCCTGGTGGCGCCGCTTTTGATCGAGGGCTACCCGGTGTTCATCGCGAAGCGCGTGGAAACGTCCACGACCTCGCTTGCGGTGAGCGTGGTGGGCGAGGCCGGCGTGCTGGTGGGCGGCTTCCTGCTGCGCCTGCTGGTTATCCTGGCAGCGCTTCCGGTTATGTACTTGTAAGCATATTCGTGCATCCGCCGGGTTTCTCGGCGGATGCGAAGGCGGCCCGCGCTTCCCCCTCCTGCGGCGCCGTCGATCTTCCTCCTTGGGGCGCCGCGACTTTCTCCCCTTTCTCTTCGCGGCGCCCCCTCGTATTCTTCGCCGTCGCTCGTCGGCTTTGGCCGCAAGATGCGCGGCTATTCTCGCAGGTCGTTCGGGTCGAAAGACTCAATCAGATCCAAGAGCTCTTGCTTTTTGTGGATGGCCAGCTTGGCGTAGATGCGCTTCGAGTGGGTGCGGATGGTGTTTTCCGACACGATCAGCTCTTCGGCGATGCGCGCGACCGTGTTGCCTCGCGCGATCAGCTCCATGACCTCGGCTTCCCGCGCGCTCAGGCGGTAGTGCTGCTGCAAAAGGGCTGCTTGTTTGGAAATGCGGTCCTGGTAAACGGGCGCGGCGTCGGCGCTTGTTTTAGGGGATTCCGCACGTGCCGCTCGGCGCTTTTTCGGCGGATCGGGCGTTGCGGCGGAGCTGTCTGCCGGTTCGTTGGAGGCGGGCGACGCGTCGACGGGTCGCATTTTCTCGTCGCGCGGACGCAGGGCGACCAGCTCGATGCTTGCCGCCGCCTCGTGCTGTGCACCTTCTCCCGCATGGCGCAGAATGCGCTTGAAACCGCCCTGCCCCACGAAGTACATGAGGCCCAGCAAGTATACGGCCACCAGCGCAATCACGGCGATCGGCGTAATTCCCGTAACCATGATCTGCTCTGCGAAGGTTCCTCCGGCAAAGCCCACGTCATGCAGCACGTACACGATGCCCGCGAAAAAGCCGTAGATGAACACCGGGTTGATGCCGCGGTCGCGCGACGCTTGCGCGCATTGGATCATCATGAGCATGATGGCCACGCTGTACACCGCATACAGAACGGCGGCCAGCCAACGCTGATATTCGACCGGGAAAAACGGCAGCAGCAGAAACGACGTGATAACGAAGGGGAAGAATATGCGGTACGCCCCCACGACGTTCACGCGCAGGTTCTTGAACTGCCACAACACCAGAAGCACCACCGCGGCGGTAAGCGATCCGCCCATGGACAGCACGTTCACCAGCGATCCCACCGAAGGTTCCCCGATGGCCAGCGCCCGCATGATGCCCGTGCAGAATCCCAGCGCGCCCACGCACAGGGCGCTGCGCCAATAGTCTTCGATTACGCGCTTGTATACGCGCGGATGCTCGCGGGGGATGTCCTGGAACATGGATTGCTCGCGGTCGATCTGGCGGCTTTTCAGCGCGATGGTCAGCCCGAACAGCGGCAGGAACACCAGGGGGATGAGAAATGCCGTCACCGCCTGGGGAATAAGGTACAGCGAAAAATACAGCAAGGCTCCCCATGCCGTGCCCAAGATGAGGTCGCGGTTGCCCGAATCCGAGTCTTGGCTTGCGAACACGCGCTGCCACAGCATGTAGAACCCGGCGGAGCCCAGGCCCAGCAGCGCGCCGCCGGCAACCACGAGCGGAAGCTTGTATCCGTCAAGATAGATGGCGGCTATCAGGCAGCACCATCCCAGCAGGTAGGGCATGGTGGCCAGGCGCACGATGAAGGTGCGCGTAGGGCCGGGGAAGAAGTACACGCCCAACGCGCTGGCGAAGTAGCTGAACGAGAACACGAGCGATTGCGCCAGGAAGAACCAGAACACGATCTGCGGCGTTTGGAACTCCATGGGCAGGAAGGGGAACACGCCGCCCCAAACGCCGGCGGCGTTGATGGCGATGAACAAGCCATAGCCGAGCGACGTGACGTTCGGCTTGAGGATATGGGCGATGCTCTTAATGGACACGGTTGCTCCCTGCAAGGTTGAAGAGCGTTTGTGCCTGTGCAGTATACCCGACTTCGATGGTGCGGCAAGCGATTCTCGGGCTCGGCTTGCTGGCGCAGGGGGCGCTCGCGCGCATGGCGAGGGGGTTTGCGACCGCGTGCGGGTATGCGGGCTGCGCCGCGGGCGGCGGTTGCCGCGTGGATGCCGCTCTGCGATGCGGACGCAGCGCGCACGACCCTCGATGCGTTCGATTGAGCGCTGCTCGCGGCGTTGGCGCCACCTGACGAGGGCCCGCGCACTCGCGAAATCGGGTTTCGTGGTAGGTTTTGACGGTTTGAGGTCGTTGTGCCGGGCCTTGGCTTCGTTGTTGTTCGGCTCGGTTTTTGTTTTGCCTGGTCAGAAGGCCGCGCTTCCGCATTGCGTTTTCGATGACGCTCGCGCAGTCGGGTCAGACGACCTCAAACCGTCAAAACCTGCCAGCAAAGCCGGTTTTTCGTGCGCGGCACGGCGATTTCTCGCTGACGGCGGTTTGGTTTGCGGGTTGGCGCTGTCTCTGGCTTGATCGCGGATCGCGTTTCCACGCAGGCGCGCTGTTGGATCGGGCACGCGAGATGGGCACTGCGGCACGCGGAAGAAGCCTCCTGCGTCGGCGCCGTCGTTGGCGCGCCGTGTTGCGCCGTGCTGGTGCTTGCAGGGCCAGTTGCTTGGTGACGACCGTATGTGACAGTCTCTGACCTGGGTATACTTCAAATTCGCATATTTTATGTGACACGCCGGCAAGCGCCCTCTCCTAGAATGACGACAGCTTTTGAGCAAGGGGGAGGGGCTGAGCGCATCGTTGCCTGGTGCACGGGCTTCCGTCTCTTTCCCGCTCGGAAGGCTACGGTTCGCAGGACGAGGCGAGCCGGTTGGCAAGACGAGGAAGATAGAGGAGAGGGAGGGAACATGCTAGGTTCTAATGACTCCACGCTGTCGCGCCGCACGTTCGTGAAGGGCTCGACGCTCGCCGGTCTGGGCGCTGCCGCGCTTGGCAGCGGCGCGCTGTTCGGCTGCTCGCCTAAGGCGGAGGCGCCGAAGGAAGAGGCCGCCGACGCAAAGGTGACGGGCGCGAACACCGTGGGCGCCGAGGAGACCATCACCTGGGGCCACTGCGCCATCAACTGCCCGGGTCGCTGCAGCTTGAAGTTCCACGTGCAGGACGACGAGGTTGTGTGGGTTGATACCTACACCAGCTCCGATGCCGGTTTCGACGATCCGCAGCCTCGCGCATGCCTGCGCGGCCGCAGCTATCGTCGCTGGATGAACAGCCCGGACCGCCTCAACTACCCCATGAAGCGCGTCGGTAAGCGCGGCGAGGGCAAGTGGGAGCAGATCAGCTGGGAAGAGGCCATCGAGACTTCCATGACGAAGCTCAAGGAAGTTATCGAGAAGTACGGCAACGAGGCCGTGTACGTCCCGTACGCTACCGGCGTGTCCGCAACCACGTCGCGTCCGTTCAACCGCGTGCTGAACTTGGTGGGCGGCTACCTGAATTACTACAACAGCTATTCCACGGCGCAGATCTCCTGCATCACGCCGTACATGTACGGTGCCAAGGGCAACGGTGGCAGCTCCTTCAGCGCTGCGCGCGACTCCGCCCTTATCCTGATCTTCGGCTCCAGCCCCACGGAAACGCGTCAGGGCGGCCTGACCACGCACTACGACTGGGTGAGCCTGCGCGAGAAGACCGGCGCGAAGATCTACATGATCGACCCCCGCATGAACGACTCCATCATGGGCCACTCCGACCAGTGGCTGCCCATCAACCCGGGCACCGACGCCGCGCTCGTTGCCGGCATCGCCCATGAGCTGATCGCCAACGACATGGTGGACCTCGACTTCCTGCACACGTACTGCGTGGGCTTCGACGAGGAGACCATGCCCGAAGCGTACCAGGGCAAGAACATGTCCTACCGCGCCTACATCATGGGCGAGGGCTACGACATGGTGGAGAAGACCCCCGAGTGGGCCGCGAAGATCACCGGCATCCCCGCCGATCGCATTCGCAGCTTGGCTCAGGAAATCGGCACCACCAAGCCGCTCTACGTGAACCAGGGCTGGGGGCCGCAGCGCCGCAGCAACGGCGAATGGACGGCCTGGTCCATCATGACCCTGCCGTGCCTCGTCGGCCAGGTGGGCCTGCCGGGCACCAGCAACGGCACGCGTGAAGCGCGCAACGCTCCTTCGCTCGGCTCGCTGCCCAAGGGCGACAACCCGGTAAAGGCTTCCATCCCGTGCTTCCTGTTCACCGACGCTATCGATCACGGTCCGGAAATGACCTCGAAGAACGCAGGCGTCAAGGGCGTCGATCAGCTGTCCACCGGCATCAAGTACATGATCAACTACGCCGGCAACTGCTTGACGAACCAGCATTCGGACATCAACAAGGCACACGAGGTCTTGGCTGACGAGTCCAAGTGCGAGTTCATCCTGGGCGTTGACACGGTGCTGTGCGATTCGCTCATGTACGCCGACATCATCCTGCCCGACCTGTTCCGCTTCGAGCAGACGTCGCAGATCGCCACCGGCTCCGACACGGGCTACATGATCACGGGCACGGCCTGCACCACGCCGAAGTTCGAGCGCAAGACCGCCTACGAAATGGCCGAGCTCATGGCCGACAAGCTGGGCGTCAAGGACCAGTTCACCGAGGGCAAAACCGAGGACGACTGGATCAAGAGCATCTACGAGACCTCGCGCGAGAAGGACGAGAAGCTTCCCACGTGGGACGAGGCCGTGGAGATGGGCGTGTACACGCGCGACTACGCTCCGGTCATCTCCATGAAGAAGTTCCGTGACGATCCCGTGGCCAACGCGCTCGAGACGCCGTCGGGCAAGATCGAGATCTTCTCCGAGAAGCTGCTGCAGTTCACCGAGGGTTGGGAACTAACCGAGGGCGATACGCTGTCCGGCATGGCGACGCTGCCCCCGATTCCCGTGTACGTTCCCGAATGGTACGGCGTGGAGACGACCACCGACGAGTATCCGCTGGTGCTCAACGGCTTCCACTATCGCGGCCGCATCCACTCCTCGTGGGGCTTCATGCCCGAGCTGAAGGAAGTCAACCCGCAGGAGGCATGGATCAACCCGGCCGACGCGGCTTCCCGCAACATCAAGCAGGGCGATACCGTGCAGGTCAAGAACGAGTTCGGCTCCATCGAGCTGCTGGCGAAGGTCACGCCGCGTACGCTTCCGGGCGTGGTGGCCGTGTCCCAGGGCGCTTGGTACGACGGCGACCGCAAGGGCGGCGTGGACAAGGGCGGCAGCATCAACACGCTGACCACCCAACGTCCCTCTCCTCTGTCGAAGGGCAACCCCCAGCACACGAACATCTGCCAGGTTGCGAAGGCGTAAGCGGCGAGCTTCAGGAAGGATGATATATCATGTCTCAAATGGCATTCTACTTTGACGGCACGCGCTGCACCGGTTGCAAAACCTGCGAGATGTCGTGCAAGGATTTCAACGATCTGGGCGTGGGCCTGACGTTCCGCAAGGTCTTCGAGGCCACGCTGGGCGAGACCACGCGCGACGCCGACGGCGCGATCACCACGACGTGCGTCAGCTACCCGGTGTCCATGTCGTGCAACCACTGCGACAGCCCGGTCTGCATGGCCAAGTGCCCGCAGGCGGCTATCTCGAAGAATTCCGAAACGGGCTTCGTCGAGGTTGACCGCGAGAAGTGCATCGGCTGCGGCACCTGCGCTCTGACGTGCCCTTACAGCGCTCCGAAGGTCGACGAAGAGGCCAAGAAGTCGGTCAAGTGCCACGGTTGCGCCGATCGCGTTGCCGCCGGCATGAAGCCGGTGTGCGTGGAGGCCTGCCCGGCTCGCGCCCTTGACTTCGGCACGGCTGAGGAGATGGCGAAGCTGGGCGAGCGCGCCAACATCGCGCCTTTGCCCGACGTATCGGAAACCACTCCGAACTTCTTCGTCAAGGCTTCTGCCGACGCGCAGCCGGTGGGCGGCGCCGAGGTGGTCAACCCGCTTGAGGTTGCGTAGGCTCTATCGCCTGAATGCGGACGGTCGACGGGCGTGCGGCTCTCTTGCCGAGGGTTCGTGAATCCGCTCGACGTTCCGTAGGACAAAGGCGGGGTACGCTAAAATAGGCGTGCCCCGCCTTTTCGGTAAGGGGCGTGCGTGCTCGGATGTTGACGAAAGGGGGATCGTTGCATGTCTCAGCGGGCATTCTTTTTTGACGCGTCGCGCTGCACCGGGTGCAAAACCTGCGAGTTTGCCTGCAAGGACGCATACGATCTTGACGTGGGCACGGCGTATCGCAAAGTGTACGAATACACCGGAGGCGAAACGGTTCGCCGGGGCGACGGTTTCGCCACGACGTGCTTCGCGTACAGCGTGTCGGTGTCGTGCTGCCATTGCGAGAACCCGGCATGCGTGCGGGTGTGCCCGACCGAAGCCATGCATAAAGAGGCCGAATCGGGCCTGGTGCTGGTGGACGTGCGTCGCTGCATTGGCTGTGGGTACTGTCACCTGTCGTGTCCGTACAACGCCCCGAAGGTCGATCGCGAAAAGGGGCATTCCGTGAAATGCCACGGTTGCCGGGATCGCATTGACGAGGGGAAGAAGCCGGTGTGCGTTGAGGCTTGCCCGGCGCGCGCTTTGGATTTCGGCCCGTTCGAAGCCATGGAGAAACTTGGGCGTCGCGCGGACATCGCCCCGCTTCCCAAGGCTTCGGCAACGGCTCCGAACCTGTTCGTGCGGCCGTGCTCGGACGCACGGCCATCGGAGTCGAAGGACGGGCGCATCGTGAATCCGCTTGAAGTGCTGTAGCAAGCAAGCCGATAGAAGACAAGCATGAGGGAGAGAGGACTGCTCATGGAGGAACACAAGGATCTGGTGCTCGAAGCCGTTGCCTTTACGGGCGAAACGCTCGCGCCGTTTTTCTTGCAGGACCCGAAAACGGGCGATGCGAAGGAGGCGTTCGCCGCGATGGCTGCGCTCGATGCCGCCGCTGCCGCTGCCGAATGGCCCTTTGCGGATGAGGAAGAGGCGCGTCGCGACCTGGGCTTGATTGCGCAAGGGCTTGCGAATGGCATCGACGATGAGGCTTTGGTCTGGGAGTATCGTCGCCTGTTCATCGGCCCCGCCGTGAAGCCGGCTCCCCCGTGGGGCTCGGTGTACACGGATCGCGAGTGCGTGGTGTTCGGCAAGAGCACGCTTGAGCTGCGCGCCTGGATGCGCGAGCAGGGTATCGAGCGCCTGGTGGACGATAAAACGCCCGAGGATCATATCGGCCTGATGCTTGCGCTTATGGCCTGGATTGCCCGCGAGAAGCCGGAAGCGCTCGACGATTTTATGCGCTTGCACCTGCTTACCTGGTCTTCTCATTTTCTCGGTCAGCTGGCCGAAGCAGCCGAGCAGCCGTTTTACGAGGGCCTTGCCCGCCTGACGAAGGCGTCGCTTGAGGGGATTCAAGACGAGCTGGGGCTCGAGGTTGTCTATCCGCGGTTCTACCGCTAGAGGACGCTTGTGATCATGGGATTCGACACCGCTTTCAGCGAGATCACGCTGGTGCTGTTCACGACGCTTGCGCCATCGGGCGTTGTCGCGTACCTCTGCATGGCCGTACCCGTGCTGGCGCGCGGAACCGATGCGGCCATGCGCCAGCGCCTCAACGTGTTTCTTGCTGCTCCGTTGGTCGTATCCATGGTGGGCTTGGTGGCTTCGGCCACGCATCTGGGAAATCCTGCGAACGCGCTCTACGTGTTTTTAGGCGTCGGGCGCAGTCCGCTTTCCACTGAGGTGTTCTGCGCGGTGCTGTTCTTGGCGCTTGCCGGTTTGTACTGGCTGTATTGCTTTGCCGAGCATCCGCGTCCCTTGTTGCAGCGTCTGTGGCTGATGGCGGCGATGATCGCTGGCGTTGGATTTGTGATTGCGGTTGCTTTTGCGTACGCGGCCGAAACCATCGCGTCGTGGCACACGGTTTACGTTCCGCTTAACTTGATATTGAATTCCCTGGTCGGAGGCCCTGTTCTTGCGATTGCGGGCCTGTGCGCGGCGGGATATGGGGGCGTGCGCGGTCGTTGGGGCCGAGTTTTGGTTGCCGCAGCCGCAGCCGCTCTTGCGCTCAATGTGGGAGGCTTTGTTTTGCAGGGGGCCGAGCTTCCCCTTATCGGCAACTCGTTTACCACGGCGGCCGACCTGGTTCCGGGGTTCGGGGCGATGGTCGGCGTGTTCGCCGCTGCGGGCGCGCTGGCTGTAGGCTTGGACGCGTTCGCCCTGTGGGGCTGTTCGCGCTTGAGCATGCCCGGCGCGCTTGCCGCGGCGGGGTCTGCCCTGGTTGGCATTTTCGTCATGCGCTTTGCGTTCTACATGATGCACATGACCGTGGGAATGGGCATCTAGGGAAGGTGGTCGTGGCCGTGCGCTTGCTGCTGGTTGGGATCGTGCACGAAGAAGCGGCCCTTCCCCGCTTCCTTTGCCCGCCGTAGCGCCACATCGGCTTTTTCGTAGGCCTGCTCGAAGCTGGTTGCGTGATCGGGAACAAGGGAGACGCCTGCGCACACCGAAAGGCCAATGACCTGGCCGGGTTCGGCTTCCGTTTCCCAGGTTCTTTCGCACAACGCCCGCATGCGCTCGGAAGCCTCTTCCTTTGAAATGCCCTCGCAGTACGCCACGAACTCGTCTCCATCCCAGCGACAGATAAGGGATTCCTTGCAAAGGGCCGTGCGGAGGTGGCGGCTCATGTGCGAGAGCGCGGTGTCTCCGCATAGGTATCCGTAACGGTTGTTGATCGACTTGAAGTTGTCCAGATCGATGATGGCGAAGGCTCCCACGGCTTTTTTCTCAACCGTTTTTTCAATCAGGTTATGGATGCGCGTCATGCCCGTTTGGCGGTTGGGCAGGCCGGTAAGAGCGTCGTGATCAACCTGGCTTTCAAGTTTCAGTTCGCGGCGTTTGCGCTGGTCCACGTCGATTGCGTACAGGTAGACGTACACGTCGCCGGTTTCGTCGAAGCGGATCAGGTGGTAATTGAGCTCGGCCCAAAACGCGGTGTCGTCGATCAGGTCTTCGTCGGCGCTTTCCCCGTCTTCGTAAAACGGCGAGAACTCGAGCTTCGCTTGACGGTATTCCAGCTTGCGCGAGCTTATGCCTTGCGAGAAATCGTCGAGCATGCGGCTTTGGTCCAGGAACGTGCGCACTGCTTCTTTGTCGTGGTTCGTTCGGATGGCGCTTTTCAAAACGTCATCCACGTCGTACATGCTCCAGTCTTCGAAGCGCACGCCAAGTTTTTCGTTCAGGAGCGCTCGGTCCTGCTCGTTCAGGAACGCCTTGCGCGAAAGGTTGATGTACCAATGGTTCATCGCCGGAGCGCCCAGCAGCTCGAATGCGTGGCCAAGCTGCGTTACGGATCCGAGCGAGGCCATGGCGTGCATGCGCTGCTTGGTCACGTCTTCCACCGAAGCGTAGAACAGGCGGCGCTCCTCTTGATGGCTCAGGAAAAACACGCGTGCCTTCATCCACATGAGATCGCCGTTGATGCGGTAGCGGCGGGCTACGCCTTGCGCCCCGGTGACGGGGTGGCGTTCCGCCTCGTCGAAGACGCTCATCACCATGCCCAGGTCATCAGGGTGAATCTGCTTCCAGATGACAGTCTGGCGCTCCTTGAGGGCGGCCGGGTTGCATCCGGTTACATGATAGTAGGCGTTGTTCACTTGCAGCAGCTCGTAGTGGTCGTCGTACACGGCGTACACGGCCATGCCTCCAATGAGGTTGTTCAGCATGGTGCGGCTGATGCCGTTGTCTCGCATGAGGGCCTGCATATCTATGGCGGGCATTGCGGCATCGAGAATGCCGTGGCGATCGATGGCGTCTTCGTCGCTCAAAAGCGCTTCGAGATCCGTTGTGCACATGGGCTTGTGGAAATGGTAGCCCTGGGCGTATTCGCAGCCGATGTCCTGCAGAAAATCGACCTGCTGCTCCGTTTCGGCTCCTTCGGCGACAACGCGAAGGTCAACAAGCCGGGCCATGGATACGATGGCTTCCAAGATGCTTTCGCCCCGACGAGCGTTTCTTTCTTGGGAGAGGAACCCCATGTCGATTTTCAGCACGTCGACGTTGATGTCCTTGAGCATGTTGAGCGACGAGTACCCGCTGCCGAAGTCGTCCATGAAGATGACGTATCCTAAGTTCCTCAACCGATTGACCATGTCGGTTATCTTTTCGTCTTCAGCGTACGCGCCTTCGGTTATCTCGATTCCCAGAAGCGATCTGTCAATCCCGTAGCGCCTGGTCAGGTCTTCGATGGCTTCCGGCACGTCGATGGTGTGGATGTCTACGCGCGATACGTTCACGCTGACGGGCAGCGGGTCTATGCCGCGGTTGATCCAGTCGCGCAGCTGGCGGCACACGGCTTCCCATACGTACAGGTCGAGCGACGTCACGAACCCGTTTCGTTCGAGCACCGGGACGAATTCGCCGGGCGCGACGATCCCTCGTTCGGGGTGCTTCCACCGCACGAGCGCCTCCAGCCCAACGATGCGCCCCGTGCGGGTGCTGCATTGCGGCTGCCAATAGGGAACGAACTCGCAGTTTTCCAGAGCCCGCTTGACTTCCAGCAGGATTTTCGTTTCGCTCTCCAGCGCTTCGGTCATGAACGGCCGATAGCGCGATACGCGTTTGGTGTACGATCCTTTGGCGTTGTTCATCGCCGTCATGGCGTGGTCGCAGGCGGTGATGACGGGCGTTCGTGGATAATCGATCTCGCAGATGCCCAGGGCAGGTTGGAAGCCGATGGCGTCTTCGGAGTCGAACGGGGGCATTCTCAGCCGCTTCTCAACGCTTTCCTGCGTGACCAGGCCGCGTGGAAGGATCAGGACGAAGTCGTCCCCGCCAAGATGCCCGGCGATTCCGCCCTTGGCGCCCGCGATATCCGATACGTGGTCGGCTATGGCGCGCAGCATGTCGTTGCCGGCTTCGTGTCCATGCCATTCGTTGTACAGCTTGAAGTGCTCGATGTCCACGTAGACGGCTTCATACACGATGCCAGGCGTGCTTTCCAGCAGCTCTTCGGCCTTTCTGTACAGCGTGCCCGCGTTGTACAGGCCGGTTAGCTGATCTCGCTCCCTCAAGGTGACGAGATGGGCATTCTCCAGGCTGTCTTCCCGCAGCTTCACGTTTGCGTCGATGTCGCAGACGAAGCACATGACCACGATTTCGCTGTCGGGGCCTCGCTTTACGGGAACGACGCTTTGCGAGGTCCAGGCCCAGTCGCCTGATTGCAAGCTTTTGCGGAACTCCCCTTGCAGCGTTCCGCCGGCCTTGTCCAGGCGCTCGGGCATTGTTTCGAGGTTCCAGAATTCCAAAAACCGCTGCATGTCGTCGGGGTGCACGAATCCTTCGAACGTTTTTTTCGGAGTGCCGCCGAACGAGCCTTCAGGCGGCAGCGTTTTGAATTTGCCGGGTTCGTTGCAAAGCGTTTTGTACGTTTGCTCGGTGAGGTTGATCTCGAACAGCTCGTCGTAGGAAAGGGGCTCTTTGAGTGCCGTGAACAGGTTTTCTCCTCCGGTGCTAATCGGGCGGCTGGAGAACAAGACGCAGGGGCCGTGCTTGAACCAATCCAGTTCCAGGCAGGTGGTTTCGTACCACTGCTGCAGTCGATCGCTGAACACGGCGGCTTGCGTAACGCGCTCGTTCGCGCCTGGCTGCCAGGGGCAGTCCTTGCACGGTTCCGATTGGCTTCGGAAGCTTTCGTAGCATCGCGCGCCGATGCGCCCGTTGGGAAACACCCTTCGGGCTGCTTGGTCGAGGTGCACGATACGGTATTCGTGGTCTATGACGTATACATGTCCGGTCGACGCGTTGTTGTGGAGGCGAGTGCGCGGCATGTGGTCTCCCTTTGATTCTGCTGGTTGCTCCATTGTAGAGCCTTTGCGTAATGGTCAAGGCCAGCAGCGACAAAAAACGGGCATTCTCAAGGGAGAGATCCGAATAAGCGGGAAGCGGTCGGCGTCGTTCGCTTCCTTTCGAGGCTCGTTCGTTGAAGATGCCGGCCCTTGGCTTTCCAACGCGGAGGGAGAAAGGGGGAAACGCAAAACCAGGGGCCGGCTGTTGATCTGTCGCGTTGATTCGGAAGGGAGGGAGGAGAGCCTTGTCAACGCGACGATAGATCGGCGGAAACGGGGCGTTGGGGGAGGGAGGGGCCCCGCTTCCGCCGATCTTCCCGGTGCTTGCAGCTTGATGCCGGGAAGATCGGGCGTCCGGCGCCCGAAGGCGCCGGGATGAAGCGCTAGTACAGCAGGAACACCGAGTATCCCAACTGGTAGATCAAAACCCTGAACAGGAGCGACGTTGCCACGGCTACGATGGCTGCCACGATCATGAGCGTCTTGGACGCGCCGACCTTCTTCTTGGCAACGAGGGCGCACGCAAGGGCAAGCACGGCGCATACGAGGGCCAGCCAGAACATCATCGCTCCGTCGCCGGTGGTCATGACCGCCAGCAGGCTGTCCACATGCACCGGCGCGGTGGTCATCTGCGTCGGGTCGGCGTAGTGGCCGTAGGAGGCGATGGTCGCCGTGGCGCAGGCGGCCACGTAGATCAGGTCGCCCACCAGCTGGGCGATGGCGCCGAAGAACGTCAGCTGGATGGCCGTTTTCTCGACGGCTTCGTCCTTTTTCAGAACGGAGATGAACCACAGGGCCACCGGGCCGAGCAGGCAGGCGTTGCCCAGGTAGAAGGCGATGAGCGCCATGCCCCATGCGGGACGAGCCGGCATCAGGTAGGAGTGGGCGGTTGCGAACACCATGCCGACGGCCACGACCAGCGTGACGATGGCCAGCCACTTGGGCAGAGCCTTGTCACCGCGCAGCATCGCGAACCAGATCACGATCACGATGCCCAGCGCCACGCACCCGATAAGCTCCTGGGTGATGCCGGACGTGATGTGGCCGAAGCCGTTGAAGATGCGCTCCCAATGCTCCAGGTGTAGGAAGGCGCCGATGCCGCCGATCACCAGGGATGCGAACGACGTGACGAGCGCCGGCATCTGCAGGTTGCGACCCTGGCCCTTGATGGCCAGGATGGACATGCTGGCCAGAAGGCCGCACGTCAGGCAAACGAACAGCGTGAAGATAACCAAAGGCCACTGAGTTTCCATTACTCATCACCTCCTTCCCAATGATGGTCGCGCAAGATGAACGAGAACGCCGGGTCGTTGCCCACGTTGGGCAGGTGGTAGATATCGGACTCCTCGAACGGCTCCAGGAATTCGGTCATCTTGCGCTGCTTGTCGGCCGAGTCGAACGATCCCATGTAGGAATCCAGGCCCTCTTCCGTGTCGCCCACCCAGCGAGCGTTGCCGCCGCACTGGCTGACGCACTGGGGCAGCTCGCCCTGCAGAAGCTTCTGCTCGCACAGCGTGCACTTCTCGACGACCTTTTCCTCTTCGTTGAGGTAGCGAACGCCGTACGGGCAGGCCATGACGCAGAACTGGCAGCCGATGCACTTTTCCTTATCGATCTGGATGGAGCCGTCCTCGGCCACATGCGAGGCTTCGGTCGGGCACACCTTCACGCACTCGGGGTTCTGGCAGTGCTGGCAGCCGATGGGCAGGAAGTACATGTACACATCGGGGAACTGGCCCGATCCGCCCGGGATGGGGTTCGGCCCCACGCGGACGACTTTGTTCCAGTAGTTGCCGATGGGCACGTTGTTCACGGCCTTGCATGCAACCGAGCAGGCCAGGCAGCCCACGCAACGGTTGAGGTCGGTGATGATAGCCTTCGTCATGTCTTACTCCCTCCCTTCGTAGACGGGCAGCCATTCCTTCAGACGGGGGTCGTCGGAGGTATGGATGATGGGCGTGCCGTTGCTGTCGCACGGCACCGGGTTGTTGAACGGCGAGTTCTCAGGCGTTGCCTTGTAGATCTTCACCTGGTAGGCGCGCAGGTTGGACGTACCGGAGTGCGGGTCCTGGGCGTCGTGGTCGATCAGCTGGTTGACCTGCGAGAACTGGAATCCGTGGCCAGCGTCTTGCACCTCGGGGTACCACCAGGTGTGCTCGAGGTTGATAACGTCCTCGTCCACACCGTAGTACAGGTCGGCCACTTCGCGTATCTTGCCCCACTCGGTTTCGATCCACACCCAGTCGCCCTGCTCGATGCCGTATTCCGCAGCCGTCTTGGGATTGATCTCCACGCGGGGGACCGGCCACAGCTCGCGGCACCAGGGAAGCTGGCGATGCTCGGAGTGGAAGTACACCGGAATGCGGCGACCGGTGGTAGCGGTCAGCGGGTACTCCTTGATGCGGTCGCCGTCCTTCGGGCCATGGGGCGGCTCGACCCAGCTGGGCAGCCACCAGTCCTTGCGATCGGGATGGTGGGATTCCATGACGGTGGACCAGATCTCCTGCTTCATCGTGGGGGTGAACCAGCCGGGCTTCCAGTCGCCGATGCCCTTGCCGGCCGTGTAGTCCAGGCGGGCCCACACGCGGTCGCGTGCGCGCATCGCGCCGGTCTGGTAGCGGCGGTACGTGCCCCAGTTGCGCGGCTCGATGTCCTTGGCCTGCCACCAGCCGTGCTCCTGGAAGGCCGCCACGTACTCGTCCCACGTCTTGTACTTGGGCTTGACTTCCGCCATCGGAACGCCGTGGCGCTCGTAGGTGGGAACGCCGTTTTCAACATGCCACGTGGTGTAGGTCAGCTCGTCGTCGGTCAGGAGCTTGATGGAGTCGTCGAGCTGCCACTGGATGTCGGGCCACTCGTTGCCCGGCTCGTCGGTCCACTTCCACTTCATGCGGCGCGCCAGATCCATGACGATCTCGGGGTCGTACTTGGCTTCCGCGGGCGGCTGCACGCACTTGACGGTAGCGCCCATGGCGCCGGCGGAACCCTGGCTTGCGCGGGGCGAGTTGAGCTCGATCCAGTGCGCAACCGGCAAGATGATGTCGGCGGTGTCGTTTTGCGGCGTATGCCACAGGTTGAGGTCCACGAAGAAGTCCAAGGACAGCAGAGCTTCCCAAGCGGTGGTGCTGTTGGATTGGCTCATGAAGTTGCCGGACTCGTTCCACAGCGCGCGCACCGGGTACGGATCGCCCGTGAGCACGGCGGTCCACAGCGAGTGGCTGTCGCACCAGTACTGCCACCAGCTGATCAGCGGGAACTTCTCGATGCCGATCTGCTTCTGGTTGACTTCCGCCGGCGGGGTGGATGCGCCCGGAGCCCAGGCGCTGAAGCCCTGCAGGTCGCCGTCGATGGGGACGATTGTCGGGCCGCGGTTGCCGCCCGGGGTGTCCATGTTGCCGGTGATACCCACCAGGTTGTCGAAGGCGCGGCAGTTCTGGATGGCGTTGCAACCGTGCTCGACGGCCAGCATGTACTGGATGCCGCCGTTGCCGTAGCCGGTGGACGGGTCGAGGCGCGTGCCGTACGCCGTAGCGGCGGCTTCGATCTCGGAAGCGGGGATGCCGGTGATTTCCGCGGCAACCTCGGGCTTGAACTCGGCGGCGCGAGCCTTGTAGTGCTCCCAAACCGGCTTGACCTTGTGCTTCTTGCCGTCTTTGAGCTCGATTTCGAACTCGCCCTCAAGAGCGGGGTCGATGGCGGGGTCGAACGGCATGGGGTCGGGCAGCCAGCCCTGGGTCTGGCCGGGCAGCAGGTTGTCCTGCGCGGCCTCGCGGCCCTGGCGCGCCTTCTCGGAGTCGTAGTTCTCGCCTTCCCAGAAGCCGCCCGTCTCGTCGATGACGCCTTCCTGGTCGGCGTTGAACCAGGTGAAGGGGCCGTACTCGTGCTTGACGCCCTCGGCGGCAAGCTTCTCCCAGTTGTTGTCGTACACGAGGAACTTATAGGGGCTGCCGCCCTCTTTGACGTCGCTTTCCTTGAGCAGGTGCGTCTTCACGTCCCAGTACGAACCGTCGGTGCGGACGGTGGGGAAGCCGGACGGCTCGATGTCCTCGCATACGAGGAACGGCGCGTTCGTCCACTTCTTGACGTACAGATCGTCGTAGAGCTTCTTCTCGATAATGACGTTGGTCCAGGCCAGCGCCAGTGCGCCGTCGGTGCCGGGACGCAGGTGCTGCCAATAGTCGGCTTCCTTGCCCATGTTGGCCATGCGGGGGTCGCAGCTGATGTGGATATCGGCGCGCGACGCGACGTCGACCGTGGTGCGGCAGGAGTCGTCGTAGTTGGACAGCTCCGAAGCGCCGCCCCACTGTACGTATACCTTCGGTCGGGTGATGGTTTCCATCCAGGACATGGCGAACTGCGACACCATGGTGGTGGCGAAGTGGCGCGGGCCCTTGCAGATCTGCCACGCCTCGATGTTGTTCGGCGTTTCCAGCATGTTCTTCAGAATGGACTCCGAGTGCATGCACCAGATGCGCGAGGTGCCTACCTGGCAGGCGATCGACTCTCCGCCGTACTTGCCCTTGATCTCCATGAAGTTGCTGATGATGGTTTCCATCGCCTCGTCCCATGTGATGCGCTGCCAGCCGGGCTCTTCGCCCTTGGGGTTGGTGCGCTTCATGGGGTAGTGCAGACGGTCGGGGTGGTACGCGGCCTGGATGGACGACTGCGATTTCGTGCAGCAGTTGCCCATCGATTGATACGCGCCCTCGTCGCCCTCGATGCGGATGGCGCGGCCGTTCTGGACGATGACCTTAACGCCGCATTCCATTTTGCCGCAGCCGCGGCAGCACGTCTTCACGGCGACGGTGTCGTTGCCGGAAACTTCGCTGTACGTCTGGTCTGCCAACGCCGTACGCGTCGACGCGCCGAACGCGGCGACGGTTGCGCCCGTGATGGCTGCGGTCTTGACGAACGTGCGTCGAGACATGGTCAGTGTATCCATACTCCTCCTCCTCCTTCTCCTTGCTTCTCGTCTTCTCCTCGTCTGCGGATGAGAGGGAAGGGGGCTGCCGTGGACCGTGGCCCGACGGTGCAGAGTCCCTCGTTTCCGCGGTCATGACCTTACGGATGCGAGGGGGTTGCGAGCATCGCTTAAAGCTTGCGAGGGCGGGATCAGCGCATCATAAATTCTTATGATTTTGCAATCATGAAAAAGAACAGGTGCATTTGACCTGGTGTTTTACTGCTTGGTCTCTAAAATATCTCGAAACTAGGATAAATGCGCCCACGAACGCGCCCGCCGCTTTTTCGTATAATCGAACGCGCCGGCAGAGGGGCTGGCGCAAGAGGCGTTTCTCATTGGCTCGAGGGGTGGGGGGAGCATGGAACAGCTTCGTACTGCATGGGATTCCACGTTGGGAAAGCATCTTTCCCTGAAACGCGTAGCGGGCCTGGCCTTGCTGTGGCTTTGGATGATCATGATGTTCTACAGCATTGTGCCGTACGGGTTTTCGTCGGACGTGCGTGGTTCCTTGTATGCGAGTTTGCTTGTATCGCTGGTGACCATGGTGGTCACCATGCTGTTCGTGGTCGTGATCGTGCGGCGCGAGCGGATATGCCAGAACCGGTCCGTTGTGGCGGGGTCGGCCGTGATGATGTGCTTGGGCAGCGCGCTCACGCCGTTCTCCGATCCGAACACGCCGACGGGTATGCTTGTTCTGGGCATCAGCGCCATCATGACCGGCACGGGGTCCGCCGTTTTGTTCCTGTGCTGGATTGAGCATCTGTCCAGCTTGGGCGGACGTCTTGCCCTGGTAGAACTTGCCATGTCGCTGTGCATGGCGTTCATTGCGGGCTTCATTCTTATTACCACTCCGCCGCTTCCCGCCATCGTGGCCGTGGCGGCGGTTCCCATTGGATCGGCGTGGCTGCTTCGATCGTGTTCGCAAAGCGACGTCCAGCTTGTTAAGGAAACCGAAGAGCCTTTGTCTCGGAATACGATTGCGCTGTTCGTGAAGTCGCTTGCGGGGGCGGCCCTTATCGGTGCGCTGGCGGGTTTTTTCGACGTGGTCTCGGGGTGCAAAACCTATGAAGTGCAGGATATTTTCGGAGCGTACCTGTTTCTTGCCGGGTTCATCGGCGCACTGGCGGTGTGCCTGATCGCGGTGTTTCTGCACCGCGACAGCATCTTCTTCTCGTACCGGCTTTCCATGCTCATGCTGTGCCTGGGCTGCTTGTCCACGCCGTTTCTGGCGGACAACAACACGTATTCGAGCGCGCTCATATTCGGCGGATACCATTGCTACGTCATGGTGCTGTGCGTGGTATGCATCGACGTGGCAACCAGTTTCAAGATTGGGGCCGCACGAGCGATCGGGCTGGGATTCGTTGCCCTGTACGGCGGCGAAACCATGGGATCCTTGCTCGCTCATTCCCTGGAGGCTACCGGCATCCCCCTGTTCGATCTTACCGTGGTGACGTTGGTGGCCGTGTCGATCCTGTTCATTGCGCATCTGTTCCTGTTCACGGAAACCGACCTGATCAAAATAGGCATTGGCGAGGTCAGCATGGTCGCGCCTGTTTCGGAGGACGCCGAGGAAAGCCGGGAAAGCCAGGTTGATCCTTGCGACGTTATCGCCGATCGCTTCAGGCTTTCGCCGCGCGAAACCGACGTCTTGCCGCTTTTGCTGGAAGGGCGAACCATATCGCGCATTCAGGAGACGCTGTTCATATCGGCGGGAACGGTCAGCACGCACATCAGGCACATCTATCAGAAGACCGGCGTGAACAACCGCCAAGAGCTGATCGATTTGGCGCACGGCTCGCTTGAGGACGGGGCGGTTTAGCGCGCGATGGAAACGACTTACCTTCACGAATACGTATGCGTTGCGCGGCTGGGCAGTTTCACGGCTGCTGCGGGCGAGTTGCACCTTACCCAGTCGACGTTGAGCAAGCACATCGCCGTGCTCGAGCGCGAGTATGGGGTTGATTTGTTCGTGCGCGAACGCAGCGGCGTACGGTTGACCGAGGCGGGAAGGGTTCTGTACGCCCAGGCCGTGAAGCTAGAACGCGTGCTTGCGCAAACCCGAGCGCTTTTGCAGGCCGTGCCTTCGGGAGTCGTTTCCAATATGGGCGTGGTTTGGGACGTTCGACGCAACACCGAGCTGCGTTGCAAGTGCCGTCGAGCGGCCGAGAAGTTCGGCTTGACCGATCGGGAAGCGGGGGCGCTCGTTCTTTACCTGGAGGAACGCGGGTTCGACGGCATCCAGGAGGAGCTGGGCATCGGGCGCGACGACGTGGCCGAGGTTCTGGGCGGCGCGTACCGGAAGCTCGGCGCGGAGGGCAAGCAGGAAGCCCTTGATCTTATCCATTCCATTTCGGAATGATCGTAGACCCGACCGAAGCGGTTGGGCATACTGGGACGGTAGCTGAGCACTTGATACGAAGCTGGGGGGCTTCAAGGCAGAGGGCTTCATCTTTGGAACTGCAAGAAGATGGAGGCCTGACAATGAGTGCTGATACTGTTGCATCAGTCGAAGACGTGATGCGATTTCTTTTGGATTTGGACGACGGCGCCTGCGCGCGCATCGAGCGTCCTTCATCCGTCGATCTTACCGATGCGCTTTTGGCGAAAGCGAACCAGCGGGCTGCCGCCGGCGCGCGCGTGCTCGTCGTGTGCGCAGATACCGTGGCCGAGCGCCGCTACCTTGATCGCTTGCCCGCGTACCCGGCTTTGGACGCCGCCGCCGTTTCCACGATGGAACGCGTTGCGCTTCGCGTGGCGGCGTTAGACGGGGTGCGCGCGGCAACGAATCGCGATCCGCGCATTTTGGACGCCAACGAACTTGACGTGCTCATGGAGGACATGAAGGTGAGCGGCCTCAAGCCTCGTCGCCTGCGCGAAATGCTCAAGTTCTTCTACAAAGGCTTGAGCGAGTACGCCAACGAGCAGGACGATTGGCTGATCAACTACGAAGAGCAGCATTTGTTCGCCATGCTGTCTGAGAACATGGAAGTGCGTCGCGCCATGTTGCCGTTCGAGGCGTCGGCCTTGGCGTACCGCGGCATGGTGGAGGCGGGCGTCGAGCGCGAAAGCCTGATGGTGCTCGTGGACGACTACGGCACGCTGAGCAAAGCGTCCCAGCGGCTGATCGAGCACCTTGCCACCGATGGGATGGTGGTTGCCGGAACGACCGCGCCCGTATGCAACGCCGACGAAGCGTATCCGCATGGGGAGGGGTTCCGAACGTTCGCCGAACGCCGCGATGCCGTATGCGTGCGCGTGGGCGAAGCCGCCCAGCCGGTGCGCACGTGCGCGGTGCTGGACAGTCCGGTGGACGAATTCGCGTTCGTGACCGATGCCGTTGCGCAGCGTTTGGAAGAGGGCATGGACCCGAGCGACGTGCTGGTGGCCGTTCCCAACAAAACGTGGGCGTCCCAGATTGCATCGGCGCTCGAGCGGCGCGGCGTGGCCGTCTGCGTGGACGCAGGACCTGCGAAGATCAAAGGGGACCCTCGCACGCCGGGCGCGTTTTCTCACATGAAGCTTGCCGCCTTCCTGCGCTTGCACGCCAATCCGAACGACCTGCCGGCGTTGCGGTCATGGCTGGGATTCGGCGACTGGCTGCTTCGTTCCGATGCGTTTTTGGAGCTTATGGCGTATGCGCGCAACCATGAGACGACGGTGCCGCAGGCTATTGCGGATTTGCGTCGCGTGCCCGATGCCGAGCGCGCTTCCGAGGTGTTCGGGAAGCTGGACGCTCCGTTGGACGAGCTTGCCGCCCTGCAGGATGCTTGTCGATCCGGTTTGACGCGCGACCAGGCCGTCACGCTGTTCGAGAGCGCTGGCATGTTGCTTACGCCTGCGCAGCAGGCGCTGTTGGGCGACGACCCCAACCATGCTGACATTGACGGACTTGCCGCGAGCGCGTTCGGCGGCCCGGTGCGATCGGGCGACGGGGCCGGCGTGGTGGTTGCGCCGTACCGACGCTGCCATGGGCGCTTCTCGCGCGCGACGTTCGTGACCGGCTTGGTGGGCGGGTTCCTTCCGGCGCTTGACGCGGTGGACGACAAATTCACCATCGACCATCGCCGTGCTGCCCTGGAGCGCGAGCGCGCGCTGTTCGAGGACGTTGCCGCTACGGCTCAGGACCAGACTGTATGCACATGGTTCAAGCGCGACCTCTTGGAGAACACTGCGTCGTTGAACATGCAAACCGGGCGCGTGTTCGTGAAGGACGACGTGCGCTACGCGACGCTGGTTCCCTCCGAGTTCGTGTCCGGCCTGGCATCTTAGCAGGACGACTTCTTCGCACCATTCAATTGAAAGGAACATGATATGAGCGATATGGACGTGTTCGTCATCGACGACGATTTCGATCCCCTAGCCGATCTCGAGCTGGTGGAGGAGGGCGAGGGCCAGGAAACCGACTACATGCCCCCCATCCCCGATGCCGACAAAAGCGTGATGCCCGAGGTGGTTCCCTTGACGCCCCAGGAGCGCATCGAGAAGCTGCTGGCGGGCATTCCGGGGCAGCAGTTCCGCCTGCTGCGCGCGGTGGAGCTGTGCGCCGAGCCGAAGACGCTCGACGAGGTGGTGGAAGTGCTCGACGTCGAGCATCCGCAGCGCGCGAGCGTGTACGACGCCGCGCAGGTGGTGCGGCTGCTGGAGCGCGACGGCGCGCTGGAGCGGCTTGGGGACGAGGCGTCGACCGATGAGCCGCCGGTTGAGCAGGATCCGGAGGCGGACTACCTGGTGGTGACGCCTGCTCCCTTGGCTCGCTTCGTTGCGACGGAGGCGGGGCTGCAGGCGGTTGCCGACCATGTGGGAGAGCGCGTGGTTGTGGACATGTTGAACGAGGAGCCGCAGTACCTGCCGCTGTACCGCACCATTCTTGAGATGTGTTCGGTCGAGGGCGGTGGTAGCACCAAGGAGCTGAACGCGGTCGTCGACGTGAACCCGCTGTGCGAGGAGCCGCGCCGTTTCTGCACGTACTTTTTGGGCAAGCTCGAAACCGCTGGCGCTTTGGTCTGGCGCGATGCCTGGGTGGTTACCGACTTGGGCGCGCGCGTGTTCGCATCCGATATCTTCGCAAACTAGAACGGGGGAGCATCATGTCTCAGGATCAGGAAATCAGTTTCGTCGACGTTCTGCGCGGCCGCATGGCAACGTACCAGTTTCTCTCGCGTTTGTTTCGCGTTGAGGTCGACCAGGAGCTCTACGATACGCTGCTGGCGATGCGCTTTCCGGCAAATACCGGAAACGACCTGGTAGACGAGGGGTACCGTCTGATATGCGGATACTTGAGCCGCGCCGACGGCCCGGTTCTCACCGAGCTGGCCGTCGACTACGTGCATGCGTTCATCGGGTCGGGCAACGACGGGTTCTCCGCTGCGTATCCGTTCGAGTCGGTGTACACCAGCCCGAAGCGCCTCATGATGCAGGATGCGCGCGACGAGGTGCTGGTGCTGTACCATGCCGCCGGCCTGGACAAGCAGGAAAGCTGGAAAGAGGGCGAGGACCACATTGCGCTGGAGCTGGAATTCGAGCAGATTCTTATAGAGCGCGCCGTTGCGGCATGCGAGGCCGACGACGAGGACGCGTGCTTCAAGCTGCTTTTGTCGCAGCGCAACTTCCTGGAAGATCACCTGCTGGCGTGGTACCCCATGATGGCGAAGGACATGGAGAAATTCCCCAAGACCGACTTCTATCGCGGGTTGGGCAAGCTGACGCTGGGCTTCTTGCAGAACGACCTGGAGTTCCTTGACGCTGTTCTGGCCGAGAGGGAGGAAGCGGTCGCTGCTGTCGAGGGCGAGGTTGCGTAATGGCCGCTCATGACGAAGAGGTTGAATCCGGCGCCGGTCCTGCAGTGTCGCGCCGCACGTTCGCTTTGGGAGCGGTGGGGGCATGCGCTGTCATCGGCTTGGGCGGAGTGAAGTACCTTCCCAGCAAGACGCTGCTGCGCCCTCCGGGGGGCCAGGACGAGGAGCAGCTTGTTCGAGGCTGCTTGCATTGCGAGCGGTGCCGCGAGATATGCCCGAAGCATGCCATAGCCCCTGCTCATCTGGAGGACGGCATCTTGAACGCCCGTACGCCGCGCATGGATTTCAAAGCGGGTTGGTGCGACTTCTGCGAAAACGAGCCGGGCGGTCCGAAGTGCGTGGCCGTGTGCCCCACCCATGCGCTTTCGAGCCCCGACCCGTCGAAGGCCATCATCGGCAAAGCGGTGCTCGTGCGCGATTGGTGCTTGGCACAGCGCGGAATGGGGTGCCACGAATGCGTGGACGTGTGCCAGTACGAGGCGATCGAGCTGGGCTACGACGGCGTTCCCGTGGTGGATATGGACGCCTGCAACGGATGCGGCGCGTGCGAGCTGGCGTGCATTTCGTTGAGCGCGGGCTCCATCGGCGTGGGCGCGACCGATCGCGCCATCGTCATCAAGCCGGTCGATGAAGTGGAGGCGTAGGGCTATGAAGAAGTTCAACACGTACCGGCTTCGCTTCCTGATCATGTTGGCCGTGGTCGCCGTTGTTGCCGTGGGGTATTTCACGGCGGGCAGCATCGGCAACCTGTGCGGCATCGGGTTCGAGTCCATTACGCTTTTGTGCCCGCTGGGCGCGCTTTTGGCTATGATCGCGGAGCGGACGGCCATCCCGATGGCCGTTGTGAGCGTGGCGGCCGTGCTTGTGGTCTGCGTTGTTCTGGGAAAGGTGTTCTGCTCGTGGGTGTGCCCGGTCCACTTCATGTCCGGCTTGCGCCGAAAGAAGGGCAAGAAGGCTTCCGGCAGGCGCGCGGCCGAAGGTGCGGCCCACCTGGACGCAGAGGCGTCGGATGCCGGAGAGGCGAGGGCCTCTGCCGAGCCCGCCCCCTTGACGGCGTCCGAGCGCAAGGCTTTGGGCGGATGCGCAACCTGCGCGTCTCCGTGCGGCAAGAGCAAGGGCATCAAGATCGATAGCCGTCACGGCATTCTGGCGGCCGCGCTGGGGTCGACGCTGATCTTCGGGTTCCCCGTGTTCTGCCTGATCTGCCCCATCGGCCTGACGTTTGCGACGGTGCTGCTGGTCATGCGCCTGTTCGCGTTTGGCGACGTCACGTGGACGGTGCTCGCGTTTCCCGCCATCATCCTCATCGAGATACTGCTGCTGCCGAAATGGTGCCAGCGCTTCTGCCCCCTAGGAACGCTGCTTTCCCTGTTCAGCGGGTTGAATCGAACGTTTCGGCCCCAGGTGAACGCGGAAACGTGTCTGCGCGAGTCGCAGGGGAAGGCGTGCAACCTGTGCAAGAAAGCATGCCCCGAGGGCATTAACCTGCACGACGTTGCGGCGGGGGAGACGACGCTCAACGATTGCAGCAAGTGTCGGGCGTGCGCCGACGTTTGCCCCGAGCATGCCATCACGTTTCCCCTATTTTCGAAGAAGGCGGCGAAGGCGTCGATGATCGCTGGGGAAGCCGAGCCTGTTCAGGCGGATGGGCCTGCTGACAAGGCGGCCTCGTCCGAGGCGGAAGGGAGGTAGCGCCATGTCCTTGATCGACGGTTTGCTGGCGATGCTGGGCGCTATCGAAAGCGATGCGCTGGCCGTGCACGAAGAGCGGTGCATTTCGGTGCGCAACAGAAACGCGTCGTGCCTGCGGTGCGTGGAGGCTTGCACGTCGGGCGCGATAGCGTATCGCGACAACCAACTGAAGGTGGAACCCGATCGGTGCATAGGCTGCGGGACGTGCGCTACTGCGTGCCCGACCTGCGCCATCGAGATTCGCAACCCCACCGATGACGAATTGACCTCCTTGATCAAAGGGTCGATCGTGGCTACGAAGGGGCATCCGGTCATCGCGTGCGAAACCGCGCTGGCCGCTTTCGAGGCTCAAGTTGCGGCGGCTGCGCAGAAGACGCGCAAGCCGTTCGGCGCGCGCGGTCACGAAGAGCCGGCGTACGACGCGGCGTGCGTGGTGGCGTTGCCGTGCTTGGGCCGCGTGGATGAGTCGGCGCTGGTGGGGATAGCTGCTTACAAGGCGCTCGACGCCACGCTCGTGTGCGGTGATTGCGCGTCGTGCGCGCATGCGCCCGGCGGCGCGCTGGTTCGCCAGGTGGTTGATAGCGCGTGCAACATGCTGGAGGCGTTTGGGTCGAACATGCCTGTTGACCTGGTTGATCAGGTGCCGGAGCGCGTGTGCTGCGTCCAGGGGGGCGTGTCTCGCGATACGGGAGGCGTGTCGCGGCGCGATTTCCTGCGCACGGCGAAGGACGGGTCGGCACGAGCGGCGGGCGCAGCCGTGCAGCAGGAGGTTGCTGCGGTTTTGGGGGAGGATGCGAAACCGGTGCCCGTTGCCTACCGAAAGGTGAACAAGGACGGCACGCTGTCTCATTTCGTTCCCACAAGGCGCTTGCGCCTGTACAACTACCTGAAGCACATCGGCGAACCGGTGGCCGACCAGGTGGAGACGCGCGTGATCGGGGCCGTTTCGATCGACGAGGAGGCGTGCAGCGCATGCCGCATGTGCGCCGTGTTCTGCCCGACCGGGGCCATCGTGAAGATGGACGAAGGCGACGTGTTCGGCATCATCCATCGTCCGAGCGCCTGCATGCAGTGCCGCCTGTGCGAGCGTATCTGCCCCGAGCAGGCCATCAAGGTGAGCGGCCTTGTTCCCATCAGGCAGTTCATGGGCAAAGAGGCCGTGTGCTACGCGATGAAGCGTCCTTCGTGGACGCCGAACCGACCCGCGTCGATGTACGATAAGGTGCACTTCATGATCGGCGAGGATTTGGAGATGTGCATGTTCTAAGAGGTTCCGGCGGTCTGGCGGCCGTCGGAACTGCTCGACGCTGCGGGACGTTGGGATACCCAATCTTGTCCCTTTTTCGCTTACCCTCACGTGCAAAAGCACGCTCGGCCGCGAAACGGCGCAACCTTGGGCGTCCCAACGGCCCTCGCTGACTTACTGGGCCAACCTGTTTTGCTGGTCCGATGGCTGATGGAACCCCCTCGCTGACTTGCTGCGCCTACCTGGTTCTGGTGTCTGCTCGTGGGAGCCGGGTTGTCGCTGTGGGGTGGGTGATTCGACACGTTTTCTGGAAGAGATTGAGGATTCGACATGATCAAGTACACGCTGCCTGATTTCACGGTGGGGCTGGGGCTTAACCTGTTCTTCATCAGGTTGCTTGAGCAGCGCCCCGATTGGTTCCAGGACGGCGTTGCCATCGACAGCGTGTACGGATGCTTTCCCAACTGCATCATGAACGGCGGTCGCGCTTACGTGCGCGAACGTGCGTCGAAGGCACAGATGGACGAGGCGTTCTCTCTGTTGGAGGAGCGCGGCGTGAAGCCGCGGATCACGTTCACAAACATGCTTGCCGGCAGCGAGCACTTGGGCGATGCGTACTTCAACGAGATTCTTGAGGTCGGCGCGCGGCATGGAGCCGAGGCTATCGTGTACGCGGATGTCGTGGGCGATTACATTCGCGCGAACTTCGGAATGAAGCTGGTGCTGTCCACCACGCGCGCGATCGAGGATGCGAGTGCGGTGAACCGCATGCTCGATCGTTACGACTACGTGGTGCTCAACTACAATCGCCACAAAGACGCGGCTTTTCTTGCGGCTATCGAGGATGCCGCCCGGGTGGAGGTGATGGTCAACGAGTTTTGCCAGCGCAACTGCCCGCATCGTCAGGAGCATTATCTGCACAACAGCCAGGATCAGATGACGGAATCCATGCGGCCCTTCGCGTGCATCGCGCAGCGCGCTGATTTCTTCGACCATAGGCCCGGCCATCCGGTTATGTTCACCAACGACGAGGCGCGTGCGCTGCACGATGCGCACGGCATCGAGTACTTCAAAATTGTCGGGCGCGGCGTGCCGTTCGCCACGGTGTTGGAGGCCTACGCGTACTACCTGGTGCGCCCCGCGTATCGTGAAGACGTCAAGCGCCTGGTCATGCGCGCTGCGGGGTAAGGGCGGAGGCGCTACCGCGCTTGAGCTCGCAGGTTTTACGCCGCTTGTCAAAACGAGCGAGTTTTGCGGCGATTTTCCACCCCTGAGCGAGCCGTCTCTCAAATGCGTTTTACATCTCCCCAGGTCACGCAGCCGCCAGTAGCTTTTATCCTTGTTCGAGGACCAGCAAAACTCGTTTGTTTTGACAGGATGAGCGGAGCCGGTGCCGCGACGAAAGGTGCCGGTAGCGTCGGGAAAAACTGGGCGCAAATCGGTACCTATGACAATTTTTACCAGCATTTTCGCCATGCGAAGGCTCTTCTTCTCATCGGGCGCCCCCTATCTTGCGCCGCCGACTGCCTGTCGTTGTGCCAGCTGCCCTTAGTGCAAGCTCTTTTGCCAAGCGTTGCGTGCTGTGGTACAAAAGCGGGGCGTGAATGACGGTGGAGGGAGATGGGGCGCATGGTTGAGAGCGCGCAAGGACGGCGCGAGCGGTTGCTCGTGGAGGCTGTCGAGCGGTTTGCGCCGATTCGGCGTTTGGGTTGGGCGTTTCTGCTGGCTTGGGTGTTCTGCGTGTTCTACACCAATGCGGTGAGCGGCTATACCGGCGCGAAGGCTTCGATGCTGAAAGGAGGCGCGGGCTGGGATCTGTTCTTTACGGGGCTGCCTGTATCTATGTCAGTTGCCATGCTGGTGCTTGTCGTGGTGCTGGAGAAGCGGCTGGGGTCGCCTACGCAGCATGCATCGCTGTTCTGGATTGCGCCGTTGGCTACGGCGGTTTCTACACCGCTTTTGTTTTGCGAGCTGCCCGACTTCGCTGCAACGACGATGCTGTTCGTGACGGGCGCGGTGCTCACGGGTTTCGGCAGTGGTTTCATGTGGGTGATGTGGGGCGAGTACTACGCGAAGGTGACGCAGGAGGAAGTAGAGTTTCTTGCGCCGACGTCAGCGGTGACGGCTGCTGTGCTCGTGCTTGTGGTTTCCGCGATGCAGGGTTGGGTGGCGCTTGCGGTGGTGACGGCGTTCCCTCTTCTGTCGGGCCTGTGCCTTTTTCTTTCTTGGCGCGATGCGCAGGAGCGTGACGCGCTGGCCGAGTACCGGGGCGCTATCGAGCAACGCGCGTTTGCCGAGGCGCACGACAGCGCGCGCAAGGGGTTGCCGCGCGTGTTGAGGTCGATGGGGCGCGCCGGATTTGGCATTCTTGCGGCATGCTTGTTCGTGTGCGTCGGGGGCTCGTTTTGGACGGGAGCTTCGGGGCAGGATGCTACGGCTTCTCAGGTGGCGATTGTCGTGAGCATCATGTTCATGCTGATGGTTGGCTTATCGGCTACGGCAGGGCCGCGCCGCGTTTCACTATCGTTTCTGTATCGATGGATGTGCCCGGCTCTCGTCGTGGGCTTCGCTGCGTTCATCGTGTTGGGAGAGGGGGCGGGCGCGTACGTTGCTTACGTAGTGGCTATTGCCGCACGGTTCGCGTTCTGCTTAATAACGCAGATGTACTTTGCGCGCTATGCCGTGCAAGGTGCAGCTACGCCCGTGCAATCGTACGGCTTAGGGTGGATTTTCGTGCATCTTGGCGATCTGCTGGGCGTGATTGCCCTTGTGCTGGTTGAATCCGGTGTGGCGGCGAACGCGTTTTCGATTGAGCAGGTGGCAGCTGTGTCTATCGCGCTATTGGTGAGCTCCACCATGTTCGTGCTGAGCGATGGGCGTGCGTTTGCCTTCGGCGCGTGCAGGGAAGAGTTCGCGCCGCTTGAGGCTTCTTCCGGTTCGGCGGGGTCTGCGAATGCGGGACGCGCATGCGCGGACAAAGCTGTAGACGTGGATGCGACTGCAGCTGGCACCGATGAACTGAGCGCCCGTATTCTTGAGCTTGCGGAACGAAGCGGCCTTACCCCGCGCGAGACTGAAGTGTTCGATCTGCTGGTGCGCGGACGCTCTATCCCTTATGTGCGGGATGCTCTGGTGATCTCGCGCGAGACTGCCGCAACCCATGCCAAGCACGTCTATGCCAAGCTCGACGTTCATTCTCGTCAGGAGCTTATCGATTTGGTGCATTAGCCACCCCGTAACATTTCAAGTGCAATATTCTGCACATCAATCAGGGAGGTTCGTGTATGGACGGCGAATCGTTTGCCAGAGAAGTTGGGCACCTTGTACGCGAGCGCCGCAAAACTCTCGGCATAACGCAGAGCATGTTCGCTCAGATGATGGGCGTGTCTCGACGGTTCATCATTTCCCTTGAAATGGGGGAGACTCCGGGCGTACGCATGAACACGCTTTTGCGTATATTCGAGGTTCTCGGCATATCGCTTGCTTTACTCGTCGAGGAAGAGGATGCGGTTGCCGAGGAAGCGAAAGACGGTCACGTGAGTCTGTTGTCGGAGGAACGCGCCAAGAATGACAAGGAGCGCTATTCGAGTGCTTTCGAGAACGCTGTCGGGAAGCTGGGGAGGCCGATCGAGTGAGTGGGGAGATCCTCAAAGTTCTGTTGGCCGGTCGTGTCGCGGGCACGCTCGCGCAGCGAGAAAGCGGAAAACTGTCCTTTGAGTACGAGCGCAACTATCAAGGGCCGCCGCTGTCTTTGTCGATGCCTGTATCCAATCGTACTTACGGAGACAAGCGCGTCCGTCCTTTCTTGTGCGGGCTTCTGCCCGATGATGCCTCGGTTCGCCAAAACATGGGCAGGGAGTTCGGCGTGTCGGGCAACAATCCGTTTGCTTTGCTCGGGCACGTTGGGCTCGAATGCCCTGGCGCCGTGCGATTCTGTGCTGATGAGGCCGTGGAGGAAACGTTGATCGGTCGTTTCGGTGGTCTTGAACCGTTGACGGAACAGGATGTGGCTCGCCGGTTGAAGAGGAGCCGCGAGTACTACGAGGCATCCTGGATGGACGACCGCGAGCACTGGTCGCTAGGCGGTCAGCAATCGAAATTCGCGTTACGCCTTAAAGACGGGGCTTGGTTTCGGTGTTTGGGTGCAGCTGCGACAACTCATATCCTTAAACCCGGTATCGGTCACCTGAATTTCCAGGCGCTCAACGAGTTCGTTTGCATGCGGACTGCTTCCGCGTGCGGAATAGCGGCAGCGAGTGTCGAATACCGCATGTTCGTTGATGAGCCGGCTATCGTTGTCGAGCGCTACGACCGCGTCGTTGACGAGCGGGACGATGTGATTCGCCTCCACCAAGAAGATTTCTGTCAGATTCTCGGGGTTTTACCCGACAACAAGTATGCCGAATACGGTGGTCCCAGTGCCGCTGCGGTGATCGACGTGCTCAAAAAGACGGGAGAGTACGCCGAAGCGAATGTTCGGCGGTTCGTCGAGATGCTGTTCTTCAACTACCTCGTCGGCGCACCCGATGCCCATGCGAAGAACTACTCGGTGCTGCTGGGGATGAAAGGTCAGGCGGTGTTGGCGCCTCTCTACGATGTCGTATCGGCTTTCCCGTACCGTGAGCCAAAGGATCGCATCAAGATGGCGATGAGCGTCGGGGGAGAGAACGAGATCGGCAAGCTGGGCGCTCGTCATATTCGCAGATTTGTCGAAGCGAACGCTCTCGAGGACGTTGGCCTGGATGGAGAAGCGTGCATAGGGGTTCTGGCGCGCTTGGCTGCGAACGTTCCTTCCGAGCTTGAGCGCACGTTCGTCGATTTAGGTGATTGTGACGGTACGGGTGAAATGAGGAGGCGCCTTGTCGAGCCGGTCGAAGAGTTGTGCAGCAAGACGCTCGCCAAGCTCTGAAAGTCAGAAAGGCCCCGGACGGGGCCTTTCTGCTTGGGAGGGAGGGTGTTCTGCTGCTGTGCGCTTACGCAATGCCCAAGGCGTGCTTTGCGGCGATGCGGGCGAACGTGGCGGTGCGGCCTGCGTTGATGCCCGTGAAGTTGCTGGGGTAGTTATGCGGATAGAAACCGCCCTGGTCGTTGCCGCACACGTACAGGCCGTCGATGATGCTGCCGTCCTTGCGCAACGGCTGTGAGTCGGTGTTCGTGATCACGCCGTGGATGGTGACCAGCAGCTCGCCGGCGATGCGCGCAGCGTAGAACGGCGGCTGATCGACGGCGCTTAGGCGGTAGGCCGGCTTGCCGAAATCGGTGTCTTCGCCCGCTGCGACCAGCTCGTTGTAACGCTCGATAGTGGCCTTGAACGCAGCGGCTTGATCGGCGTCGAGTTTCATGGCTTTGGTCAGCTCGTCGAGCGTGTCGCACTTCTTGAGCGCGCCCGATTCGATACGCGGCTCCAGCCAGAACGAGTCCAGGTGCTCTTTCGTGATGGCTTCGCAGTCGTATACGTCGGCGTTAAATGCGGTTCCCGAAGGAGCTGGGGCTAGACGAGAACATCCGCAGGTGTCGAACTTTTGAATGTCCTCCCAGTAGCTGCCATCCCAGACGATCCAAGAGAAATGTCCCGGTTGGTTCGCTCCGCCGGCGTAACTCATGGGGTAGCACTGATCCTCGTTCATGAAGCGCTCTCCGTTGGCGTTCACGTGCAGGAACGGCTGGCTGCCGGGCAAGAAGATGTCGCCGCCCGAGTACGAGCCGTCGAATTCGGTATCGTCGAACATGATGCCGCGGTTCCAGATCATGCAGCCGCCGCCGGCCTCGAGTTCTGCGCCCGCCCATAGCGCCATGCGGATGCCGTCGCCTTCCTCGTTGATGCTGTCGCGCAGAACGCACCAGTTGGAGTTGCCGGGGCATAGATCCTGCAACATGTCATCGTTCGCGCCGTAGCCGCCGGTGCACATAACGACACCCTTTTTTGCGTTGATTTGGATGGTGCCTTTGTCTTTGGATTCAGCTATGACGCCGGTTACTTTGCCGGATTCGTTTTGTACCAGCATTTTCGCCGGAGTCAGGAACATGATTTGGCCGCCCAGCTCACTCAGAACCTCGCTCATGACCTCGAGGTGCGCGTAGGCTCCGTAGTTGGGGCCGTCGGGATTGTACTCGCCCAGGCACGGGTTGTAGCACATGGCGGGGTAGTAGGCGTGCGGGTCGTTGGGGCAGTGCCATTCGAACGGAAAGAGCATGCCCTTGGGCTCGAGCGTTTCCTTCATCCATTCGATCATTTCCCCGGACTTTTCTGCCCAGGTCTTGTACATGAGCATGTTGGCGTCTCCGGACTGCGTCTGGTTTGCATGATTCAGCAGCGTGGGGACGTCTTCATGATGATCGGGCTCGAGTGCGGAGTTGAGCGCGCCAATGGCTTCGCGTGCAGCTTGGACGGCGCCGCCCTTTTCAAGCACGATAACCTTTGCGCCGTTTTGCGCTGCAGTGGTAGCTGCAACCAGACCGCCGTTGCCGGCACCTACAACCACAAGGTCGGCTTCTAGCGTTTCGACGATGTTGGTAGGCATTTCCGGCTTGTCGCGCCAACTTGCCTGCGCAGGTTCCTTGCTGGCTGCGGTTGAGCTTTGCGCTTGAGGCGCGCAGCCTGCGAGCGCTCCGGCTGCAGCAAGCGCGCTGGTTGCGCCAAGCCCTGCCAGAAAGTTGCGGCGGCTGATGGTGTGTTCTCCCATGGTTCCCTCCTTGTTCGTACGGTTTCAACGGAATGCATGCTACGCGCTGCCGTCTGCCTCGTCATCGCGCGGAACCGGGTATATTGGCCCTTGTCCAGGTAAAACGTCGAAGATACCCGAAAACGGGGGAGTGTGGTACAGGGACCCGGCGGCGTCGCCCCTGAGGTTTGAGGGGTTGAAACGAAGGTCTTGGAACCGTTCAAGCCTCCGCTGCAACACGCTGTTTTCTTTGCAGCGATACGCGACCGTCAAGGAGGGAATCATGTCGGATCTACCACACAGAGACTTCATTGCCGGAGGTGTCGTTGCCGCGTTGGGTGGTACGCTCGCACTTGCGGGGTGCGAGTGGCTTTGCGCGCTGCGGGGTAAGGGCGGAGGCGCTACCGCGCTTGAGCTCGCAGGTCTTGCGCCGCTTGTCAAAACGAGCGAGTTTTGCGGCGATTTTCCACCCCTGAGCGAGCTGCTTCTCAAATGCGTTTTGCATCTCCCCAGGTCACGCAGCCGCCAGTAGCTTTTATCCTGGTTCGAGGACCAGCAAAAC
>ERZ836760.1054-NODE-1054-length-33841-cov-11.076156_pt1 | contig 33841 bp, 28 predicted proteins | sample MGYA00519941_ERZ836760 | MGnify/ENA primary metagenome ERZ836760 (study PRJEB31850, sample SAMEA3708807) | human gut metagenome | biome: human gut; feature: human-associated habitat; material: faeces | place: China | collected 2014 ... | reverse complement strand
GATACTCCCCTATAAAAATGGCTATTTATCAACTGTTTGTTGTGACATAGCCAAATGATTTACTTCATTTTCTTCTTGCACCCAAAAAAAATCCTTACCGTTAAACATAAGTTTTTCTGTCACTTTCATGACGTGGCCGATTTTTTTATCCATCCAAAGCTCTCCTAAAAATCGCTTTACAAAAGAATTTGCCGGGGGGAAGGCAATATCCATCTAAGGCTTTTCCCCAGAATCGTCATAAAGGCATTCGCTATGACTGAGGAACCAATCCTTTTCATCGAATAACACTGTTCGGCCAATACCTGTTTCTTCCGGGTGATAGAAATCATGGTGAGCCATTGTTCTTTCAAACGCTTCATCTGTTGCCCCATCTAATACAGAATGATCGAACAAGTCACCATCGCTACAGCTACAGATCTGTGCCCTATCAAAGTCAAAATCCGATCCAAATAAGTTTCGGATTCGTCTTTTAATCTCTACGTCGTTTCTAATGCCAAAAAATTCAAAAAATAAATGTCCATAAAAACTTTCTATTACACCCACACCGTCATACAGTCCGGAATACGGATTTTTCCGGACAGTTACTAATCGGTAAATGCCTTGTGGATTAATACCTTTTCCAGCATCCGGTTTAAATTTCTTTTTAAAATCTGAGAAGGACTTGAGTCGACCGCGACCGGCATTGACGTATTTTTTGGCGAATTCGCCTAAATGTTTCTGAACACTCTGAGCATAAAGGCTTGTAAAAACCGACCAGTCATGACGCCGCTCTTGCGCCAACCGCAAGATCTTTTCCGGTTCGTTTCCGGCCAGACTGTTCGCTTCAAGGTAAAGATGCTTAATTAAACAATGTCCTTTTAAAAAGGCCGACAGGATAAGATCGCTCGTATGTGCGGGATAGCAACTGATACTCGTTGCGTGATAGAAAAAAGATAAATCGGTTTCTTTCAGCCAAATCGCTTCGATTGCCCACGGAGTCTTTAGACCGAAAGGATCGTTTATATCATCCACATCTTCTTTTACATAAGCCAAAACGAGATGCACTTCGGGCAAGTTCACAAGCCGGCAATCAAAAACCGGAATCAGACAAACTTCTTTCCCATCCATTAAGCCAACGGAATAATATTCGTTGTCGTTTTTGGTGGTAACGGAAAAAAACTTGTCCGTGACTTTCATTTGATTAAGAATATTGTCCATAAAATCCTCCTTAATAATTGATTAGGACAATAGCCTTAAACCTTATTTGTTGAAGAGTGATGAGAAATAATGAAATCAAACGAAACACCTTGAAAAACACGGTGATTTAATGAGAACAAAGCGATTATTGTTTGACTTGAGTCACAAAAAAACGATTGCTCGGGCTTTTTCTTAGTCGATGTAGTTCAGCGATTTGTCCCAAAAGAAAATATCCTTCGTTCGCCAGGCTTTCCGTCTTTTGGAGATTCGCACTGGACGGGGAAAACCATTTTCTTCTTTCACCATATCCCGAAGCGTTCCAACTGGGATACCGGTGACTTTTGAGACGTCATCTTCATACATCAACATATTTTCAATGCCGTTTTCCCGTTTGAATAATTGAAACGCTCTCTCTTGATCATCCTCATTTTTTACAGGCTGACTTCACAAGGGTATTTTGAGATTTGTCTGGTACAGATTGTCTAAAGTGGGCGCCGATAAAGTTTGTTCGATATTGCTGTTAAGCCAACTTGCATACCTTGACCATTCAATCGGCGGCACCTTAATGTCATCACTGACGTGCATTTCAAAATATGCGCATTCACCCTGAAACATACTCGTGTCAATGGTTCGAACGGCACTCTTAGCATCCTGAATCAACCCGCGTGTAGCATCCCAAATCGGTTGGTTTTGAAGAATCGCCATGGTGCTCGTACCGGGGAAGGTCACGGCTTTGGATTGCCTTGTCTTTCCTATCCAGCATAAAGGATTCGTTGAGACAAGGTAGCAGCCGTTGTTCTTTAATGTCTCACTTGGACGGACACGGATGGTGTGGACATAGCGGTAGTCTTGGTCAACCCGCCAAATGTAGCGAATCTGGTAGTCAAAGGTAACATCGGACTTGTTGACATCCAAGAGAAGGCGCTTAAAAGGTTGGGGGAGACGGCGTACCTTGCAGCCGTCCCTTACTTCGTCGAAATAATGAACGGCTCTAAACTCTTCGTAGAAATTCAGCTGCGGAACTTCCACGGCCAACAATTCGCACTCCATTCGCGAATCTTTTGGCATATACATAACCGCATCAAGGTCTAAAAGAATCATGTTCATGGAACACCTCTTCGGTTAAGCCTGTGGAGTTCCTTTAGCGATACGGATTAGCTCTCGGTTCAATACCGGAAATTTCACCATCTCCTCGTCGAAATCACGATAATATTTATTTAGACTATCTCGTGCGGTTAATTTTTCGACCTCAAAGCACCGCTCAAAAAATTCATCTTCCTTTGTTTTTTGATATACCAGTATTTCCGGATGCTTTTTGTGGTAATCATTAATTATCTCTTCGAGAACTGATTTCGATAGGATGACGGGGAATAAATACTGACTACTGGCCGTTGAAATAGAAGCTATCACCAGTATGCACTTACCCGAATTGGGAAGAAAAAACCATTTACTATATTGTCTCTTCGCCATAATGTAGAAACTGATTTGTTCAATTAACTCTTCCTTAATTTCTTCGAGGTCCGCTCCAAGCAGACCAGCCAGCGCTTCTTCAATGAGAATACCCGTATTGAATTCGATATTCTTAAAAGTTCGCTCCAGCTTTAGCGATGAATCGGCCGACTGCTTGGCAATAGAGTTAAGATCGGAACGACTGATGTTAACAAGGCGTTTTTCCTTGACAAGATAAAACACTGAACTCAAGTAATCTTGAACACAGCTTTGTTGAGCCAACCAATACAAAAATGCAGGATTTAAACTATCCGGAGTCAGCTTTAACGAATGTTTAAAACGTTCGTCTTTATCTTCCAATTTCAAATAAGTCGCATTGTTTATCAAGCTCAACACAAACTTACTTTTGTCTTCAGTCGCCATCACAGCCAAATGGGCATACAATTTTTGATAAATTCGAACCGTCATCAGGGCATGAAAAACAGTGAGTTGGGCGGTCATTTTTTAATTTCCTTTGGAGATTTCATCCTTCAAAAACTTTTGCCGGCAAAAGTTTTGCCAACAGATGCAACAGCAACCTAGACGAATCCGGTCCGATTGAATCGCTGTACAAGCGACTCGTTTTCCCATTCCTTTTGGGGCAGATAGATGCCGGGATAGATCACTCTGAAACTCGGTTGACGAGGGTTTACGATGCAAAGATTGAGTTCTTTGACCGCACGGCTTTTATTGAGTTCAAGGACCTTTTTTGTTTCCGGCTCCAATTCCAAAAGCCGAACCGGGATGAACGCTTTTTCGGCGAAAATCTTCAGTCTCTCGATGAGTTCGTTTTTCTTAGCGCAAACATCGAAGTAATGGATTTTCTTTTGAGTTTCGACTTTCATTAAGAAATACGACAAACGGATGCCGTTTTCAGAAAGCCCGCTGCAAAAGTAAGAGAACGAAACGCCTTTAAATCGGCGATAACTGGCGGCTCCCATTTCGTTTTCCAAGCCATACAAAGACCCTAAGAACTTGCTGCCCGCCCCATTGTCCAAATGGACGTCTTGCACCTTTTCAAAGAATTTGGAGTGCAGCTCGTTGGCTTCTCCCGCCCAATCCCGAGCGGCATTTAATAGCGTTAAAGGGGTTTTGTTTTTCTGGCACAGCGTGGTGACTTGTTCGATGAACTGTTTAGTCTCCGGCTGAGACAAACACCATACTTGAAAGCTCAAATTGCCCGAAAGATCCACCGGATCTCTGTTGAAGCCGGATAACTTGCCTGTTTGGACGCTTTCCGTATGAGGGTCAATAATCCGAAAAGACTGGGCCTTGCCAAAATTAGCAATGAACAAAAACCGTTTGTACGGAAGCAATAAATCCGTGTAAAGCGAAGGGGGAAGAATTTTTGACATGTCCGCTCACAACAAAAGTGGTTGAAAAAAGATTGAAAGGCCCAGTGGTGGGCCTTCTATTCATGAATTACTCATCAACAAGTTCGTCCATGGTCGTCTCATCATGGATAACTTCCTTTAATTTCAGCGAAGGAACGTTGCAGAATTTTGATTCAAACCAAAACGAATCATGGCATTTATCTAAGACCAATATCTGCTTTTCAGCGCTGCCGTGCATCTCTTCGAAACACTTAGTCAGTGCTTCTTTTAAACATGAATTGATCGAATTGTTTAACCCGACATGAACCGATCCGATTCCCCGTTGAAAATAAAACGCTTTCCCATACCGCTCAGAATCAAATTCCATCAGGGCATTTTCAATTTCTTCCGCGTCTTTGACATCGAAAACAAAAAGCAGATAATGATTGCCTGAGCTTGGATCTGCAATTGTTACCAAGGCATTATCGTTGTAAAAGTATTGTATTTGGTAGGTCAGTTTGCTTTGAAAATCAACTTGACTCACATAATGATTTTCTGCCACGTTCCAAACCCAATTCTGAAAGGCATTCCGCAACGCTTTTATGGTATTTAACATCGTCCTATTATCAAATACCAACCAATCGTGAGCCCTGATTTTGGCTAGTCCAGAGATTTCACCACGTTTAGTTCTTGTTTGAGAATAGTTAAATAAAACTGATACATCATCCCGCGCAAGAGCATTGGCTTCAAGAAATAATTCCTCAATCATCGGATGCCCGCACAGCAACGCTGTCATCAGCGGGTGATACTTAAAATCCTTAATAGAGGGGTTTCCAAACCCATGTTCATTACCCGATTCTTTGATTTTTTTTAGAAAGATTTCATCTTCCTCTTTCAACCAGACAGCATCAACTTTGATGTAGGGATCCAGAGTCTGTAGTTTTTCTTCCTCAACGGTGGCAATTAACGCTAGGCGCACTTCAGGCATTGTGACCAGGGGGCAGTCAATCAACGGCATCACCTTAACAACGACATCTTTTTTCGTTTCCGAATCAAAACGCTTAAAAGATCCGTTTTCATACACGAGCTCTTCTGTTAATTGAATAACACTCATTGCAAAACCTATTTTCGTGTTTCTCCAGTTCCCAAAAACTTTTGCCGGCAAAAGTTTTCGGACCATAAAAAAAGGAAGTGAAATCACTCTCACTTCCCTTTCCCAGTCTCAGAATATCAGGCGAGGTCCATTAAAAACCCCGCTTTACATCGCAAATTGCGGTCCTATTTGCGCATCGCGGCTTTTTCTTCCTCGCTGTAGAGAATCGGAACGCGGCCTTTGATCACATAGCCGCCCGAGATCACGCCGAAGTATTCAAGATTAGGCAAGAGTCCCAGCACTTCCGGCGGCACCAATTCGGAGTCTTCTTCCATCAGCCGCTCACCCGTGGAGCCGCCCATCAAGATAGGCTCTGTTGGCAGCGTGCTTTGACCTTGATCGCGCATCACGTAGCGGATCTTTGTCTTTGGCATACGGGCGCAGATGAACTTTTGCGTCTCCGGATCCTGGCTTCGCAGCGTAAAGACGTTGTTCAAGTTACCGAAGACTTGTGTGGCCTTGTCGCTGGAGCCCGTGCGCACGGAGAAGTCGGCGAACGTTTGCGTGGCCACGAACATTCGGAATTTCGCCCCGCGGCCCTTGTTGAGCAACTGAATAAAGCCGTCATTGGCGATTTCATTGGCTTCGTCCACGAAGACGTCGATGCGTGGGCCGTTTTTGCCTTGGAAGTTGTAGATGGAACCGGCCACGGCCGTGAGGTCGGCGATAAACATAGCGCCCAACGCGCCGCCCACTTCAGCGTTGGAGAGCATGTCCAGGCCGACGTACACGACGCAGCCCTTGCCAATCATTTCACCGAAGTCTCGATAGGAGTACAGAGCCGCTTCTTCACCGTCGGGCGGGGAGAGGGCATCGCCCAATTCACCGGAGGTGAGCTTATTGAGAATCGGCAAGAGCGATGTGATCATCTTGGAGTAGTGTTCCGCATCGTGCTCAAGCAAGTCAATGATGCCGTCAATGGCCGTGGAGTTATTCTTGAGCCGCATCCACCGCTTGTAGTATTCAACGAGGTTCGCGGTGTACTTCTTTGTCCCCGGGCTCGTATCGCGCGTGGCCGCTTCGATAATCTGACCGGCCTTTTCTTTATAGACCGTCTGTATCCACTTAAGGATCGCTCGCGTGGTTAGTGTCTCAACGCCGCCTTCGATGTAGGCGCGAAGGCGCTTTAATGTCGGCTTGTCGCCGCAGAGCACCATGGCGTGCACGATGGAGTTCATTGCGGACCAGGCGAAATTGGTGAAGGGGGCCGATGTTCCGGTGTTCGGCATGATGGACGAAACACGTGACGGCACTTCAGTTGCGTTGGACCAGTTAGCGAGGGGATTGATACGGCTAGAGTCCCCCAGATGCGCCAGGTGGAATTTCACAAACGCATCGGCCCGTCCCAGTGCTTCACAAGAGCGCTTGGCGTTATTCATCAGATCGACGTCCCCCTTGGGGTCGAGGATGATGATAGAGTCGCCCTGACAAATCGCTTGGGTGATCAAAAGGTCAAAAAAGCGCGTCTTACCCGAACCGGTCGTCCCGAAGATCATGGTGTGGCCATCCATGTGACTCAATGGCTGCAAGATCTTATTTTCATGAGGTTCAAGCCCATGAATCCAAGTCTGTCCCACGTGGTCCGAGACAATCTCCGTCTCCCTTTGTTTGAGTGTGGAAAGGATGGTTTTGGGCCGTTGGCCAAACTCGGCCCAATTGCGTTTAAGCGCTTCACAGAGTTCCTGGGTGTGGCGCGGCATCCATTTAAAGCCGTAGCCCAACCAGCACGTATCCGGATGCTCTTTGGAGAGCACGAATTCGCGGACCTTTTCAATCGGCACAAAAAGCAATTCGTGGCCCGCAAGGTCTTTTTGACGGTGGTAGATATGCCAAGCCGGAGCGATTTTGTAGAGCGCGAACATCATAAAGATGCTGCCGATCATCACCGCGGGCATTCGTACCGTGGGATCCCAGAAGCCATAGAGGGCGTAGAAAAGGCATCCGGCGAGCATCACGAGCACCTGATAGAGCTCGTAATTCGGACGCCAGGTGAGCGAATAATTCAGATCATCAAATTTCGCCATAAGAGTTCCTTTTGCTTAGTCTCGTAAACAGAAGCGATGGGTTCGTTCTTCGTAATAAAGGCCCTTGGCCCGCATACGGTCAGACAAGGCGTTTAAAAATTCTTCCAATGTCGCATCAAACGTGGCCAGTGCTTGGATAACCACGGCATCCCCCGTTTTAAGCACTCCGTCTTCGCGGATCGAGTTGACGATCATTGGTCCTGCGCCTTGCTTTAACTGAAGAATGATTTGATCGGCGAGCTTGTTGAACATAAGTTCTTTTTCGGACAATTTCGGCCAGTCAGCTTTCTTTGCCGTCTTACGGGCAACGTGTTTCCCGGCGGCCGTGTCTTTGAAATCTTCCTGCTCGACAGCGGAAACGTCCTTGGGCTTTCTGCCCCGCTTTTTCCCCTTCTTCTGTGAAGCAGCTTTTTCTTCAATGACCGCACTCGAAGCTACGGGCTTTACTTCTGTCTTGTCATCCTTGGACGGGGAGGGTGTTTTGTTCTCCTTGTCCTTCTTAACCGCAGTACCTTCATTGGTATCCATCATGGGTACGCTGGGGACTTCCACCTTAGGCTTGACGAGCTTTGTCTCACCTGTACCCGATTCCCTCTTTTGAGGCATCTGAGGCGCAGTCGTTTCTTTGGGCTTGTTGGCCTCTTTTGCCTCATTGGGTGCGACCGGGGAATGAGAGGATGGATTGGGATTGTTTTTACCCTTCACTACCGCCTTTATGACCGACTTCGCTTTCTGAATCGGTCCCAACGGTCTCTTTTCGTCTCCAAGCTTCACCCCTGCGGGCATCATGCTCTTTAAGATGTCATCTTCCTGAGTTGATCTGGGCTCAACCGGCTCACTCTTAGGCTTATCCTTGCGGCGGTCGTTCTTTTTACGGTTGCTTTCTTCCGAAATAGCTCTGGCCATCGCCAAGTCCTTTTCAAAAGCGAGATCTTCAGGAGTCTTCGCTTCTTGCTCGTCCTTCTTCACCGTCCTCTCATTGGGCTTATTCGGAGTCTTTTGATCGTTGTTATCGGTGGTTGTCTTGGTGTTTTTCAGTTCGGGTTTTGTGTCCTTCTTGGACGAAGCGGGGGTTTGACGCTGCTGCGCATTGATGTTCGCAAAGTTGTCAATGCGTTTTGTTTCGTACTCCTTGACCGCTTCCGTGGTCGGAATATCCTTGGTGAGTTCCTGCATCTGCTTTTCGGTGCGAACGATGGGGCGCGTGCCTTTATTGTTTTCCGGCATGGTCTTTAACTCATCGTTCATCATCTTGTCATAGGTCGTGAAGTCCATGCTGTCGGCTTCGGTCCTAGTTTCAAAAGCGACCGCGCCGGACTCATCCACAATGACCTTCGGTTTGTCTTCGATGACTTCACGGGCGGCGTCTTGCACAAGACTGGCTTCGTCCTTGTCGATCATGGTCTTGGGAGCCGCGTCTCCCGTCAGTTCAAACCAGCGCAGCGCTTCGGCGTTTGATGTCGGAATACCGTACACCACGGCCAAGGTCGGTGCCGGACGGCTGATATGCGAGAAAAGAATGTTATTGTCCGAGATCTTCAAGCAGTTGAGCCAGTTGTAGTCGGGCTTCTTCGGAGCCGCTTTTGGCTTTGGTTCTTCTTTTTCTTCTTTCTGCGTGACAGTCACCCCGTCATCGTTGGGATCGGGCAGTTCATCGGCACTGAGTTCAGCGGCCAATTCCGCTTGCAGCGCTTCTTGTTCCTCTTCGCTAAGTTCTTCTTCAGAGCCCTCGCTATCCCGATCCTTAATCGGGTAGAGGATCTTGGCTTCTTCAGGATCCACCCCATCAACCGTGACAGCCGGAATGACCTTCCAGTACACATCCGTATATGTTTCCCGGTCAAAGTATTCGCACATACGGCCTTCACAGAGTTTTTCAGCGAGGATGTCAGGCTTGCGCGGCACGGAATCCGCTCTCTGGTTGTCAAGCTCCTTCAGAATGTCCTGGTAGGCCAGCAGCCAGTAAATGAACACGCCCTTATTCGTGACCAAAAGCGGGGAGAGCAGTTTCCCATCTTTATCAAAGTTATTGGGTTTCCACTTCTGCCGTTCGATAAACGCGGCCATGATGCCTTCGATAATAGAAGCAATCGGGGAATCCACGCCCGGAGTGACCTTGCCGGAATTCTGGTACGCGATGTCGCTTTGGGTGCTTTGAGCGTCGGCGCTTCGAACAATGTTTGAGATGATTGACTGGGAGTCCGAGACACCGGCTATCGCTTTGACGACCTCCGCGATCAAGACTTGTGATTCGGATTCTTCCAAGTAGCGTCGGGCGGGCAGTCCCACCATCTTCCAAAAGAAAATGGGGGTGGCGATCATGTGCAGATCGTAGCCGTCCGAGCCGGAGTTCCAAGAGATGTTGTAGGACTTGATGTTTTCCCGTCTGGCCCACTCAACAATGGTCTCTGAGAGCGGATGCCAGATGGTTTGACCGTAGTTGCCGGTAATCGTGACGCTTGTGAGCACCTTGCCCACGTCATGCAGCAGTCCCGCGATGCAGCAAGCCAAGTACCAGCGGTTTTTATTGCTGAAATTCGATTCGGCGCTTTGGTTGTAGCCAAAGATATGGTTTTTGGCCAGATTGACAGAGAACCGTCCCACTTCGAGCGAGTGTCGGAAAAGACCGCCGCGGCCTTTGTGATGATGAAAGCTTGAAGCCGGTATCAAGTGGACGAGCTCGGCCAAGTTGTAGATCACCGGAAAAAGCAGTTCATCACACTCTTCAGTGTTCATCGGCATGGCTTCGCCGATCTCCTTGATGATCTCTCCCTGGCTTCGCACCACATCATCGACGCTAATAACCGGTACCGGCGTGTCGCGCATCGGATAGACATTGATGTCGCCTTCGTTTACCGACATGGACGGCACGTCCGAAAAATGAAAGAGCTTTCTTTCAAAATCCGGTTCGTCAACCTTTGTTTCAGGCGTGATCGGATTGCGTTTTGTACCGAAAATAGACGATAGAAATCCCATGGTTTTCACACAAATTTAAAACGGTAGTCATTGTCGCAAGTGAAATTTCTCTTTTTTGTGCGTTTAGAACGCATTTTTAGGTCCTAAAAGTGTCAGAAAGCGATTCGGGGGTTTGGATAATCGGATTGTTCTGAATAAAACCCGGAGAAATTTCACTATGAATCGCACTATGTTCACGGCCGCCATGCTTGTTTCACTTGGCTTAACAGGGTGTGCGGAAAAAACGCTTCCGCCCGAACCGGTCGTGGTTGTTCCGTATTCCGTGTCAAGAGAAAACCCATTCGTCAAAGATCCGTCGTTGGACTATCAATTTGTCGAACGCAGGGGAGCCGCGGTCACGGATCCGGACTACATCGACGTGTTGGATGACCGGCATTTGGGCGGGCAAGCCAAGGCCGTGCGCCGCGCGCAATTCAAACCCGACAACGGGTTCGGCATGGTTTCATCCGCTAAAACCACCAGCGGCAATCCTTCCAAAGACCGCAGCATCTATGCCAAAGATAAAAGCGTTTACGCCAAGGATCACAGCGTTTATTCCAAAAAATAGGGGATGTGGCTATGAGAGGGACACCGAATACCAAAAAGCGCCAATTGGCCGAGGTTTTGTTTAATAATCATCTTGGCTATAAAGCGATTGCGGCTGCTCTAAAAGTGGATCCTCAAACGGTCAAGTATTGGCAAATCAGACGCGGCAGCAAAAACAACCGCTTTGACACGGAGATTGATAGCACGACAAGCTACGAGCGTATCCGCTACACGCCCGAAGATCGGCTCGAAGCGGTCCGCGCGATTCTAGACGGCAAGAAGTCTGTGAAGGCGTGCTCGCGTGAATTAGGAGCGTGTCCAAAAACGATCCGCCAGTGGATCCGAGCGTATCTCGTGTCGGCCGGAATGTGCAAGACATTCGGTAAAAGCGATGAATACTGGCAAGACTACTTCGCTTAATACTCTCTTTTACACAAAATCGCCGGGCTTAAAACCCGGCTTTTTTGTACCTTACTCTGCGTGATTAAAGTGCGAAAAACGGCTATTGCGCACCGAATTTTCGGGCAAGGGGATCAAGCGCCTTTCTCACCCACCCGCAAACTGTCGGGTAGTGTTTCAGGTGTTCAGCTAACCAAGGAGAGACGGCGTAGTACACCTTAACGAGCAAACGACCCCAGGCGTGGGGCAACAGGCATTCGTTTCTAAACCGGCGCAGGGCAATGACCTCTTCGGCCATTCGATCCCCATAGGCGGCCGTGGCAATGAAGCAAAAGCCGGAACGAAACTCCTTAATCAATCCGCCGCACAAAGGACAATACGACGCATCGGGCGCCCCCTGGTAAAAGCTCATTCTGGGCATAACGAGCTTACCGCAATGCGGGCATCGCACGCGTGAGTCTTCCTTGTCACTCTTGGGCAGTTTCGTCTGTCCCTGCTTTTCAATGTCGTACCACAAGGATTCAATGTTGGGCTTCTTACCCCTGGTCACGGGCTTCTTAGAGGGTACGAAACACACGTAGCGTCCGGTCTGAGGAATATCCTTGTCTTTGAACCGGTGGATGCTGAAGTAGTACGTCTCTCCACTCTCAGACACCACAAAGCCGTATCCTTCATTGGGCTTATAAAACTGAATGAATCCCTTTTGGGTTAGAAAGTCTTTTTCAAATTGCTTTTTGTATTCCTGCGGGGTCATGTCATACCCTTTTCAAAGGCTTTGAATGAATTTTGCTTAACAAGAAAAGGGCGCCAATCGCATTTTGTTCACGTTGGCGCCGCGTCCTTCCTATTCGTCTTCCTGTCCAGCCGAGACCTTTAGATCCGCTTGGGCATCGGTTTTCTGTTTTTTCGGTTTAGCCACCCGCGGCAGTTTCTTGAACCACTTGGGATCAAAGCAGCCATAGTCTTCAACCACGTACTTCCCGGTCTTTCCTTGACGCAAAAAGTAAATCTTCATGCCAAAGACTTCACGCATGATTCGCAAATAACGATTGACCGTCGATTTCGTGATCCCTAATCGTTCTTTGAACAAATTCATGGACGCTTCATTAGGCTCTTTGATAAAGAGCGTCACAAGAGCCATCAAGCGTTCAAAATCCTTTGGGGGCCAACTGATTTTTTGACTCATAACCCCTCCTAGATGACCTTCGTGCCGGTCATCACCAGATCATCAATCGAGACGATGTGGGTTCGACCATCCACTACCACGCAGACCTTATCGGCTTCTTCACAGAGCGCGTCCGGATGCACGTAACCCGTGGCCGGCTCCCCATTTTCGAGTTCCACCGCGACAGCAGCCACCACGCGATGTTGCGTGTCCACATAGGTAGCGCCTTCAGGCAACGCTTCTTTCGTTACACGCTTCGGTTTAACGATCTTAACCTCTTTTTCTTCAGGTTCGTCCGCCCCTTCAGTGTCATCCTCTTCGTCTGTCACTTCGGGCTTCGGAGCGTGACGCTTGTCAAGCATTTCAGCAATCTCACGCAGTTTGCTGCGGCGGATTTCGTCAACTTTCTTTAATTCGTCAAAGAACTCTTCACCGTACTTCTTGTACGACTCACCAATCGGAATCATCACGTCCGCAGAACGGATCTCTTTTTCCTCAATGAAGTCCTTTAGCGCTTGGGGCATCTCCGTGAGAGAAATCAAACGACCAACGTAGCTCGCGCTCTTACCTAATTGCTTGGCAATGTCCACGCGCTTCAAACCGACCGTCATCAATTCCTTCATCGCATAAGCGATGTCAAACGGATTCATGTCATCGCGCTGAATGTTTTCAGCCAACTGCATCACAATACGTTTGGCTTCCGTTTCCGGGGATTCGCGGACAATCACGTCGATTTCCTTCAATCCGGCCATCTTAGCGGCCCGCCAACGGCGTTCACCTTGAATGATGGTGTACTTGCCCTTGTTATCAGCTTGCGTCACGTTAATGGGCACCTGAAGGCCAATCTCGCGGATACTGTCCGCCAGTTCTTCTAAATCCTTAAATTGCTTGCGAACTTGAACCTTACTCACCACCGCGTCAATCGGAACGCTTTTCATCGTATTAATGCGACCACTATTGACGTTCTTTCCCAAGTTCTGCAAGTTACGCAACTGAGACAAGTTAAATCCTGCTTTTTTTTCTGCCATTTGACGTTCCTCTACTTCAATTTTTGTTTCAGTTCTTTCACAACCGCCTTGATCTCTTCAGCGGCTCTCCAGCCATTCTTGACCTTCCAAACCGGCTCACCCTTCAAGCTCGCTGTGTCAATCGGGGAGCGATGGCACACGATGCTCTTAAAGATCAAATTCGGAATCGCTTCTCGGACAAGGGCCAGCGCTTCATTGTGCGAGTTCGACCGGTCGTACTCGTTGATAATCGCCCCCAAGATCTTCAAATTCGGATTGAATTCGCCTTGGATGTCAAAGAGCGTTTGGAACAAACCTTCAAGACCGTCCACCGCGTAACCGGAGAGCTTGACAGGACAGACAACGTATTCAGTCGCAAGCAGCACCGAGATCAACTTACGGCCCAAAGACGGCGGGCAGTCAAAGAGAATGTAGTCGTACTGATCCGCAATGGAGTCAATGTACTGTTTCGGAAAGACGGCACGTTCCAAGTCAACTGCTTCCAACTCATAGCTCAAGCGGTCATTCTTTCTCGTACCGATCAGGTCAATTCCGCATTGCAAGTGCATCGGTTCAATGGAGGTCGTATCCGGAGCAAATAAGGCGTTGGTTTCCGTACCCGTGAGTTCCTGATTTTCTTCCTGCTTGAGCAGCGTCGAAGTGGAATTACCCTGTGCATCCATGTCAACGACTAAGACGCGTTTCTTGTCTCTGAGCGCCAAGTAGAAAGCGACTTGGGTGCAAAAGGTTGATTTGCCCACTCCTCCTTTCTGATTGGCAAACGCAATTCGTAAACAACTCATAATGACTCCGATAGTTTCGGTTGACGTATTAAACTATGCTCTATTGTATCATAGTTTCGGTCTGTGAATCGTATTTTTAAACCGATTCGATTTTAAAAAATTGTTAATTACGGTACAATCTTAATGACTTTTGGAGATCATTATGACCAACGTAAAACCTAAAACCGTTGCCCAAAAAAGAACAAGAAGAGGGCGTAAGAGCAAAGAAGAACTTGTCCTGAATCTCGATGCAGATGGGTCCAAGCAGCTCGAACTTTGGGAAGACACCAATAAGCAGCTTCCCGCGATTAAAGACGACATGTCCACCATGCAGTTTCCATTCTTTTCAATCTCTAACAAGGTTGATACTCGGATTCGCTCTTTCAGTCGTGATGGAAACATTCTTCGTATCTATCCGTCAGCCGTTGGCTGTCCAACGCAGAGCGACAAGGATGTTTTGATCTTTTTGGCTAGTATTCTTGCCCGGGCAAATTTCAAAAACCGTCAGGACTATCTGGTTAAGCGTCGTATTCGCGTAAGAGTGTCCGACTTTGCCAAAGTGACCCGACGCTCTCGCGGCAATTTGACACCTAAGCTTTTGCTTAATTCTCTGCGTCGTCTTTCCGGTGTTCGTTTAGAAACAAACATTCGAAACGACATGTCTTCAGAAAGCCATGGCTTTTCTTACATTGACGAATACAAGATCGTTGAATCCAATAAGTCTCAAGATGGCATCATCGAATGCGAAGTTGTTTTATCTGAGTGGTTCGCTCAACACATTGTTGACTTGAATCTCTTGACACTTAATGACGATTATTTTTCTTTATCGCCGACCGAGAAGCGAGTTTATGAGTTGGTAAGAAAGTTTTGTGGTACACAAAGATTGTGGAAGATTTCATTAGGTGTTTTAGCTGATTACATGGGTGTTGATACGGAACATGGATTAAGGTATTTCAGACGCGCTATTCGAAAAATCGTCAAAGAAGGAAAGATACCTGATTACTTCTTGTATTTCGATCCTAAGCTTGATCAACTAGTCTGTTTTAAAGGACCTTTTGGAGATGTTTATTCATGGGTTCTTCAAGATACAGAACGTTGGGAATGGTATAGCTCTCTAGAACATAAAGAATTTAACGTAAATGATCCCATTGATGTCGTAGCTAAAGAAAAGAAAAATGAAATTGAAGAAAATAATTTAGAAAGTAAAAAGAAAAAGTGATTTTTCCTGTCCGGCTTTTTCTTCAAAAACATAGCCCCTTGGTTTTTAGTGAATTTAGGGGCTATTTTCTTAGTTATATAAGTTAAATATAGTTAAAGGAGGTCTGACTTAAATTTTAGTATGAAAAATTGTATTTATAAATCATGTACTTGAAGCAGTTTTTTCTAGTAAAAGTTATCCACAATTGTGAACAAACTGCGAGAAAACGTGAACATTCTGCGAGGGAATGAGAACAAACTGCGAAATTTTTTCGACTTTCAAAAAATCGACCTAAAAAAGCGTGATCAAACTGCGAAGATAAAATTTGTGTCTCTTTTAAAATCAATAATTTAGATGGTTGCGAATTTGTCTTAAATAGTGAAAAACGTGATCAAACTGCGAGCTAAAAAGAGCCTTTTTTGATTACTTTTTTGAAAAAACTGTGGATAAGTCATTTTTATCTAATATATTCAACTAGTTAGCCTGTGGATAACTCAAAATTCCAGAAGAGATTTTTCTGACTTCGTATGAAAGCGTGAACAAACTGCGAAGATAAAAAAGGTGTTTCCTTTAAAATCAATAACATAGACGATAGCAAATTTATATTAAATGGCGAAAAACGTGATCAAACTGCGAAATTTTTATCTTTTTTATGACATCAAAAATGCCCAGCGTGAACAAAGTGCGAGGTTTTATGTTGAATTGTAGATAATTTTAGAGCGTGCATAAGTCATTAATTTCTAAATAAATTTAATTATTTTATCTTTAATTTCAGATAGTTAGATACCGTGATCAAACTGCGAGGTCAATAATTGTTAAGGTAGCGAACGTATAGAACATTTGAATAATTATCTGTTTTTGCAAGGGAAAGCCCTGATAAAATAATAAATATTATAAAAATCAAACAGTTAATAAGATTACTATCAATATTTAGGTCCTATATGAAGAAAAAATACCATACCTGTATGGTAGTTCTGAAAAATTGAAGGCCGGTGTGAACAAAGTGCGAAGCCATTTAGAATGAAAGACCGTGAACAAACTGCGAAGTTAAAAAATGGGATTCTTTTAAAATCAATAGGATAGCTAATATTAAAAAGCTGTTAAATACTTAAAAGCGTGATCAGACTACGATTTAAGATGTTTTTTAAGGACTACAACTCGGCGCACCGTGAACAAAATGCGAGCTTTACCGTGATCAAACTGCGAAAAAAAGGGTAAGTAGATCGCGAAAAGCGTGAACATACTGCGAGTTTTGTTGATGTAACCCATTGATTTGTTTATAGATTGAAATTTTTAGATTGAATAAAAACGTTGGCTTTGAACCTAATCCAAGTGATAAGGTCAAAAAACGCAATTCGATCACACTTTGTGCGTGAACAAAATGCGAAACTTATCCCCGTGGTTATTAACATTTTCGTATATTGCGAGCATTAATTGATGAAAACAGCGTGAAATCAAAATCAATATATTGTGTCCGTAGAAACCCTAATTAAAACGAATAAAAAAAGGGTAAGTAGAGACAGAAATTCAGGATTATTTGCGAGTCTTTAAATGTTGTTAATTTCATACAGAAACTAAAACAGGGGCCGAAGCCCCTGACGGAATTTAAAAGATTATTCCGGTTCGTTTTCCTCTTCTTCCTCTTTCTTTTTCCGTGCCAATTCCGGATAATGTAGGTTCAGTAAAGCCTGAATCTTATCCCCGGTCACACGTCTGGCATCGTGAGCGTCTTTTGCCCTTTTCGCTCCTTTCGATTTCTTGTCGTCCACGGGAACACTCGAATCACCCACTGAAGCGGTTTGTCCTTTATTGGCAACCGGATTGTTTCCTTCCGAAACAAAGAAAGCGCTCAATGATTTAGAAACCTCTTTCGGACTCAATACATCGTTGCTGTTACCTTCTGCAATGCGATGATACTCAGCAACCATCTTGGAGAGCTCGTAGAGGTTTTTACGAATGATAAAAAGCATGTCGTTTTGCTTACGCAGCATTTCCAATTGAGCTTCAGCATCTCTGGCGAAGTCTTGAAGCCATCTTGGTTGACCATAAAACGTCCGGGCGGAATACGAATATTTTCCACCTCTGGACTTATTATCAAACTTGACGGAGCCAAAAGACATTTTGGCGCGATACCATTCGGCCATTAAAGTGTGTTTGGCTGTCATACGAACACGTAGTCTGAAAGAGGTTCTTTTGTCACTCTTACTCGCGGTCGGATCAGCCTTAGCTTTTTCACGAGCAGCTTTAAACTGATCAGAAATGCATTTCGCGTTAAAATTAACAATGTGATTAAGAACGAACGTTGCCTTAACCAAGTTTTCGATTCGCTCTTGAGTCTGAGCCTCAACGAAAACTTTGTTGACGCTCGAACGATCTTCAGAAGACCCTAAATAAAGGTCCATCCATTTGTCTGCCATAAAATGCTCCCTTAAATGTTTTGCATACCATTTCCTATCTCGTGGTATTTGATATGCAAGTCACCCTCATTCCCGAAATTGGTTTTTGTGACAGGACAATGGTAAAAATCGTAAAGTCGAAAATAACTATAAATAGGGTATGTTTTCGCTACCTAAAATTTCTATCTTATTGATCGGTATGGTGAAATAAGCGATTTATTTTGTTGGGATTTGTACGAAAAAACCAATATGAGTACGCGAAACAACCTCTAAAATCGCTGAAATAAGGGATGAAATTCAGAGCTTGCACAAGTTTCTAAAAATTGAATTAAAAGCTGGACAGGCATTGAATAAAAGATGTCGGTAAATACCCCTTGATTAAATTGATTAATCATCCGAGAAATCAAAGAGATAGAAAAATTAGAAAATACAATTTTTTAAACGTCCGGATTAAAAATAAACATTAAAAAAGCCCCCGGTTAAGGAGGCTTCCAAAAAGAAGATTAACTTTGAGTCCGAGTCGCTTTTAACGGAATATCCGGGATATGCTGAATGATCAATTCATCACATTTTTCCCTTTGCCATTCTTCCGCATCTGGATCAAATTGGGTGGGATCGTAAGGGGAACGAAGTAACCCTGTAACCTTTTCATCGACTTTAATGTAGTGATTCATACACAGGCAAAATGGACAAATACATTTATGATCTTGCAAAGCCCGAATAATAAAGTTAGGAAGTTTATTCTTCTTTTTATTCACTCTAGTGGGTTTAGGTCTATCGTCATCGACCACTAAATAAAAACTTTGCGTTGAGTAGCAATACTCAAAATAAGCGGTACGCCGGCATAACGCATTGGCGATTTCTAACATCTTACTGGCGTGCGGGAAATTCTCAATGAGTCTCATTGATTCGTACCGGCTATCGCTAATAATGTCATAAGTAATAATCAATGCCATCGCCAGCGCGGGCACATTAACCGTGTTATAGATTTCATCGGATCCCAGGCAGTGGTAAAGCTTGGCAAAGATAGAGAGATTGATCGCTTCAAACTGATTCTTGGGATCAATATGGTGGGTAAGACGTTTTGTACCCTTGTCAAGCACGCCATGGTATTCCTTCAGAAAAGCATTACACGCGCTTTTCGAGATCTGAAGAAAATCAATGATGTCCTTACGTTGAACACCAATTAAGTAGAGTAATTCAGCTAATTGTCTTTGATATTGCGCTTTCGCTTTTTTAGCTTCAGCCAGCGTTTGCGGATTAATAATCAGGTTCGGTCTATCCGTCAGATAATCCTTCAGCGATTGAGGCATTGACTGAATAACAGGCGCTTCATATTCCGTTGGTTCTAAAAAACGCTTTTCATCATTAAAAGAAACGATGTGATGAATTTGAAGCAGCTTTAAGAACGGCTCGTTACTAACCATTAAAGCGTTCAGTAGAGCAGAGGAGTGACGAAGGCGGAAATGACAATTAGCGGGATCTTTCGCGTATTCGCATACTTGAGAAACATTCATCTTGCCGAGCATCATCGCTTCTTCATGAGTGAGGTTGAAACACAACCTTGCTCTAAACGGTGTGCTCGAAGCCATGTTCCAAGCAGAAAGCCAATAACAAAGCGAAAAATCAAAACTCAGTTCGGACCGTTTACCTTTTCTTGGTTTTGCTCTTTCAAAGGCGCAAAAATAATCCGGGACAATTCTTGAGAATTGGGAAATCGGTAATTTGACTAGCTTTTGAGTCGTTGCACTATCTAAACGGACCAAACTCATCGCTTCAAGAATATCTGACTTAGCGATGAGTTGAAGCTTTTGGAAGAGTAGGAAATTGATCTCGGTTACAACGCTGAAATCGAAGTTATCTAAGAAGATAAAATCGGATTCAATCAGCGGCATGTCGCCCTTGATATTAGGGTTTTCACCCCCCCCCCACCTGGGAGGGTAGTTTCGGCCAGCCGCCGGCCAAAAGTTTGGCACAGGCAAGCTTAAAACGGACCGATTCAGAATTTGCTACGTAAGCCATGGGGAATAAATTACCACACAAGAACACTATCCTGATTATTCACTAAACGGGAATAGATGGCAAGAACAGATTGTGCATATTTTTGACCGCGGTCAGATTCAAAAGAGTGATATTGGGCCAACGATTTATCCCAGTTATTTTGATTTGCTCGCAACCGTTCATTCAAAATATCGGCCGCGACCTCAAGATTCGTTTCCACATCCAAAAGATCCAAAGGACTTTTTACCCGGTGTCCATGCCAGCGAACATTAATTTGCATCATTCCGACATCAACGGATTGAGTGCTCTTTAAAATTTCTTCCAATTTCCTTTTAGCATCGGCCAGATCTTTACCATAAAAGGGGGTTGTTCTTGTTCGAAGTGTATAGGGATAAGGAGCAACGGTACCATTGTTCACCGGACTGTATGCGGACTCAGCAAGGGCAACGGCGTAAAGAATGTACGGATCCAATCCCTTTTTCTGGCCGACACGATCAAAGATAGAGTTTTGCAAGTCCAATGCAAAAGACACCATTGGCAATCCAACGCAAAGGAAAAAGATAATTTTTTTCACGGCATCTCCCGAAAGAATAGCCAAACAATACAGGTCGCGAATAGAAAACGAAGGGCAATTACAACCACCTTTTTAGGCCTAAGCGGTCTCAAAAACTTTTGCCGGCAAAAGTTTTTTAAATGGAAAAGACGAGAAAAATATCAAAATTGGGCAAGCAAAACGCGTCCTAAAAAGGGAATAAAACAGAAACCTCGTTGCAAGAATTCGATTGTTCTTAGTGCGCACACAATTCGAATTCTATGAAGAGAACATTGTTATTCATAATGATGTTCGGTTTAGCATGGCCATGCCTAGCCCGAACAAACAGTATCACCGACAATCCCATGTCGGGAGCGGCTGACTATTATGACCGTCACGCCGAAGGTTGGTATTGGTACCACGATCCGGAACCCGAAGAAGAAATTGAGGAAGTTCCGGAAAAGCCCATTGAGCTGGCTCCGGTGACTCAACCGGCTCAACCGCAGCCGCCGGCTGCGCTGTCGGCTGCATGGGTTCGCGAAATGCTGCCTAAATATAAAGATCTCGCATGGGATGATCCCAGTCCGGAAAACGTCGAAGCCTATTTTCTGCTTCAGCGCTTTGCCATGGACCGAAGCCAACGCTTCGCGCAAGTTGCAGAGCGAGTTGTAATGGGTAATCCCTACTTGGATGAAACCAATCGGCGTCCGAGTGCTTCTTATGCTATTCCTTACGTAGATCGTCAAGCCGGAAATGCTGAAGATGAACTATTGGCCAAGATGACCAGTAAGGTAGGGCTGTTTTTCTTCTTTAAATCCAATTGCCCCTATTGTGAAGCCCAAGCTCCTCTAATCAAGAATCTTGAAGAACAAGGATTCGACATTTTGGCCATCTCTGTTGATGGTGGATCTCTTCAATCGGCTGAATTCAATAACACACGTATCAATTCTGGCCAAGCGGAACAACTTGGGGTGACAGCTACCCCTGCACTATTTTTGGTATCTGAAAACGGAGAATTCAGTGCGTTGGGTCAAGGTTTGATGTCATTGCCTGACATTAAGCGTCGTATTTTATTGGCCGCGGCTCGATCCGGTTGGATTACCGAAGAAGATTTCAACACCACTCGGCCCATCATGCAGCCGAACGATCAAGAACATAACCTCTCCATCCAATTGCCAAAGATGCTTGAGGCTCAAAACACGCAAACTGATGATCTACAACCGACAAAACAAATGGTTCAAGCCAATGGTTTTATTGAACCCAAAGATCTCTTAGGTTTGCTTAAACCTAATCGCCTTTCCGGAGACTTGAATAATGATCAAGAATAAAACTCTCTTCACCGTTAAAAAAGCAGCCTTAGCTGTTTCTCTTTCTTTGTTGTTAGGAGCAACTCAAGCAAACGCATCCGGTTTGAACACGGTTTTAAATAATGCTTTCGACAGCATGGCCAACGTGAGTCAACCCGGCGTGTTTGAAACGCAGCGACGTGGCGTTTTATCTGGTGGTAGCGCGATGGTTCGCAATAAAATCGTCAACACAGAGTTAGTAAGTCTTGTTCCGCCATCTTGGAAAGGTGGATGCGGTGGTATTGACTTATTCATGGGCTCTTTCTCCTTCATTAATGGCGAACAATTCGTTCAATTGCTCCGTGCAGTAGCGGCTAATGCGGCCGGTTATGCTTTCCAAGTCGCATTGGATAACGTATGCGGCGATTGTATGAAGTGGATCAATAACCTTCAAAAAGGTATGCAAGCCCTCAATCAATTTGCCGGTAACTCTTGCCAACTGGCTCAAGGTATTGTTAATGATTCGCTTAGTGCCTTTGACAACATTAAACATAATAGTGTGTCTTTAAAGGCCTCATTCGAAGGCTTCCAAGAAGACTGGTCTGCGGCATGGACACAATCAGATGGAAAATCTTCTGAAACAGCCCTCAAAGAAAATGATCCAACGCTATACAACCAACTTGTTACTGGAAACACGGTTTGGCGTGCGCTTAATTACAACCGTGGTTACGACTGGGTAAATGGTGGAGATGATGAACTCTTGGAAGCCATGATGTCATTAACCGGTACGGTTGTGGTAGGCGATCAGGTCGATGATGACAATGGAGAAAAAACCAATCCTCAGCGCACGTTCCCACCGGTTTTGGATCTAACGAACTTTGTCCATGGTGGCAACAATGTAGAGATTTACCGATGCGACGATAGAGATCAGGATAAATGTCTAAATCCTGTTAAGCAAACTCAAAATATAGAAGGTTTAGCTATCAAAATCAGTAATGTTCTTCTTGGAGCAGATGGATCGACAGGTGTAGTTGCCAAATTCGCCAATCCCATTGGCGCTCAATTTACTGCCGAAGAGCAAAACGTTATGAGTTGGATGCCGGAAGCAGTTGGCGCGGTCATTCGTAACTTGTCAGCTCAGTCCGAAAGTGCAGGACGAATGTTTGCCAATAAAGCGGCAACAACTATCGCAATAGAAATTGGATACGACATTGCGAACCAAATGATTAAAGCAACGGAATTATCGTTGAATAATCAGAAAGACTTTGACCGGAAAGCAGTACAAGAATTGTTTAAAGAAGCCAGACAAAGCCTTTTTAAAGATTACGATCAACTTACTAAAAGAGATGGAACCATCAGTGATCTTTTGGATTTAGCGGACCGTATAAACCATTTCACAAGAAAAGCAGACGTGATCCAAATGGAAACACTCAAGAGCGGCAACACCAATACTGTTCGATAAAGGAATAACAAGTTATGTTTGAAATTTATTCAATCGGCGACTCTGAGTTCCTTGAATATGTACTCAATGCTGTCGCAATGATTTGCGGAACGAGTGATTTCGTCAAATTAGTCTCAATTGGTCTTGTTTTTGGGATCATTATTGTTTGCGTGCAAAGCATATTAGTTGGTGTAAAAGAACTCAATTTCCAACAAATCCTTGTTGGTTGGTTAATGTACGCGTGTTTTTTCGGTTATCCGGTAACGGTGACGATTGAAGATGCCTATACAGGTCAAGTGAGAGTTGTTGACAATGTTCCAATTGGGGTTGGCTTTGCCGGTGGAATGATTAGTAACATTGGTTACGGTATAACCGAGTTATTCGAACAAGCCTATTCTCCGGTTGCTAGTGTTATTGGACAACCATTCGCGGAACCTTTGCGCCTAATTACTGCTCTCCGAGCTGGAGCGGCTGATGGGGAGGTAATCAATGTAATAAATCAACAGCTCCAAGACGGTGACATCGGTAAATCATTGAACAATTACATCCGTGAATGCACGATGATGAAGGTAGCCGTTGGTCAAGCACGCTTAGAAGATATTTATAACCAGGACTGGAATGTAGCACTTCCGTTTAATAATGATGTTTATGGAACTCAAATCATTGTTAATGGAGCGGCAGTTAATACAACATGTCGTGCAGGTTGGACACAAATTAATCAACAACTTACACAAGCTTTTAATAATCAACAGGTCATCAGAAAAATAAATGAAGTTATGGGGGCAATGGATTCGAATGGCATCTCATCAACAACGGATCCATATAACACTGCATTATTAATGCTTGGAAAAGCACAAACAGGTGCTCAAGATTTTATTAAAACAGCGTTCTTAGAACCAATATATATTCGTGCAGCGCAGGGGTATTACAAAGACTTCCAAGATATAAACGGTGCGTTGATGATCAATCAAGCCATTTCTCAACGCAACACTCAATGGGCTGCGGAACAAAGCTTGTTTATGACCGTTGTACGGCCAATGATGACCTTCTTTGAAGGCTTTATTTACGCTATCACACCATTAATGGGATTCTTATTTGTGTTGGGAACATTCGGACAGCGTTTGGCTATCCGTTATTTCCAAACAGTTTTATGGATTCAATTATGGATGCCGGTGTTAAGTATTTGCAATTTGTACATCGTCTTGGCAGCAAATGGCCAAATATCAACAATTGGTGACTTAACATCTTTCTACGCAATTGACGAAGCATCAAAACGACTTGAAAACTGGTTGGCAACCGGCGGTATGTTGGCGGCATCTACTCCGATTATCTCGTTGTTTTTGGTGACGGGTTCAACATATGCCTTTACGACTTTGGCCAGCCGTCTCGGTGGGGGCGATCATATCAACGAAAAGATACCTTCAAACGATGCGGTACAGCCTGGGGCTTACTATCAACGTGAAGCATTTTCTCATGGCAATTCAAAGGTTGAAGCGATGGCAACCGGAGCTGAAAATGCATTTAAACAAATTAATATGGGGGATGCATTTAATGCTACTTTAAGTAGTGCAAGATCAACCGCACAAGCTGAAGCAGGTACATTTGCGAAGATGTACACGCAAATGGACTCAAGAGGATTGAATCAAAGCCAAAACGCGAAATTTGAACGGGCTTTGGGACGAGATTTGTTAGCAGAACATAATACTCAAGCTCAAATGATTGAGCAGCATCTCAAACAAACAGGACAGACAGAAGGATTGTCAAGAGAAGCTATTGAACAAAAAGTTGGTGAAATATATCTAGCGGCTGCCGGAGGACTAAGCGGTAATTTAGGTATCGGAAATACGCAATCAGAGTCAACTAGTATAGATAAAACTACTGGCGATATTAGTCATCCGAATACATCCACAACTAACAGTAATGCTAAATCTAAAGCATTGCAATTTGGGTTTGGGGGTTCACTATCAGGAGATACAGGAGCAAAAGGATCTACTCGAAGTACCTCCAGTGAAGGAACTGCAAGTAAAGAAGAATTATCAAGATCTCATGGTTTGGCTTTCTCGGCTGCTGATACTTCAGCTATGCGAGACACGCTTGCAAGTAAGTTCAATGAAGGATATACACAGTCTTGGGCTAAATCTTTGGATAAAAAAGAAAGTGGGGGTCTATCTGAGCAATTTACAAGAGCTCAAACTGCAAGCGAAACCTTCAGCGAATTGAATTCCCATAGTGCAGAATTTAGCGCTACTAAATCACAAAGTTCTATTGAAGCTGCGGCTCAAATTTTAGGAACAGAAGGAGGACGAGAGGCAATAGCAGCTAAGTTTAACGAGATTAGAGGAACAGCACTTGGACATGCTGTTCAGGATCGTTACGATAAACTTAGTCGATATGCCAACACTGGTGGTACTCAAGAAACTCGTACAGCGGCGCTTCTTGAAGTATTAGCAGAAAATGGAGATTTAAAAGGAATTAGTGAAGTCTCCTCGGTTACAGGCAAGCCTTCATTAGATTATGACGGCTCTACGCGATACGCTGGATTATCCGGGCCTAGTGATAATGTTCGAACAGTGTCTGAAAAGATAGATGAAACTGCGCATGCACGTTCTATGGCTGCTCTTGAAGGACAAGTAAATAGTGGAGATGAAGCAGTCGGTAAAAAAGCAGTGGGAGACTTTAATAAAGTTGTAGAAAAAGCTGAAACGGTAAGCAGTGAATTTAGAGCAGACCGTCAAAAAGAAGCCATTACAGCAATGGAAAATATGGTAGGCCCGGGCACATGGGAGAAAATTGGTGGTGCAATATCTAATTTCTTTGGAACATCCGATCTTGGGCAAATTGCACGAGATAACAAGTTGACTTCAAACCAAGAGCTCTACATGGAGGCACGAGGTGATGAGAAACTTCAAGCTCAAGCACTCGATGGAATAAAAGAGGATTTGAGATTGCAAGGTTTAACAGATCCAGCGGAAATTGACCGCGTTGCGAATCTACAAGCGCAAGTTATGGATAAAGCAATGCAAGCCGGAGGAAATGCTGATAGGTATTTAACAACATTGCGTATGTGGAATAAAGCATCGGATGTAGATGTGAATCAGGCGCGATACTCACAAGGGAATGTTTAATTAATAGTAAATATACTGCCCTATAATCTCGGTTAGTGTGCTATAATATAGGACACATACAATGATATAGGGCAGTTATTTTTTAGGAAAATAAAATGGACTTTACAGAATTATTTGCTTTGGGATATATGCTGTTAGTGGGCTTGATCATTTTAGGAGGGGCAATATATATAAAGAGCAAAAACAAAAAAATTAAAATGTTTGATGATCCGTCAGAGTTAAGACAAAAACAAGTTCACTCACTACCTGTAGGAAGAGAATTTGGAGGCGCCAAAAAATTATACGAACGAACTTTCCAAGATAACGCTCGCAATCCGGCAGCAATGTCTGCTATCGAAGACTACGACGAAACACGTCGCTTGCGTGAAGGAATAGGAAGTTCAATGAGCTTCGGAAGCTTGAGCGATACGACAAGTATTGGAAGTTTAGGAAACGACAGGTTAATTTAAAACAAGAACCGTGGCAAAAACCACGGTTTTTTATTATGCTTATAACGCACAAGGGCCAAGCCCTTTCGGAACTCGGCCCCACCTATTATGGTTTCGTGCGGACTATCGCCCAAATGACGAAGCTTACGAGCATCAGGTCGAGTCTGATATCGCCCGTGACACTTACGTCAAAATGTGCAATAATCAACGAGCACGAGGTTAGAGCGTTTGTCATCTCATTTCACCTCATGTTGAAGGACTAAGCCCGGTGTTGGAGCACTGGGCTTTGTCTATTTCACACCCCTTGCGGGGACCCCTACGGCTTTCGCCGTAATTCTTTTCGCGCGAAAAATATTGAAGAATTCGGCGGAAAGTTTCAGGGCAGAGGTGACGGACGGCAACGTCTCACCAATCGGCTCGATCGGCATTTTAACATGCCAATCTTTTTCAATTCGCTAAAATAGCGCTTAGAGATTGTTTCCTGTACATTTTCAATCTCCAACGGCTTAGGAATTAAGTTTCCTGAGCCTTTTTACCATGCGGCTTGAACACGGTTTGGGTAGAGCCGCAACCCCCAAACTTGAACGGGTAAATGTACAAATCCCGCTTCGGGTTTCCTCAGTGACGTTTCGAGGCACAACAAAATTCATAGACGCTGCTCCGCAGGGAAATCCCCACGGAGCATTTACTCACGCCTGACTAGCAGAACAAGAAGAGCACTAGAAAGACAAGCAATTTAATTGCCCATCGTTTCAATCTCTTTGCTATACTGGTCGGAGAGGTTGATTGTAGTGGCATGATCAATCTCCTTTGAGCGGCTTAGGTAATAGTTCTACCTAGGCCGTTTTGCTATGGTTTCAAACGAATTTAGACGGTAAACCATATGAAACCCATCCAAAATGAGCAAAGCATGCCACTAACTTTGCTTTCGGGGTCCCTCAGTGAATTTGCGAGGCACAACAATAACCGTTATCGAGAATGAAAAAGAAATAGAACAATTCATTAAATCAATAAAATTGTTCAGATGCCTTTTCATTATGTTTAATCTCGGTTATCAAATGATTAGCGAAAAAATCCATATAGTCACTTCGTGACTTAATGTATGCGTGATCAACCGGTGCAAAGAAATTAAACAAATAATCTCTGACGAAAATTGAGTTTTCTTTCTCAATATCTTCTTCGAAGATATTAAAAACTGAAATTCGCCAACGGTTTAAATAGTTGCAAGTTTCAGAGCGAAGCAATCGAATAACAGACTCTAAAAATTCGCGACCGACTTTAGTATCATAAGTTTCATCATAAAGAATCGGGTAAGGTATGCGCTGACCGGATTCATCAGAATATTCACCACCGGCGGTGCACTCAACCATGTACTTCTCAATGAGAAAATCATCGGGATAGTAAGCTAATAATTTATGAGTCAGTTTTTCCCAGACAACTTGCATTTCATTGCAAAGCGGTAGTAACCAATGTAACTGTTTACAAGTCAGGAAGCCTTTTTCGTGGAGAGATTTTAATTTTTCGACGGGTTCGCCTTTTGCGAATTCCGAACGATAAATCTCTTTGAAATGAAGTGAGGCCAATTCAGCAGCCTTGTCACACTCTTCTCTGGTTTTACCTTTATCGTTATTGTCTTGCCAAATTTGATACTTATAGTCTAGTTTGTCACTGTAGTAATTCAGATGATGTTCGGCTAAAGGATCAAAATTAGCTGCCCAATTTAATCCGGATGGAGCATGGGTATTGTAATAACGAGGATATGCTAATGAAATAACAGTGTAAAAGCCCCATCCGTATGTATCTTTGGAAAGTTCTTTCATTTTTTCTCCTTGCAGAGAAAAGACGCGACAAAGATCCAATACTGTGACAGGAACTCATTGCGCCGTTTCTCAAATAAAAAAACGGGCGCAACGAACCCACGTATCTCCGGGTGCATTACACCCGTTGTGGGTTAATAAAAAAGTTGGTGCTCAGTGATGCAATGCGAACCACATTGACTCAGTTCTTCAGGTTCCCCATAGGCAACCATCAAGCGTTGTGAGTACGCTTACCTGAAAGTTAACATCATTCACAGGTTTACAGATGTGCAATCAATGGATTGCAAGACAAGGTTATTGTACGGGCAATGGGAAAAACCTTCACGAGACTACCCCCCGTAGTTTCCCCCACAAAATTATTGACTACTTATTGTGTGTCCTATAAAATAGGACTGTGGACTAGAATATAGGTCTAAATAAATCAGAAATATAAAATTGGGATAGAAAGATGAGTGTGAGTTTTAAGCAGTTAACAGAGTATCTGACAGAGTGTTTAAATCAAGAAAGTTTATCTAATCTTCACTTTGAACTCCTGCATAAAAATTATGAAGGTAAATATATTCAGGGCGATAAACTGCCGTTTTGTTTCTTAGATAACCCCATTGACTTTAACGGCTGGAAATATCAGGAAGATCCGTCTGTCTCTCGTATTGTAGAACTCGGAAAACAAGAAACTGAAAACGATAAAAGTACAAAATACGTTAAGAACACCTATGTAATAGGATATCCCGTTTTTCGATTTAACGATAAGATTTCTGAAAATAATTGGAAAACAAATGTCCATCCGGTGTTTTATTGGATAGTCACGAAAGATGAAACATGGCATGTTTCTGGTAAAGGATACTTAAATTCTGAATTTTTGCGTCGTTTAGATGGCGATGCATTAACAGCTATTTTGGAAGAGTTTGATCGTCAAGGTCTTAGTCGGGAATACTTAAAAGTAGATTTCCAAAAAGTGGCTGACATCCTTGGCGAATTCTGGTACTCAAGTAATCCTCGCGCTAGCCAAAGATATGAATACGAAGAAATAAATCCCAAAGAATTAAAAACTCCAACTCTTTTTAAGAAAAAACAAAAACAAGGTCTTTTGAACTGCATGATCTTTGGTGCAGTTGAAAACAATGACAACTACACTCGCGGGCTTCGACTGGAACTCTCTAGAATCGTTGAAAAAGATAACTATCATGGAACCGCCTTGGCAACGGTTTTAGATACGGTTTTTAATCACGAATTCCCCAAGTTACAGAAAATAGAGCAGGATACTTGCCTTATTGAAACTAGACCGCTAAACAAGGATCAGAAAGAAGCCGTCCTTTCTGCATTGGAGCGGCCGATTACGATCATTCAAGGACCGCCCGGCACAGGAAAAAGCAATGTTGTTAAGCATATTCTTTTCAATGCCTTTAATAAGGGGCAGAGGGTTCTTTTTGCTAGTAAAAATGATAAAGCCTTGGAAGCCGTAGCCGGACAAAACGATATTGAGGAAATCGAAACTGCAAAACGCAAGAAAGTATCCGATCCGGTAAAGCTTTATTTAATGTTCCCGAAATCTGATAAAGATACTGTCTTTTTCGAATACCGAAATAAGTGGAACGACCTGAAAAAGTTTAATTGTCAAGGTACGATTGATCGTCAAAAAATTCTCTTTGATAATATCAAAAAGATCCATCAAGACATTCTCAAGGAAGAAAAAAAAATTAGGGCCATCGAGGAACATAGCAGGGCTTTGGTGCAAGATTCTGAAGCTTTTAAAGCGTATGACACACGTTTCCCTAAAGCGAAAGAAACAGATCTGGAAATGCTCGTTGCGGCAGCGGCTAAGGTCAATGGGTGCTATGTGGATGCTCTGAACAAGTATGAGTCCATTCTTCATCCCAAAACGATTTTGGGAAGGATTATCCGGCTGTTGTTCTTAAAAAATTATCGAGCTCAAGCTTCAGAGTTTGTCTTGGATATGCAAGAAATGCTCGATAGGCTTGGCACTAAAGGACGCGCCATTGAATTCTGGAGGGAAAATCCGGAAGATGCAGTGTTTGAAGCACAACGTATTCAAAAGCTTGTTGAAGATCCTAGGGCATTGGCGTTTTGGAAAAATTACAAGGCGCTTCAGCAATACAAACCATATTTTGTTTACGACAAACGTATTTATGATCTTAAGCAGAAGCTTCAGGAGAAGAGCGAGCAATGGGAGAAGGTTTTACCCGGAGTAATCCGCGAAAGAGGACTAAAACTCGTACCAAGTATTGATCATGATTTAACGGCTGTCAGTAAAGTAGAAGGCGGTCGGATGAGTGAAGCCCAAAAGCGTGTCTTAAAAAATTGTTTGACGGTTTACCCGTTGATGGCAGCCAAGGCATTATCGCTTAACGGCCGCTTACCGTTAGAACCGGGGATTTTTGATTTACTGGTCATTGATGAGGCGGGGCAAGTGGATCCGGCAAGTGTGATCCCGCTTTTGTATCGGGCAAAGCGAGTTGTCATTATTGGAGATACGCAGCAGCTTCCCAGCATCATTAATTTGGAGAAATCGCTTCACAACCAAATTCAATGGAATAACCTGTTTAGGGACACGTGGGCATACATCGGGAAAAATTCTATTTTGTCGATCATGCAAGGGGCCGATCTCCCGGCTGAGTGCCGTTTTATGCTGCGAGATCACTATCGTTGCAATCCGCAAATTACTCAATTTGTGAGCGGCAGCTACTATGGTGGACAGTTGAATGATCGAACCGATATCGCCGCTCTGAAGAAGGCTTATGAAGATGAGGCGGGGATCGTCTGGTTTGAAACGGACAACTCAGTGCCGGTAGATTATCAACGCTATGCTGTTAATGTTTGCCCGGAAGAAGTAGAGAAAGTCGTCAAATTAGTAGAAAACAATCTTCATAAAGGATTAAGTATTGGAGTAGTAACGCCTTTTGCTAATCAAAAAGATGAAATTATTCAACAATTAAAAATTAAGAAAATTGAAAACATTGAATGTGCGACCGCACACGGCTTTCAAGGTGGAGAAAAAGACATCATTATTTACTCGTTGGCCGTTCCGTACAACATTCGTCCGGGCATCAAACAATTCTTGGAAGATCAAGACAATCTTTTCAATGTTGCATTGACCCGCGCCAAGTCGCAGCTTTTGGTGGTGGGCGATAAAAAGGCGGTACAAGAAAGCGGCATAGCGCGTTTGATTCAATTTATGGGCTACGTTGAGACGTGCGGCAAGCAGTACAGCGAACTTAAACGCGTCCAAGATCAGGAATTAATCCCTATTGGCGGCAGTGTCTCGGCGTTAGAAACTCGCCTGGCCGACTATCTCCAAAACACTTTGGGCTATGAAATCCACCAGCAGCATCCCGTAGGCCGCTATAAGCTCGATATTGCCATTTGGGATCCGAAGCGAGCCAACAAGGTTAAGTTGGATATCGAAGTTGACGGTGTGACGTATCATGCCACCAAACAAGGAGAGCTTCGCTATAGCGACGTATTCCGGAATGAATACCTGATTAAAAACGATTGGGCAGTATTGCGTTTTTGGTCATTTGAGTTGGAAGAATCGTGGGATACTTGTGTACAAAAGATTGTTGATTGGGTAGAAAACGAAAAAATTCATTTTGGGCAAGAAAAAGAAGTCGTAGAAGAGTCAAACCAAGAATAACCATGCGTTAAATTCCATGCACCGGGTAAAGGAACCCTGTGTATGGAAAATAAAGAACGAATCGAAAAATTAAAATACCGTGCTTATTTGATGTACACCCGTGACCAAATGGGTGGATACAAGAGTATTGCCAAATGGTTGGGCCTTAACGTGTGGCGTGTTAGGGACTGGTGCCGCGACTTTAAAAGTGGGGCCTACCAAGCTCAGATGCCTAAGTGTGACACCGAAAGCTATGAAGAAATAAAGGCTAAGGTCATTGAAGGCCGGCAAGCCGGACAGAGCTATACATGCTTAGGTCGAGAACATAAGGTCCCCGTCAGCTTGGTGAAGTATTGGGTAAAAGCAGCCGGAGAAAAAGAGTCTGAGTTATCCACAAAATTAGTGGAAAAGAAAGAAATTTAGGGAGGGTAGTCTTGAAGAAACAAAAGGTTAGCGGCTTGCTTAAAAATTGGGCAAATTGGGGTAGGATTTTTGTTAAAATAACGATTGCAATTAAACACAGTGTCTCCATAAATAAGGTTGGCATGGTGTGATCTCCAAAGAAATTGCCGCCGCTCCTGGGATTTAGGGTTAGTCCGCAGGAGCATTTTTTTGCCCTAAAAGATCATCGAACATTGCATGCAATGCAACTATTTACACTGTACCTCATCTAAGTCTTAACCCGTTCAACCACAAGATAGTTTCTAAGGAAAGGGGAATGCGAGATTTTTGACCCGGAATAGGGGAATCTTTACTATTTATTGAAAGTGTAATACAATATCAAAAAAATGGGTTAGTTTGGTATTTTGCAGGGGGTGAAAGTATGACAGGAGTGAAGTTTTATTTACAAGCGAAATTGCATGGTATGCGCCGATTCTCAGGCATTTCAGTATTCGGTGCACAGTATGCACGGCCAAACTACCGGCTTCAGAAAAGCAAGGACTGGGTGAGCTTTTTCGAATCTGAAGAAGCGGCTCGGAACGTCAAAACAAAATTGGAAAACCGCTATCCTCAAGTAGCTTTCAAAATTGGAAAGGATCGGGGATTCGGAAACACAGGATACGGACTAAATTAATGACCGAAGTAAAATCCAAAGACAAACGCGGCGGGAAACGACTCAATGCCGGAAGAAAACCAATAGGTGAAGAAGCGTTGACCGCCACTATTATTACCCGCGTCACACCGGAACAAAAAGAAACCTTCAAGGCTAATGGCGGAGGACAGTGGCTTCGATGCGCCCTGACTAATTTAAAAGAAAGCCGGCAATCCATCCCAGCCTGGGCTCAAGCCGTGATGCCGGGGTATCACTTAGATAAAGATACCACATCAATCCCACGCTGGCTTTTGCTCAACCGATACAGCCGGAGGGCTGGATAACAAGAAAAGGCGGTATGCGCCCCGTGGAGGGGTAGCGTACCGCCTTTTCTTGTGGGGGTTTCCAAAGGGGGCAACGCCCCCATTTGGCACACGACTTTGCGAAGCAAAGTGTAGTGTGTTATACGCTCTGTCGGCGTTGCCGTGAAAATGCCGTTGCCGCCGGGGAGGGCAAGGGCATTTGAAGCGGCAGGAAAACAGGGCTGTGCTTGCGTGGCGTAGAGCCGTAAGCACAGGTCTGGTTTCAACAGCAGACTGGGCGTATATGAAAGCCCCCGTCCCTCGTCCTACGCTCCGACTTATGGACAAAGTGTCCCGAAGTTGTGGCTACACTCCCGGAAAAGTAACAGGACAGCGGGCAACCGTCAAGGCTGAAATGAACGGGTTTACACCCGGCCTTGACTGCCGCCCGCCGCCCCGCTGGATGGGTGGACAAGGCGGCCAATCCCTCAAAGTGCTTGGCCGCGCTCTTTCTGATTTTGAGGTATTCAGTTTTTCAAAATTGAATAATCAAAATAAATTTTTTCGATTGAAAAAATTTTATTTGTTATCATCTTCAATGCCATATTTTTTCTTTTGCCGAATCACATAATTACTGATTTTT
>ERZ836760.1050-NODE-1050-length-33874-cov-6.456962_pt1 | contig 33874 bp, 41 predicted proteins | sample MGYA00519941_ERZ836760 | MGnify/ENA primary metagenome ERZ836760 (study PRJEB31850, sample SAMEA3708807) | human gut metagenome | biome: human gut; feature: human-associated habitat; material: faeces | place: China | collected 2014 ... | reverse complement strand
AAAAATTCTTATAATTTTTTTCAAAAAACTATTGACTTTTTATAGTTGGTCTTTCATATACTTAATATTGACATAATGTTATCTATTTGTTCTTTAAATTCATTTCTTGATATTATTTCTATGTTTTTATTACATTTAAGATATTGTTCTATATCATATTTAGTAGATAAATTTTCATTTAAATAATGTTTATAGTTAATAGTACGATAACTTATAATTGTTACTATTGATAATATTCCATCGTTATTCCATATACCAAAATATGTTGGTAAATTGTCATATATATTTCTGCCTTTTAAAAATACATTTTTAGTATCTTTTATTTCTAATTTTTGCATTTCTTTTATATATTTACTTACTTCATATTCAATAATCATAGTTTTATATTCCTTCCTTATTAATTATTTTTCTTCTAATTCTTGCAATTCTAAATTTCCAAATGCTATTGAAAACATTGCTTTAATGTATTTTGCTTCATTATTGTTTAACTCTTTTGTCATTCTCATAAGAGCCATTAACATATCACACCAAGCATTACATTTTTCCTTATTTATTTTCATTTTTATAACCATACCTTTCTATTTTTTAAGCTACAAGTTCTAAATCTTGTATTTCAAAATTTTCTAAATCTTCAATAAATTTGTTTGCAGATTCTTGTATTTTTGTTCCTAAATCTAATACTGTTTTAGTATCTCCATGCGCCCATTTAATAATATAATTAAAACTACAATGAGATGTATCTAGCCCAAAATGATTTGCAACTATATAAGCAATAGATTCAACAAATACTTCTGACAAATTTCTATCTTTTTTATAATCAAAATCATCATATAAACTATGTGCAATTTCGTGTAATAAAACAGACGCCTTATCATTTTGAGATAAAGTATTTTTTATGACAATTATATTTTCTTTTTCACTATAATATCCTTGAGTACCTCCAGATAACTCTTTTTCTATAACTGGAACTTTACTAAATAATTTTAATTTTTCATAAAAATAATCCATATCATCACAATTTATTTTTTGTAATTGTAAAGGTATAGCTTTGCCAGTAGTATGAGATATATCATAAACATATACATATCTATAAGCATTATACTTTATTGTTTCAATTTTCTCTATTTCTTCGCCATTTTCAATAACTTTAACTTTCTTTTCATATTTTTTAGGTATAGGTGCAACAATCCATATTTTTTTTGCATCTTCTGTAAGCTCTCTTTTTAATTTTAACCATTTAGCCTTACCGAGCAACTTGCGTGGCATCTGGAAATTGGCTAAAAATTAAAATAAGGTTATTAAAACTATAACCCCTAAAATTCTTTTGAAATTTTAAAAATTTTTCATAATCTCCATTATCTATAATAGCTTGTAATTTTTCTATTATATCATTAAATATTTTACTGGTTTTATTAGAATAATCATTTTTTCCGTATTTCTTCATATATTATGCCGCCTTTCTTAATATATTTTTTTCCCATTCATTTAAAAAAGCTTGTTGTGTTTGATTAGGATCATTATTACATTTTATTCTACTTTGAATAACTTTATTGTTTTTTACTTCAACAGTAACAAGTGATTTTTTAGGCTTTTTAATATCTCGCATAAAGTAAATATCAGAAACTCCACTTGCATATTTTTCGGCATATGTTCTAACACAGTTATTTTGTTGTGAGCTTTCATCTAGCAATGCTTTTAAGCTAGGAGCAGGTAAAATAATAAATTTATTATTTTTATATTTATTTACTGCCAATTCTTTATTTCTTCTAATAATTGCTTTATTAATAATGGTTTCATTTTGTATTTTATACTGTTCTTCTAATTTATCGTGTTCCTCTTTAAGATTTTTTGGAAATGCGTATCTATTATTTTTTAAGTCGTATCCTAATAGTTTAGCAAATCTTAGATAATCTTTGTATAGATATGTTTTTACACTCCTATGGTGCATTTTAGAATATCTTATAAAACGATTTAAGCTAATATACTTTGCGATTTCTTCTAAATCATCTGTACTATTTCCATAATGTATAAAAGATTCTAAATATCTTATTTTTTTTATATTTTTTTCTTTTAATAGCCTTAAAATTTTTAATTGTCTATATGTAATATTATTTCTACGCATAAATGGATAATAATCTTTTGGAACTCCAAAAATGCTTTGAAAAGAACCATAACAACTAAATTCCTTTGAACTTAGAGCTAGATTATATAATTTCATTTTTGCAAGTAGTTCAATTCTATTTATTCCATGTTCTGTATCATTTTTTAGTAAATCTAACAAATCTACATATGATGAATGTTTTACAATATCCCATATGCAAGAATACTTAAATTTTGTATTTTTTAATAAGTTTTTAATATTATTAGGAAATACTATTGAATAATCAATTAATGAGTAATTTCTTGTATATTGTCTCCATTTATTTTCATTAATATAGTACCCGTTATGATGATATATATAGATATGACATTGACATTTAGCAACTCTATCATTTACATATACATCTCTATAATATGTTTTAGAGGGGATTTCTCTCGCGAACTCAACTACTGAATAATTGGGAGTATGATCTGCCCCTATAATAGTTTTTAGTTCAAAATATCTGATTACAAATGTATCATTTACAATATCTAAAATAGATAAATAATCTTTAAAATCATAATATCTTAAATTACTTCTTTTAATTAAATATTTATTTTTGCAATTCGGACATTTTACTTTTTCATTAACCTTTTTATTGCTAATAAAATCATGATTACAATTAGTGCAATGACATTTTCCTTTACTAGATTTAATAACTAAATTTTGATACTTTGCTTGTTCATTTACAAATTCATCCCAACCATCTGGTAAATCGGAATAATAATCTAATTGTCTAAAAATATCTCCATATGCAACTTTTACATATCCCATTATTGTTGCACCTCCTGAAACAAAGTAAGTTGACTGTTATCTTGTTTTTTTTCTTCAGATTTTGTTTCTTCTTTTTTAGTCTTTTTTTCATTCTCTTTTATTACTTCAGCAGGAGTAGGGGGCATTACGCGTTTTTCTTTTAATCCTAGTTCATCATTACTTTTAAGAAAATAGGTAACAGCCCATAAATAGACAACTCTATCACTTATCATTGCAACATTATCTACCTTTTGTTTTCTTGCTTTTTCATATATGAACTCATACATTTGATGTATGGATTTCTCATCATTATTAAATTTCTCGTATAAATCTTCTCTTGTTTTTAAATAATCAAAAATAGCTGAAATATTACAATTATTCATTTCTAATACTTCGCTTTCTAATCTTTCTAATCCTTCCATTTATGTTCCTCCTTGTTTTTTGAATCTAATATATAAATCACTTTTTGATTCCTTTTCCATATATATTTTGTAGTTTTGTAGACCATATTTATTGATTTTTTCTTGTCTTTCTTTTTGTACTGCATCTAGTACACTATCTAGCTCATTAAAATCATAAAAACGGCAAATAAGGCCATCTTTTAAAATGACCTTATCTCCTTTATAATCTTTTATCACATTAAATCTATAACTATATTTTTTCTTTCCTGGATGGTCTGCAATACGAATGCCACAGGAAAGACCATAGTCTAGTTTTAAATATATTGAGCTTGTAGAATGTGCATTATAACGATGAACAATAAGTCCCATATCCAGTAATTTAGGTACTAAAATATTTACTACATCATCACCAGTCATAAATTATGCAACCTTTCTTGATACTTCACTTGTTTGTAAGTATTTATCTTTATCAATTCCTTCTGTAATCAATTTTAAATATGGCTTAATATGTTCTACTTTAAATTCTGGTATGTTAATCTCTGATACTCTTGCAATTTTATCTCCATATGAAGTTGGAGCAATAACTAAATCTCCAACTTTGACTTCAATAGCTGTATAATAACTATATGATTTACCACTAAAAGTTTTTGGTTCGTATTTATCTTCGTATTTAACACTTATAATATTTGTTTCCATAAATTTATACTCCTTCCATTTTTATATTGTGTTTATTTTGAGCATATTCGTATTTTTTATAAAATCTGTCAAAGTTTTTTATTTTTCCATTTATAATTCCCATTTCTTTTTTACTCAATCTCATAAATATTTCATTATCGAAAATTCTAACTTTTTTAGGTTTTATATTTGTTGTTTGAAGTAATACTAATCTTTTGATTATTTCTTCTCTTAAAAGAGGATTAGCTTTATTTAAAAACCAACCAAAAGTAGTTATTACTGGTTCTTCAATACCTGGCATATAAACTTGTATTTCTGCAAAATGTTTTGTTCGTAAGGTTTCTAAAATAATAAAGTCAGCTAGGTCTTGTTTTTTGATAATATAGTGTTCTCCTAAATTAGTATCTATAAATAAAAAAGCATCATTTTTAATGATGTTTAACATTTGACTTTTGGAATACATTTTATAATTAAATTTCTCCATATAACCATCCTTTCTATTATTCATTGTAACTATCATAAATGTCTATTTGATATATTTTTTCTTTTTCATCAAGGGTATTAAAAATAAGCCCATGAATATCAACAAAATCCAAACTCCTAATAATTCCTCTAGTTTCCCTTATGTCTTTCTCAAATTGTGGTAATATTTCTAAAGAATCGATTTCAATTATTGCAATTTCATAGTAATCATCCTTTATTAAATTCACATTCCCATTTTTAGCATATTTTTTTATAACTTTTAAATAGTTTTCTGGTAATTTAAGAGAATTTTCAAAACTTCTTATATAAAATTTCATCTTTACTTTCCTCCAATCTATTAAAATGGTAAATCATCACCACTTGATATCACATCATTATCTATATTTTCTTGTGCTTGAGAATTAACTGGTGTGTTAGCATATAATACACTTTCATCTATTTTTTTAGGACTATCTGCAAAGTCTATTTCTTCAGAAATAATTTCTGTTATGTATCGTTTTTGCCCGTTATTATCTTCATAGATGCGAGTTTGCATTCTGCCACATACACATACTTGTAGACCTTGTTTTAAATACTTTTCTGCAAATTCAGCTAATTTGGAATATGTAACAATATTTATAAAGTCTGTTTGCCTTTCTTCACCAGTTTTAACATATTTTCTATTCACAGCAAGAGTAAAATTTGCAACTTTCATATCATTTTTTTGTGAATATCTAATTTCCGGATTTTTTGTTAATCTTCCTAATAATATAACTTTATTCATAATCTTTCTTTCCTTCCTTTCATTAATCATCTTTCCTTATAGTAATAAATTTTAAAACAGCATCTGTAATTCGATATATTCTTTGTAATTCGTCAATTACACTTGGATTAGATTCAAATTCAATAAGATAATAATAACCCTCTTTTTGTTTTTTTACCTCATAAGCTAATTTTTTAACACCTATGTTATCTTCTTTAGTTATAGTTCCATTTTCCTTTATATAGCTTGTAATTTTATCAATTACAGCTTGTTGTTCTTCCTTAGTGATTTGATTATTCATAATAAAAATTGTTTCGTATTGATTCATAATAAAATTCCTTCCTTTCCTAAATTAAGTATTTTTCTTGTATTAGTAATTGTTGTACTACATTTGGATTATCTCCTAATACAAGTTCTACTTTCCAATTTTTCTTTAATTCATTTTCTACATCTTTAATAACTTTGAACTTTTTAGTTGTATGATATCCTTTTACAAAAATATAATTTTGTAATTTTTGACTAGCATATTGATAAATTCTTTTACAATCATCACTAATTGCAAGTATATCTGATTCTGCAAAAGGTAATTTAATATTTTTACTAATAAGCATATATACCTTTTTACCATGTTCATTTAAAGAGATGTTATTTACAGGCATATTTTTATTAAATGGTAATTTTTGAACTTTAAATATTGGTAATCTATTATTTTTTTCACTATCATTATTTATAATAATAGTAGATATGATATCTTGATTTTTTCTTAATTCTTGCCTTATATATTCAATTTTTTTAGGTTTAGCCGTTAAATTTATTTTTAAATAAATTCCTTCATTATATCTTTTTGTGTTAAAGTCAAGTTTTTGCTTTCCAAGATACCAAATTCTGTGTACTTTTGTATTTTGTTCAAACATATTTAATATACTATTTTGAACCTTATTAACTCCTTTTTCCTTAATATCTGGTTTTAAAATGATCATTGCTATAAATTTATTCATATATTTTTCCTTCCTTTCTTATGCAACATTTTTAAAGATAATTTCTTTATTGTGCTTTCTATTTTTTTCTTTTCTTTCTCTTTGTCTGTAATAGTATTCTTCTAAAAATTCTTCTTTATAAATATCTATTTTCTTTTGGTGTCTCTTAATTTTAAACATATTAGTATATTTTCTAACAGTTTTCTTTTTCATTGAAACTTTACGATTATTTTTTATAGAAATAATCAAAAATGTTCCAAGTATAATATTTCCTTTAAAAATTCTATTAAAGTCATCAAATTTAGCATTTTTGTTAGCAATAAGTACCGTATTTTCATCTAATTTAATTCTAAATAAATTTTCTCCTATAAATGATTTTATAAATTTTATACTTGCAGGAATTCTAATCGTTTGAACTTCCTTTCCTGGTATAACTAATAAAACTTTGATTTTCATATGTATTTTCCTTTCTTTCTTTTAATTATAAGAAAAAGGCAGATTTCTCTGCCTTTCTTAATTATTTATGCAGCTTGTAAATAATTTGTATTTTCCAAACTACTATCTTGAAATTTTAAATCTTGTCCTTTTTCAACTCTAGCAATTAAAATTTGTGTATCATTTGAATAATCTTGTATAAAATTATAATCAGCACATGATTCACTATCATCAATAAATAATGGTAAATTAACTCCTGAAATTTTATTAAACATATTGCATAATTCTATTGAAGTAGCAATAGTTTCTGACCTTGATAAATTTTTCAATTCATTATTGTTATATGTAATAATAAAATCCTCTTTTAGTTCTCCACTATCTTTTAATATGGAATAGTATTTGATTTTTACATTTTTTAAATGTTTAGTAGCAAATTTCATTTTTTCTTCTATATAGTTAATGTATAGCTTTTCAGCAATTTCCTTTGTTTTTTTGATATTATCTATAATAGACCTATTCTCAATAATTTGCTTTTTAAATGTTTCAATATCTTTTTTTGCTCCATTTATATTATTTTGTTTTACTAAAATAGCATTATTATACTTTTCAATTTCTAATTGTTCTTGCTCTAATCTTTCGATTTGAGTTTTTACTTCTGCTATTCTTTTTTCGTTGTCTATATTAGATGTTCCTTCTAGTGCATGTAATTTACATCTTTCAGTCATTAATTTACTTTTAACATCTACTAAATCTTTTTCAAGGTTATTTTTATTATCAAATGCTCCTTCTAAATCTTTTTTCATATTCTTAATTGTTGCAATTTTGCTTTCTTCTTGTATTTTTTGCTCACAAGTAGGGCAACAAACAGTAGCATTACTTTTAATTTCTAAATATATCTTTTTGCCAGTTTTCATTTTAGTATCTAAATCACTTATTTGTTTTTCTATTTGTGATATTTGATTTTGCAAATTATTAACAATTTTTTGTTGATTTTCTTTATTTAATAAAGCATTATTTGAAGTCAAAAAAGATAATTCTTGCCTAGCAAGTGATAGTTCTTCATCTTTTTCAAATGTCTTTTTTTCTTCTATTACAGTATTTACAACATTTTCTGCATATTCAATTTTTCCATTAAGATTTTTTATTTTATCCTCATACATTTTTTTATTACCATTTAATTCTTTTAAGTATTCAATAATATTTTTTGGTATTCCTTCTAAATAGTTTTTTTCAGAGGATTCTAGTTTTTCATAAACTGTTGATATATCAACTAATGGTAGGTATTGGTTTAGAAGTGCTTTTTGCTCTGCTGGTTGCTTATTAATAAAATAATTGGGGTTAAGTATTGATAAAAATAATTTTTTGTCGCTATAAAAACTCTGTAAATCTTTTGGTTCTGCTTTTTTGTTGTCTAATACAATAAAATTTTTATTATTATCATATTTATTTTTATATCTAACTAATGTATGCTCATTATTTGCATTGTCAGTAAATTTTAGTTCTACATAGCAATCATCTGAATTCTTATTTCCAAGCCATACTCTTTCATCACCAGTTAAATTACTTCCTAAAAAAGCCCATATAATTGCATATAATATGTTAGTTTTTCCTTTTGTATTTCCACCAGTAATAGTTGTTATATCATAAAGTTTTGTCTCAAATTCTTTTTCAAATTTCCTGAATCCTATTGTTTTCACATAATTAACTTTCATATTTTATTTGCTCCTTTTCCTTTTTCTTGAATATGGTTTTCGTATATATTCCGGTAAAAACCAATCTTCTGTACCATTTTTAAATCTAACTAAATAATCTTTATAATGAGGGTCGCGATTAACAATTTTTGCTGGTACATTTTTATAAAACTTTCCATTATTTTCACCAGGACCACATACAATAACTTTCATTCCATTCTTAAATTTATTGTGCATTGCATATTCTCCTTATTATTAAATTTTTATTTTTTGAGCATTGACTTTTTACTTTTTATTTGTGTATAATATAAAAAGTTAATGCAACTGACAGTGTGAATAGTAGTATAAGAGTGCCTTTCTTATGCTGCTATATTTTTTAACCTTTTTTCAATAAACTCTAGTTTCATTGCAAATTTTCTGCCTCCAATTTCACTTACATCTAATTTTACAAATGTTCCTAAATCACATTCTGCAATTTCTTTTGAATCTTCTGGTCTAATTACAATATTACTTATGTTGTCTTGCATATCTGTAAATTCACCAATTAAATATTCTTTAGATTCACCTTGTTTATTAGTTAATTTTTCTGTAAAGGTACTTAATAAAGCATAACAATTTTTTAATTCATCTTCTGTATTATCTGTTTTTGTTTCTCCTAATTCAGTTTCTTTAGATTTGTTTTCTTCTTTTTTAGTTTTACTTTTTGTTTGTTTTTTTGCAGTAGTAGACTGTTTTGAATTTACTTCTTTAGCTTTTGCTGTTTCTACTTTAGTAACATTAGAAGTAGTATTGTTATTAATTACTTTCAACTCTTGATTTACTACATTGTTATTCACATTTTCTGCATTTGCTGTGGATTGTTTTACACTAATTTCACTTGTTTGGGGAATTGTTTGTTCTAATAAAAAATCTTCTTTTTTCAAAATATCTAAGACATAATTATTAAATTTTTGACCTGTAAATTTATTTTCTTGTTCTTCTTGTTTTAGAAATAAAATATAACGATTATTTAAGGGATTTCCTTGAGCTTTTTGTATTTTAATATAAGAATCTAGTCTATCAATAGATTTTTGACCTGTAATTTTCATTAACCATATTCTATCCATTGAAATTGATGGGATAAAAAATTTTAGCCATCCGATTCTATTACAAGCTGTTTTTCCTACTTCATTTCTTTGTCTATATGGGCATTCAACAGTATTACATTCTATTGGTTTCCAACCGTTTTTAGTTTTTTGGCTACCTATGTTATTTCCTTCTAAGCAATAACACACCTCGCCACCTTGATTATATCTTACAAATTTTTTAGTCAAAGGATTATCATTTACAAACTCAATTTCTATATATTTTTTTCCTTCATATAGTTCTTTAAATTTTTGTAAGAATTTTTGCATATAATTATCTTGTATTTTTGCAATAAAATGTCCTAATTCTTTAGCTCTTTTTGTTCCATTTGGATTTTGAATTTGTATTCCATGTTGAACCATACCAATTATTGGCAAGTTAGTATTTCTTGTTTGTTCCATTTTTTACCTTCCTTTCATTTACGCTGCAACTAATTCTTGCATACAATATTTAATTTCACCTATTCTAGTAAAGTCAATAGTATAAATAGGGTATATACAATTACCTAAAACACAGATACCAGTTTGCTTTTTTAAAATACCAAGCTTAATTAATTGTGGTATCATTTTAGGCTTGTATTTACAATCAACTACTATTTCATCATCTTTTAACATTCTACTATTTTGGTCTAGTGTAATATCTGCAAAATGTGCAGTTTGGTTTGTTTCTGGATCAATTCCAAATAAACTTAATTGTAAATTTCCGTTTTTGTATCTTGAACTATGTATAAAACAGTTTTCAAATACCATCTCGTATAATTCAAAACTAAAACCACTTTCCATAATTAAAAACTCCTTCCAATTTTTTGTGTAAAAGATTTTTTGATTAAATCCTCCTTTCTTTTTATTTTTGGTCAAAAAAAGAAAGCAATAATCTAAAAGGGGGAACTTGTTAGATTTATTACTTTCTTTATTTTAAGGCACGATAAATAATCTATATATTTATGTGCTTAATCCCAATTTTATGCTACATATAAAATGTAGATGTACTGCTACTAACTAAATTTTAGTAGTTATGCCATAAAGTAATCTTTATGGGTAGTCATATCTTATGATACAACATAATCTTTATACACAGTTATATTTTATATAGATTTTTATTTAATTTCAATAAGCACAAGTAAAAAAATTTTTTTCTTGATTTTATGCTATTTATAACAATTTTTTGTATGGAAAAAATATTTTTTTAGAAATCTTTTATAATCTTACAACTGCAAGTGTTTTATTACTTTAAAAAATTTTTCTTTCAGCATTCCTTTTTAATATGTATTTTTTATACAATATAAATGATACGAAAGGAGGGCAGAGAAATGGAAGATATAAAAGAAAATTTTTTTGATTTACTTTTTGAAAAGATGGAAGATTCAGATACATTTGATATGAAAGATAAAGAATTAGAAGTATGTCGTAAAGAAGATATATGTAGTAGTGATAATTTATATAAATTTATAAAGCAAAAAGTACATCCCAAAAGCAGAAAAGAATTATATAGTCTTTTAGAAAAAAGAACAGAAACAACTTCTAATTATTATTTCAGAGAAAATCAATTGTATTATAAAAATGGATTTCTACAAGGTATGTATGTAATGATGTCTATGTATCAAAATAAGGAAAAATAACTTTATATTCAGTTCAAATATAATAATTGCTCTATATAAAATATACTAAAAAATGTAGCATAAGTGTACTTATGCTACATTTTTTAGTATATTTTATATAAAGTTAAATTATGATTCTCCAAATAACATATATTATTATGGGGTATTCTTCCATATGTTTACTATTAAATTTATCTTATGGAATTAGACTAATTCTAGTATATTCTACTTTATCTTTTTCATCAAAAAATATTCTAAGTTCAGCACTGTAAGCACAATCCAAAATAAGTGTTGTATTAATAAAAAATGTTCCTTGTGTTAAAGTTCCTGCATTGTATGCATATACATTCCCACTTTGATCATTAAATTCATATATTGGATTTCCTAATATTTTAATAATTTCTTCTTTGGATAATCCTATAAGACTTTGATTATCACTAATCTCTTTCATTTGTATGTATAGGTAATTACCTTTTTCATCTTTAAATGCTTTTCCAAAAAAATATAGTATTCCAAAAGAAATAATTAGAATCATAAAGATAATTAATATTTTTTTAATATTTTTTTCCATTACAAACTTCCTATATAACTTATTTTTATCTATATTAGCATAAGTAAAAATATAAATCTAGTCGTATATAAAAAAATTTTTATAATTCACAATGAATAATAAAATTATACATCACCATGAAGTTTCTCTAAATTAGCCATAAATGGAACAAAATCAATAGGACCCTTTGAGAATTTTTCTTCTCCCACTCCAGCATCTGCTTTTATTGCATTTTTAAATTTTGTAAAACCTGCGACTTTATCTAGCACTTCTCCATTTATTTCAATAAAATCATCTGGTCCTTTCAAAAATGGACCTAAAGCTGATGTGTAAAATGCATGAAGTATATTTTCAGCAGCATAATTATTCATAGATTTATTTCCCGTACGGCTCACTAGTATAGCTTTCTTTTCTATGTTAGTTAAATTATAACTGTTTACTCTGATTCTATTGTTTTCTTCATCATAAATATTAGGTATAGATAATAAGAATTCTTTTTGTTCTTTAGAAAAGAATTCAGGTACTTGTATATATCCTTCTGAATCTCTGTCGACATTCATAACTTTTCGTATATATTCTTCCGCAATTAAGTAACTTGCTTGAGCATCAGTACTATTAAAATAATGAGCTAAATCAGGACTATAAACATTACCAGACTCTATTTTATTATATATAATACAATAGAGTTCGTTATATAATTGTTTTTCTGTTTCTGAATTTTGAATTTGTTGACTTAAATCTTGATAAAGTAATTCCAATAAGTTTATATTAAACTCCATAAAAGGAATTGATGTTCCTATTTGTCCTTTGTCTGTATGTCCTGTTTTCATCTTTAATATGCTATAACAATTTCCTTTATTAAAAAGATACCAATTATTTAATGATTCAAGTGTTATATAATCATCTCCATTTAGTTTATTATCCGTAATGCCTAAATCCAATAATATTTCACCAAATGGTTTTACACATAAAGTAAATCCATCAGTTGCTTGTCTTAAATCACTTAGTTTTATATAATTATTAGTGTATAAAAAGCTAAAACCAGCAGGTATAATTTGGTCATCTAAATTGATAGCATATTTATTACTATAATGATATGGATAGCCACTATTACTATTTCTATCTATTGCCCAAGTATTACAGAAATCAAAATTTTTATATGGTGCAGAAGTCTTTAACTCATCTTGTATATATCTAGTATTAGAATCATTCGTTGGAGAACCACTAATACTATTTATAGAAATATTATTGCTTTTATTTCCACCATTAGCTATTATATATTTATACCCTGTATTTATCCAGCCTGTTGCAACACTTATTTCTGGAGACATAACTGCACAATCTGCTACAGAGCTTCCATTTTCTCCTTTTGCTACAATTCCACCTGCATAAATATCTGACATACTTGTACTTGGACCTTTTGATTGAACTTTTCCGGAATTGTAACTTTTATTTATATTTCCCTTATTGATTCCAACAAGGCCTCCTGCATAAGGACTATCAATAGCAGCTGTTGATTGTATGTCTCCCTTATTATAACAGTTTTCTATTGTACCACTAAATTCTCCACATAATCCTCCGGCTCTTACAATTCCAACATAAGAGTTTGCTTCTGTCGTTATTGTTGCAGTATTAGAACTAAGATTAATTTTAGTATTTGTTGCCTCTCCAACTATGCCACCTACCCAAGGACTATTATCGTTGCTAGTTAGTATATTTATATTGCCAGAAACATGAACATTTTCTATAGTAGAATCTGCTGAACTTCCAACAATTCCTCCAATATATACACTTGGATTAAAGAATGAGCCTCCTGTTGTCAATGAAATATTTGCATTAACATATAAATTTTTTATAGTAGCTCCTGTACATTTGCTGAAAAGTCCTAAATATTGAGTATTTGCAAAAGCTCCTGTATGTTCATCTATATTAAAAGATATAGTATGACCACATCCATCAAATGTACCTTTAAAATTGTCGCAAAATGGTTTTATTTCTGTACTACTAAAGTCTATGTCTGTTGTCAAGAAAAATTTCGCATCGGGAATATTTCCGTAAATTCCAAGTTTGCCTATTTCCGCTATATTAGAAATATAATAAATATTATTCTCAGTGTCATCTACTAGTCTTTTTTCTGCCGTATCAGTTATTTGATTTTTTTCTATTATGTCATTTATTAGAGTTTCTTCTGTTGTATCATTTATTAGATTTTCCGCTGTTGCATCATTTGCTTGTACATTTAATGGTAAGAATAGTCCAATACAAATCGTAAAAATTAAAACCATTGCAAGTACTCGTCTTTTAAAATTTTTAATCATTCTAATTTCCTCCTTTATTTTATTTTTAGCAACAATATTATTAGTAAAAGTTATATTTATTCCCTCCTTCCTTTAAAAAAGTTTTTCTAATTATTTTATATCACTATTTAATTGAATAAAAAATATTTTTGGAAAAAATAGAAAAAATTGATAAAAAAGTGGAGAAAATGGAAAAAATAAAAATGTTTTTTTGTTGTATTTTGGCAAAAAATGTAATATAATGATTGAGGGGTGTTTATTTTGATTAGTTTACTCATAGCTGATGATAATAAAGACTTCGATATTAATTTATTTAATTCTATAAAAAAACTTAATAATAAAATCAATACTATTGGAATTTCTGTAGATGGATTAGATACATATGAAAAAATAAAATCACTAAAACCTGATGTCATATTATTAGATGTTAAAATGCCACTTTTAAATGGATTCCAAGTTATAGAAAAGTTAATTAGTGGAAAAATTGATATGCCTAAAATTATTCTTATTACTGCTCATTATGAACTATTATCTTCTTATAAATGTCTAAATTCAATTTATGGTATATTATTAAAACCTATAAATTATGATAATTTGATTAACTATTTAAACTCCATAATTAGTGAAATTAATGATGATAAAATTAATGATAAAATTATTAATTTTTTATCTAGTTTTGATTTTAATGTAAAAAGTAAAGGATATAAATATTTAGTTGAATGTATAAAAGTTTGTACTATTTATCCGAACTTAATTAGTAATTTTGAAAAAAAATTGTATCCTTATATTTCTAATAATTTTAAAAATGCTAATCCTTCTCAGATAAAATGGGCCATAGAGAAGTCTATTAACTCAATGTATAGGTATACAGATAAAAATGTTTTAGAAAAATTTTTTCCGAATTTGAAAAAACTCTCTCCTAGATATTTTATAGAAACAATTATTTCAGAAATAAAAGATTTTTAAATTTATCAATATACATATTTTAAGTTTTTTATATTCTGTAAATTATATTATTTTGAAAATAACTTAAATATATAAAAGTTTTTAGAAAATATTGGAATTATAAGACATAATAGCTTGAATACTACAAAAGTATATTTATACACAGATAATGAAGATTTATTGGTTTTGTCAAATAAATTTTAATAATATTATCAAAAATTGTAATTAAGCAATTTATCAATTTTATGCAATAATTTACAAATTTCCTATTTTTTACAGGATTACTATTGATTATTAGATAATTTTATGATATCTTATTAAAGATGTTAGACTAAAAGTTTTAGCATTTATATGATTACAAGACAAAAGTTTTAATAAATCTTTTGTTTTTGTAATAAAGTAGGAAGCAAATACAAAAGGGTGCAACAACAAGGAGGAAATTCAAATGAAAAAATTTCGGAGATTTTTAGCAATGGCATTATGTGCTATCATGACATGTTTTGGGACAACAACTGCATTTGCAGCTGATAACAACACACTTTCATCTGAAAATGCAACGACACAAGACGTTTCCACACGAGCAGTAGGTGATATTCTATATTCAAAAAACCAACCTGTTCCAAGTGGTAGCGAGGCATCAACAACTATAACAATTAATACAGCAGAAGTCAACTTTGATGGCGACTTTTTTGTTGGTGTTATTGGTAATTCTGGTGCAACCTATAATGTTACAATGACAACTCCTAATAACAAAACGTATGCGGGAATGGTTAGCAGTGGAGGTTCAGCGGTTCACATTGCAAGTATACCTTATGCAGACAAAGGAACATATACTTTCACATTTAAAACTTGGAATGGCTCAAGTGGTGATGACGCTATAGTATGGATTTATGACTAATTGTCATTAAAAACAACGATAATAATTAATTAACGATAACCCTAATGTGTTTGAATCTTACTGGCAGACCCAAGCGATTATATAGCTTGGGTCTGTTTATTAAAATTTATTTCATATTTTTATATGTATACAAATTAATATCCGGTTTTTCGACATCATTCTCTGTTACATTATTAAAAGTATATGTATAATATGTTTTTCCTCCAACTGCATAGTTTGAGTATAAAATTAATCCCGTTTTTTTATCAATTTTTTCTATATTGGGTCCATCATTATAATAATAAATATGATAACAATCTATATTGTTATATTTACAATTTTTAATAAATAAAAATGGATTCATTGCTATAATAAATCTAATCATTTTTTCATTATCAGTTGTTGATAATGAAGTACTAGAAAGAATATTTACATCAATATTATCTGCATTAAAATATATCTTTTCATTTTCATCTTCCATAAATTCTATTTTTTCATTTGAGTTCGAATCATACCAATATATAGATTTACCTGCTATACCTATTGGTTCTAATAATATCTTCGTTATATTATCAAGTTTGTATAGTGTGATGTTAGTTGTTAAACTTCTATAAGAGCAAGAATAATTTTCAATTTTTTTACTTTTTTCATATGTATTAGAAATTTTAGACAATATGATATATTTATAAATTGTAGTAGTACAATAAATTATTAATAATAATATTAAGATACTTATAATAATTTTAAAAAATAATTTTTTATCAAATTTCAATTTAATCCCCTCCTAATATAATTTAAAACCGATAAGATTATTAATTAGATTATAGCATATCAAAAAATGTTTTTCAACAAGATATAAACAAAGGTAAAGTGTGAATTTTGAGGAATTTCTCTATTTCCAAAATCACTTTATAATCAAGTCATTTACACAGTTCTTTAATATTCTAGTAAATTTAAAAAAAATCTTTTTTCTTCAGATATTCCAAATTGTAATATCTGTAGCATGTTTTTTATACTAAATCATAAAAATTCTATATGTTCAATTAAATAAAAAAACAAGAAGTAATGAAATCTTAAAAAGAAAGCATTACTTCTTGTTAGAATTTCGAAAATTAATTACTTGTTATATTTGGATGAAATCTCTTCAATAAAAGCTTTTTTTACTTTTTGATATTCAACCAATTCTTCTTGTGAATCAGAAAAATCTGGTAATGTGTTAAACATTTCTTCTACACTGTTTGTCCGAATACAAGATAGAATAACTTGTGGTGAACCGTTTCCTACGATATATGAGGCAACTCCTACATCTAAAACTTTGTCAACACCGTATTTGTCAATAATCTTTTCAAACTCCTCCAATTCAGCCAAAGTATAGATACTTTTTCCATAATAATGCCACCAGTGAATTAGTAATCCTTTTTCAATATTCATTAAAAACTCCTTTCTGCTTGCAATAGCAAACCGTTGCAATAATAAAATGTTGTCTAGAAGTGCATATAATACACTATTCAAGAAAGAAAAAATATTTCTTGCATCTATTTTGACATAAAATCTAATATTTTACAATTATGTTATAAATCAACTAATCTTTAATTTTTTAACATAACTCCTTATTGTAGTTATACATTTATAATACATTTGCAATTCATCTTTATCTGCTTTATCAATAAAAGAAATTAAGTTTTGTTTTATTTTTAATCTGTCATTTTCACCTTTTCCATACAAAATAAAATCTGTATCAACACCTGTTGCAGTAGTAATATTGTCAAGAGAAAGTAGACCAATTAAAAATTCTCCTCGCTCAAGTTGACCAATATGTCTTTCTGTTAAATTACATCTTTTAGCAAAATCTGCTCTTGATTCACAAAATAATTCTTCTCTTATTTTTCGTATTCTTGACCCTATTAGTACTTTATCTAATGCCATTATAATTAACCCTCCATCTAAAACACCTCTCAATATGTATATTTTATATTCTTTCATAAAAACAATATATACTTTATATGTGTAAAAATATATACTTTGTCGAAGTATGGCGAATTTTACAAACGCCTATTACTACCTGATTAGACAGATTTACAATCTTTTTATAAGTCTATTTTCAACAAAACGTCTTACAAAATTCGACAGAAAATGCACAAAAAATCCTATATACTCCTTACAGGGCTTATTATAGCCTGTTTAAGTAGAACATATCTGCAAATGAAGTATATAGATGTACTTATGATGAGATTTTACTTAAACAGGCTTTTTTGCCCTTTTTATGTATTGTTGAATAAAAATTTTATAAGAATGGAGGTTTTTAATTTCTAATGTGTTCCTCTTAAGCAGGAATATTAAGCCCAAATTTTAAATTTGGGAGGAACACTTATGGAAAATAAAAATGACTATAAGGAAGAAAGGTTTGATAGTTTCCTAAATAAAACTATTATTTTATCTTCAAGGACCTACTTTAAGAAACATATTAATATTATAAATAAAGAAAATACCATACTAGATAACGAAGATTTTTCTGCTTTCTTACAAGGATTTATTGACACTAATAGTCCTTGTTTGGATATTTATGTTATTGAATCTCGTTTAGAATTAAACAAGGCTTTAAGCTGTCTGTCAGATATTGAACAGGCAGTTATTTTTTTACTTTTTCACGAAGAATTATCACAAAATGAAGCTGCTGAAATATTAGAAATATATTCAAAAACTGTTAGCAAAATAAAAATAAGAGCAATTAACAAATTAAGAAATTATATGAAAGGAGATTCAGAAAATGAAAAATAAAAGTTTATATGAATTAGGAGTATTAGCACAAAAAGGTAATGAAATGGCTATGTTAGAAATTATTGATAGAAAAAAGAAAATGCTTAAAAAATACAGTTTTGGAGATGAAGATCGTTATCAATTCATAATTTTAAAATTGATAGAAGGAATTAAAAATTACAAATTTTAAATTTTTTAAAATTTAGGGGAGAATTTTGCCAAGATACTCACTGTAAATATAATGAAGGGCAAATTTGAAGGAAGCACTATATTATTTAAAAGACAGATAGGACATGCTCTTGTCTGTCTTTACCTATATTATGAAAGGAGAATATGAGATGTTTTTTAGATTTGTATTATTAGGAATATCATTTGTTGTAATCTTATTTATATTTGATATTCTGTTACCTAAAATAAAATTAAAATATAGGCTACACAAAGAATTAAAGGAAAAGAAAAAAAGACAAGAAGCATTTAAAAATAAAATGAAAGAATTAGAAATTAAGTAAATTTCTAATAGTCTTGTCATATCCAAAAAGTGTTGACAAAAAATTAACCAGGAGTAATCTGCAAATGGAAAATAAAAAACAAATTATTGAATTATTTTATATTAGTCATTTAAAAGTAACTGAAATTAGCAAATTGCTAAATATTTCTTCATCATATATTACAAAAATTATAAAACAAGATAGCAGATATGATAAAGAAAAAACTTATAGAAAAAATCAAAATAGTAAAAAAAGAAAAATTAGTAAAAATCAATTTATGAAAAACAAAAGAGAAAAACAAAGAATTGAGGATAATTATTCATTTGTTGAATCACAGCACATACAGGCAACAAGAGAATTATCAAAATCAAGACACTTGTCAAATGAGAATTATAGAAAATGGAATATTAGTGCCTACCATTATAACCCTTCAAAAAGGAGATTTGAGTTCGATAGTAAACTAGGTCGTTCTTCAGATGTTCCTAAATATATCAAAGAAAGGTAATAATATTTATGGAAGAAAAATTTTTAAAATTAATTAAACTCGCAGATGAATTAAATGAAAAGCAAAACAGAGTTTATGCTGAAATACACTATACTGCTGATAATAATAAAAAACTAGAAATTGCAATAAGGAGTAAAGAGGATTTTTCATATATTGAAAAATGTGAAGTACAATTAAATGCTTTTTCTATGATTAAATGGGACAATGTTATAACATTGTTTGAAACATTTGTTGGAGGTGCAATAAATGAATAAAAAAGAAGCTGTTGCCTATGCGCAAATTACATTAGATTATATGCAAAGCTCTAAATATAAAGGTAAACTAAATCCTGATACATTAGGTGTTGAGATGCGACAATGTTTTAAGTTATACCCAAAAGATGTAGTTGTAATAATGGCAAATAATATGGTAGAAAATCAAAAATAAATCATAAATTTTCTACAAGCCAATATAATTTTTTAAGAGGTGTTGTTATGGAAAATGTAATTACAACTAAAGAAAGTAAAAAAGAATATGAAATAATCCCATCCTTTAATAGTGAAGGTGAAAAAATTGAAAAAATAATTGAAAGTGCATTCTTAAAATACCTTAAATACAATGACTATAAGTAATTTGAAAAATTTTTTTTTAGCATTGAGTTTTATTATAAATATAATATATAATTAACTTAAAGTGAATACTTATAGTTTAGGAGGACAAAATGTTTCTAAATATAAGTAACCCACGCAACTTTAAGGTTGCAATGTATATAAGATTATCTAAAGAGGATGGTGATAAACAAGAAAGTGAAAGTGTAACAAATCAAAGAAATCTGATTTTAAGGTACATAAAAGAGAATAGTTTAGAACTTGTTGATGAATACATTGATGATGGTGTAAGTCGGAACAACGTTTGATAGACCAGGATTTAATAGATTGATTCGTGATATTGAAGATGGAAAAATAAATATGGTTGTAACAAAAGATTTATCAAGACTTGGTAGAGATTATATAAAAACAGGCTTTTATATTGAAAGTTATTTTCCAGAAAGAAACATTAGATATATTGCATTATTAGACAATTTAGATACTTTTGAAGAAAATAGTAGTGCAAGTGATATTACACCATTCAAAGCAGTATTAAATGATATGTATGCAAAAGATATTTCCAAAAAGATTCGTAGTGTTTGTAGACAAAAAAGAGAAAATGGTCAATATATTTCAGCATATCCACCTTATGGATATATTAAAGATACTACTAATGAATTAGCACATTTGATAGTAGATGATTATGCAAGTCAAATTGTAAAAAGAATATTTGATATGTATATAAATGGAATGACAACATATAAAATTTGTGATGCTTTAAATGCTGAAAATATTGAACCACCTGCTGTATATTTAAAAATGAATTTAGTACATAGGTCAGAAGACTATTATAAATGGAGACCATCTTCTGTTCAAAAAATTTTGAAAAATGAAGTATATCTCGGTAAGTTATTACAAGGTAAAACTAAAAAGCTAAGTTATAAAAGTAAAAAGAAAATTGACTTGCCTAGAGAGGTTTGGATTGTTGAAGAAAATGCACACAAACCACTTATTGACCAAGATACTTATGATAAAGTTCAACAAATATTAAAAAGGAAATATAATACTAGAAACAGAAACAGAGAATATTTACTTAAAGGAATTACATATTGCCATAATTGTGGTAATAAACTTAGTTTTGTTACTAAAACAGAAAAATATAAAGACAGAAAATACGAAAGAAGATATGTTATATGTGGTACTGCCAATAAAGGAAAGTGCATAAAGCAATATAATAATTATGATAAATTAGAAAAAGAAATTCTTGATTATATTAGAAAAGTTTGTATCCTTAATACGAATAGTGAAACATATAAAAAAGTTATTTTGAAAAAGAAAAATGATAATACCGAAATTATAAATGATTATTTATCACATATTAAAGTATTGGAAGAAAAAATTATATCTTTAAATAAAAAGGTAGAACAAATTTATGCTGATAGACTGGATCGGTGTAATTGATGAAAATGATTACATTAAATATTCTCGGAAAGTTTGTAAAAGAAAGAAATCAAGTAGAAGAAAATATAGAATCCTTAAAGCAGAAAATAGAAATACTAACAGATACTGAAAAAAAAGAAATTACCAATCAAGAAGTAAAAGAAAAAACAAAGAATTTTTTGAAAGCAGATTATATTAATAAAGAAATTCTTTTTGATATTGTAGATAGAATTGAAATAGATGAAAATAAAAAAATTTATGTTCATTTTAATTTCAAACAATTAAATATTTATAACGATGAGGAGATAGCAAATGTTAGCGTTTCATAAAGTGAATAATATTAATGCAAAGGTTGGTATTTATTTAAGAATTTCATTAGAAGATGGAGACAAACAAGAAAGTAATAGTATAAATAATCAAAGAAAACTAATATATGAATATTTACATAAGAATAATTTTACGAATATGGTTGAATTTATAGATGATGGTTGTACTGGAACTAATTTCAATAGAAAAGGCTTTAAAGATTTGTTAAGTAATATAGAAAGTGGAAATATTAATACAGTAATTACAAAAGATATTTCTCGTATTGGTAGAAACTATGTAAAGACAGGTTATTACATAGAAGATTATTTTGTAAATAAAGGTGTAAGATATATTTCTATTTTAGATGATATTGATACATATAATGAGGTAATAGGCAATGAACTATTACCTTTCAGAGCTATATTAAATGATATGTATTCAAAAGATATTTCATTAAAACAAAAGAGTTCTTTGAAAGAAAGAAAAAAGCGTGGTCGCTATATTGCTTGTTATGCTCCTTATGGTTATAAGAAAAATGAGCAAATTGTAGGAAAACTTGATATTGATGAAGTAGCAAGTGCAGTTGTAAAGAAAATTTTCAGACTTTTTTTGGAAGGTAAAGGGACAACATCTATTGCAAGAATTTTAACTGAGGAAAAAGTACCTACACCAGCTATGCACTTAAATATGAATTCAGATAAAAGTTCTATTTTTTATACAGTTTGGAAAGGAAACTCTGTAAGAAGAATTTTAAGAAATGAAACTTATTTAGGGTATATGATACAAAATAAAGAAACAACAATTTCACACAAAAATCCTACGAGAGTATATTTGAATAAAGATGAGTATATTATTATACCTAACCATCATGAAGCAATCATAAGTAAAGAAGATTTTGAAAAAGTACAAAAAATATTAGATAAAAAGAAAAAAACATCTAATAACAAAAAAGAAAAAACATTATTACATGATTTATTATATTGTAATGAGTGTAAAAAGAGGTTAGCAAGAAGAGATTGCAATGGAAAAATTTATTATTTCTGTGCCACAAGGACAGCCTTTCATTTATGTGATAATAGTAACTATATTTCTTATACAAACATAGAAGATGAAGTATTAAGATATATTCAAAAGTTTTTAAAAAAATATTCAAACAAAGATGTATTAAGACAAGCCTATATAATAGAATATGCTAAAAGTAAAACAAAAATAGATGAATATAAGGTTAAAATATCTAATTTATCTAAAGATTTATCAAAAAATAATCATAAATTGGATACATTATATAATGATAAACTAAATAATGTAATATCTGCTGATATGTATAAAAAATATTCTTCTACATTAAAAGAAGAACAAAAAAATTTACAAAATAAAATTAATGAAGTAAAAGCATATATTAAAAGTCAAGAAGAAATTTTACAATCTTTGAATAAAGATGATAAAATGCTTTCTGAAATTATAAATAAATTTTGTGATTTAAAAAGTATTAATCAAGATGTTATTGATGAGTTTATAGAAAAAATCTCTATTGATAAAAATAGAGATTTCCATATAAATTTAAAATTTAAAATATAAATTCCTGTCATTAAGATACCGAGCCATCGTTTCCAGAGCGAAGCATCAAACCATATAATAAATCATTTACAGTAATTTTATCTCCTGTTTTTAAACCTAATCTAGATCCTCCAGTGTTGGAAGCTTTTTTACTAATTGTTACTGTTTCATTTAAATTATAATTTTCAATAATTACTATTGCAGTCATTATTTTAGTAGTGGAAGCCATTTTTTTTCTTGAATATTCATTTTTTCCAACTAAAACTGTATTAGTTTTTCTATCAAGTACAACATATGCTCTAGAATTTATTGATGGAAATTGTTGAGTTGGAGAAGAAGTTTCAAGATAATCACTACTTCTTAGATATGATGAAATATCAAAATCTTCTTCTTGCAGTGGAATATCATCTGCAAATGAACTTGTAAATATAAAAATGATGAAAATGGATATAATAAATATTTTTAATAATTTTTTATTTCTTCTCATAAAAATACCTCTTATATATAATATAAAAAATTTAAGGAAGTATGATAAGTTTTTAGAGATAATTATAGAAATATTTTGATGGATATTGCAAATAATCAAAATGTAGGGAAATAGTGATAGAACACGTATAATTTACATAAATACTTGATTTTGAGATATAAATGTAATATAATTGTAATGTGTGAAAAAAATAAAGAGAAAATGCAAAAGTTTGCATTCCGTAAGGAATTATAATATGAAAAAAATTAATATAAAAAATGATGGGAAATCTATGTTGACTAAATAAAATAATAGTGTAAAATAGATTAAAAGGAGTGTAAAATATGAAATTAAAAAGAGTATTATTAGCAAGTTTATCAACATTAATAACAGTAGTACTAATGTTATTACCTAATATAGCTAAAGCAATGACACTTAATCCACCATTGTATTTTGGAATAACAGAATTAAGGACACTATCAACACCAAATTTAGGATATGCAATAGGAGATCCAAACTCAAATGGTGTAACTGGATCAGCAGCTAAAATTTGGAATATAGTTCAATATAATAGCAGTAACTTTAATGATCCTAAAGAAGTAAATGTATATTGTGTAAAAGCTGGAGTTGGATTTAGTGATGTCAAGAAAAATGCAGAATATAATTTGAGTTTTGATATGTATACAGAAAGAGAAGAAATAGCAAAACAAAATGATATATTAAATAAACTTGTCAATGGTGGACATTATAATAATCTTTTAGCACTTGCTGATTTAGTATATTTACCAGGAGTTTCAACAGAAGCAGAAAAAAATGCTTTATTAGAAAATGCAGGAATATATAAAGAAGCTTGGGGATTTGAATTATCAGATGATGAAATAAAAGCAATTCAACAAGCAGCAATGTGGTATTTTACTAATTATGGAGAAGAAAATAATAAATATGATAAATATGATAATACATCTTGGCTATGGTATACAGAATATGGAAGCACATATAAAAATTTTAGTGAATATAATCCAACAAATACAGTACCAAATGCTAGTGCAGGTTTCCAAAAACAACAACAAGCAGAATTATTATATAAATATTTAATAGATACAGCAAATAAAAATGCTAATAATTATGCAGATCCAAATGGAAATTATAAAACACAATTAACATTATATGCATCAAGTAAAAACAATCAAGAGCAGCCATTAATGGAAATAGAAAGACAAGCTCAAGAATTTGATTTAGCCTTAAGAAAATATATAACAAAAATAAATGGAGTAAATGTTACAAGTTCTAGAGTACCAGTTATAGATGAAAAAACTTTAGAAGATGGAACAACAGCAACATATAAACACAGAAAAGATCCAATAGAAGTAAAAAAAGATGCAGTTGTTACATATAATTTGACTATATATAATGAAGGTGAAGTTGATGGAAGAGCAACAAAAATAGTTGATCAATTACCAACAGGGTTAAAATATTCAAAAATAAATACACAAGGTTATGAGGTAGACTATAACGAAGAAACAAATACATTGACACTTACAAAGAAACAAGATAATAGACAAAACTTAAAAGCATATACTAAAGGAAAAATAGATTCAGAAACTATTGAAATAGAAGCAGTGGTTACAAGTGATGAAAAAGATAAAATTTTAACAAATGTAGCATATATAGCAGAAGAAGTAGATGCAAATGATGTAATAATTACAAATCAAGTTGGAAAAGATAGAGATTCAGAACCTGCAACAATTCCAAATGTAAATAAAGATAATATGGAGAATTATAAAGGTAATTCTCAAAATAAAACAGAATTATCTGATTCAAATTATTTTTACAAGGGTGAGCAAGATGATGATGACTTTGAGAAACTAATAGTAAAAAAAGAAACAATAATAGAAAAGAAAGATTTTGATTTAAAACTTGTTAAAAGAATAGTAGAAGTAAATGACAAGAAAGTAAAAGAAAGAATACAAGGTGTAGATATAACTAAATTAGCAAATGGAACTGCAACAACAGCAGATTACCAATTAAATAAAGAACCAGTTTCTGTAAAAACAGGTGATTTAGTAAAATATACTTTAAGAATATATAATGAAGGAGAAATTGATGGATATGCTTCTCAAATAACAGAAGATATTCCAGAAGGATTAGAATTCTTAGGAGCAACTATTGATAAAGATATGAATCCTATAACTGATAAAGAGGAATTAGCAGCAGTAGAATATAATACAAAAATGGGATGGACATATGTTAAAGGAGACTCTTCTAAAATTACGACAGACTATTTAGCTAAAGGAAAAGGAGAAGAAATAACAACTAAAGGAGCAAATTTAATAAAAGCGTTTGATTCATCTAAACCATATAGTGATGAAAAAGATAATAGAAATCCAGATTACAGAGAAGTTTCAGTAATATTAAAAGTTGTTGCAACAGACCCAGGTATTGGTATTATAAGAAATGAAGCAGCAATTACAGACGACTCAGATAGTGAAGGAAATCCAGTAGAGGATAGAGATTCAAAACCAGAAGAATGGGTAAAATATGAAGATGATGAAGATTATGACAATATAATGTTACAAGAATTTGATTTAGCATTAAGAAAATTCATAACAAATATAGATGGAAAAGATGTAACAACAAGAGTGCCTGAAGCAAGTTATGATAAAGAAAAAGATAAAATAACATATAATCATCCAAAAGACCCAATGGATGTAGTAACAGGAGATATAGTAACATATACAATAAGAGTATATAACGAAGGAGATATTGATGGATATGCACAATTAGTATCAGATGATATACCAGCTGGATTAAAATTCTTACCAGAAAATGAAACAAATGTAAAATATAGATGGGTAATGTACGATAAAGAAGGAAAAGAAACAGAAAAAGTAGAAGAAGCAGAAAAAATAACAACAGATTACTTATCAAAAGAGCAAGAAGAAAAAGAAGGAGAAAACTTATTAAAAGCATTTAATAAAAATGAAGAAATAAGTGAAACAAATCCAGATCATAGAGATATAGAGGTAGCATTTGAAGTAGTAGAGCCAAATGGATCAGATAAGGTAATAATAAATTCAGCACAAATATCAGAAGATAGTGATAAAGAAGGAAATCCAGTAGAAGATAAAGATTCAACACCAGACAAATGGGTAGAAGGAGAAGATGACCAAGATAAAGAATACATAAAATTAAGATATTTTGACTTGGCATTAAGAAAATGGGTAACAGAAGCAATAGTAATAGAAGATGGAAAACAAACAGTAACTCAAACAGGACATACACCAGACATGGATCCAGAACCAGTAGTAAAAGTAGAATTATATAGAAAAGACATAAATAAAGTAACAGTAAAATTCAGATACTCAATAAGAGTAACAAATGAAGGAGACATAGCAGGATATGTAAAAGAAATAACAGACTATGTACCAGAAGGGTTAAAATTTGTAGCAGAAGATAACCTATATTGGAAAGATGAAGGAAACAATATAATATCAACAACAAAATTAGAAAATACATTATTACAACCAGGAGAATCAGCAGATGTAGAAGTATTGTTAACATGGATAAATAGTGAAGATAATATGGGGCTAAAAACAAATATAGCAGAAATATCAAAAGACTATAATGACAAAGGAGTACCAGATAGAGACTCAACACCAGACAACAAAAAACCAGGAGAAGATGATATAGATGATGCACCAGTGATATTATCAATAGAAACAGGTAAAGCAATAACATATGTAGGATTAGGATTAGTAGTATTAGTAACAATAGCAGGAGGAGTATTCTTAATCAAGAAATATGTAATGTAGAATAATTTAAGATGACTTTGGGGATGATTTTGGGGTCGGAGACAAAAATCATTTACTTAAAATAAATATAAAAAACCAGAAAATTAAACGTTTAAGTTAAATTTCTGGTTTTTATTATATTATAAATTTTGATGATTTTTGTCTCCGACCCCAAAATCACCAAAATCAATATAGATTATTTGGTTTGTAATATTATGTAATAAAAAAGTAAAGAAGCTTTAAGTTGAAAATCCCTAAGTGAAAAAATAATAAAGCTTTAAATAACTAGTGATTATAGAAAATAATATTGAAAAATATGTAAAAATAAGGTATAATATATATTGTATAATTATATAGGAGAGATTAGTATGAAAAATTGTAGATTAATAATTGTAAGTTTAATTTTAATGTTATTCTTAATTTCAGGGATATTGTTTAATACAGTAATTGCAGAAACGATGTCGCCACCATTATATTTTGGAATAACTGAACTAAGAACTTTATCAACACCAAACTTAGGATATGCAATAGGAGATCCAAATACAAATGGAGTAACAGGGTCAGCAGCTAAAATTTGGAATATAGTAAAATATAGTAATTCTAATTTTGCAGATCCAACTGAAGTAAATGTATATTGTGTAAAAGCAGGAGTAGGATTTAGTGATACAAAGAAAACAGCAGAATATGACTTGAAATTTGATATGATAAAAGACAAACAGCAAATAGCAGCACAAAATTCAGTATTAAATGGATTAGTAAATAATGGTCATTATGATGAACTATTAGCTTTGGCAGATCTATTATATTTACCAGGTCAATCTGAGCAATCAGAAAGAACAACTTTACTTAATAATGCTGGAATTTATGACGAAGCATATGATTTTGATATAACAGATGATGAAATAAAAGCAGTACAACAAGCCGCAATATGGTATTTTACTAATTATGGAGAAGAAGGAAACAAATATGATAAATATAGTAATACAGCTTGGTTATGGTATACAGAAAATGGATCAACTTATAAGAATTTAAGTGATTATAATCCGACAGGAACAGTACCAAATGCAAGTGCTGGACATCAAAGACAAGAACAAGCAGAAGTATTATATAAATATTTAATTGATACTGCAAAAGCAAACTCAGGTAATTCAAATCATAGATCAAAATTGACATTATATGCATCAAGCAAAAATAATCAAGAACAACCATTAATGGATATAGAAAGAATTCCACAGGAATTTGATTTAGCATTAAGAAAATATATAACTAAAGTAAATGGAAATAATGTTACCAATACAAGAAATCCTTCAATAGATAAAACTACATTAGATAATGGAACAACAGCAACATATAAACATAGAAAAGAACCTATTTTAGTAAAAAATGGAGATGTTGTTACATATAATCTTACAATTTACAATGAAGGAGATATAGAAGGTAGAGCAACTAAGATAATTGACCAATTACCAACAGGATTAGTATATTCTAAGATAAATACAAGGGGATATACTGCAAATTATGATAAATCGACTAACAAAATAACAATAACTAAAACAGAAAACAATAATTTAGCACCATATACAGGAGAAGATATTGCATCTGAAACAATAGAAATTGAGTGTATAGTTGAGGCAAGTAATGAAACTAAAGTTTTAACAAATGTAGCATGGATTTCTGAAGAAATAGATGCAAATGGAACGGTAATAACAAATCAAAAAGGAGCAGATAGAGATTCTGAGCCAACAACTGCACCTAATGTAAATAAAGACAATATGTCAGAATATAAAGGAAATAATTCAAATAAATCAGAATTAGAAGACCCAAATTATTTCTATAAAGGTGAGCAAGATGACGATGACTTTGAAAAATTAAGAATTGAACAAATTACAGGAAATTATCAAATACAATTAGAAAAAGTAGACAAAGATGATCCATCAATAAAATTAGCAGGAGCAGAGTTTGAAGTAACATTACCAGGAAAAGAGCCAACTAAAAAGGTAACAGGAGAAAATGGGATTTTAGACTTAGGAACAGTAAAAATTGAAGATGTAACAACAAAAGATACAATACAAGTAAAAGAAACAAAAGCCCCAGAAGGATATAACAAAATTTTAGACACAATGACAATAGAAGTAGAAAAACAAAATAGTAATGGAAAATATACACTAAAAAATGCAACAATAAAAACAGGGCAAGTAGAAGGAACTAGTGTAAAGGTAGAAGGAAATACTATAAAAATAAAAGTAGGAAATGAGAAAATAAAAAACTTTGATCTATCATTAAGAAAATTTATAACAAATGTAAATGATAAAAAATATGATAGAGTTCCAAAAGTTGATGTGACAAATTTAAAAGATAAAACAGATACAACTTCTGTATATAATCATCCGAAAAAAGAACTTTATGTTGCTAAAAATGATATAATAATATATACAATAAGAGTATATAATGAAGGGCAATTAGATGGGTATGTAGAAGAAGTAACAGACTTTTTACCAGAAGAATTAGAATTTTTAACAGATAATGCTATAAATAAAAAATATGAATGGGTACTTGGAAAAGACGGAAGAACTATAACAACAGATTATTTATCAAAAGCTAAAGAAAATTCAGAAAGAAAAAATTTAATAAAAGCATTTGATGGTGAGAAATTAGATTATAAAGATTTACAAGTAGCTTGTAAAGTAAAAAATACAGCAGAAACAAACAAAAAATTAACCAATATAGCTGCAATAACTAAAGATGCTGATGCAAACGGAAAAGAAGTAGATGATATAGATTCAGATCCAAGTAAAATAACAATACCATCAGATGAAAAACTACCATCATATAAAGATGAAGAAATAAATAAAGAATATGTTCCTGGACAAGAAGATGATGACGATTTTGAAAAAGTTATAGTACAAGAATTTGACTTAGCCTTAAGAAAATTCATAACAAATATAGATGGAAAAGATGTAACAACAAGAATACCAGAAGTAAGTTATGATAAAGAAAAAGACAAAATAACATATAATCATCCAAAAGATCCAATGGATGTAGTAACAGGAGATATAGTAACCTATACAATAAGAGTATATAACGAAGGAGATATTGATGGATATGCACAACTAGTATCAGATGATATACCAGATGGGTTAAAATTCTTACCAGAAAATGAAACAAATGTAAAATATAGATGGGTAATGTATGATAAAGAAGGAAAAGAGACAGAAAATGTAGAAGAAGCAGAAAAAATAACAACAGATTACTTATCAAAAGAGCAAGAAGAAAAAGAAGGAGAAAACTTATTAAAAGCATTTAATAAAAATGAAGAAATAAGTGAAACAAATCCAGATCATAGAGATATAGAGGTAGCATTTGAAGTAGTAGAGCCAAATGGATCAGATAAGGTAATAATAAATTCAGCACAAATATCAGAAGATAGTGATAAAGAAGGAAATCCAGTAGAAGATAAAGATTCAACACCAGACAAATGGGTAGAAGGAGAAGATGACCAAGATAAAGAATACATAAAATTAAGATATTTTGACTTGGCATTAAGAAAATGGGTAACAGAAGCAATAGTAATAGAAGATGGAAAACAAACAGTAACTCAAACAGGACATACACCAGACATGGATCCAGAACCAGTAGTAAAAGTAGAATTATATAGAAAAGACATAAATAAAGTAACAGTAAAATTCAGATACTCAATAAGAGTAACAAATGAAGGAGACATAGCAGGATATGTAAAAGAAATAACAGACTATGTACCAGAAGGACTAAAATTTGTAGCAGCAGATAACCCATACTGGAAAGATGAAGGAAATAATGTGATATCAACAACAAAATTAGAAAACACATTATTACAACCAGGGGAATCAGCAGATGTAGAAGTGTTATTAACATGGATAAATAGAGAAGATAATATGGGACTAAAAACAAATATAGCAGAAATATCAAAAGACTATAATGACAAAGGGGTACCAGATAGAGACTCAACCCCAGACAATAAAAAGCCAGGAGAAGATGATATAGATGATGCACCAGTAATATTATCAATAGAAACAGGTAAAGCAGTAACATATGTAGGATTAGGAATAGTAGTATTAGTAACAATAGCAGGAGGAATATTCTTAATAAAAAAATATGTAATATAGAATAATTTTTTAAGGTAACCTTGGAGTCATGTTTTGGAAGCCAAAGAAAAATGTTTTCAATGATTTTGGGGACGGAGACAAAAATCATTCAGGTTTATAATATAATAAAAACTAGAAATTTAACTAAAAGGTTAAATTTCTAGTTTTTTTATTGTGTAGGAAAAATTGGCTTTTATCTTGAACTTATATAGGATTTTTCTGTATACAACAAGTAAAAGTAACCTTTAAAAAGACCTATAATAGCTTTTCTTATATTTATTTTAAGTAAATGATTTTTGTCTCCGACCCCAAAATCACGACTCCAAAATCAGTAAAATCAATTCTTTTTAAAGTTATCGAATTTTACTTGAATAATGTTTACTTTTAATTTTAGGTATGATATAATTTTTTGAAGAAAGGTATAGAGGTGAGTATATGAATCAAATATTATCTACAAGTAATTCAGAAAGAAATAAAAAAGGTGGACCAATAGAAATAAATACTATTGTAAAGTTTTTTTCAATTATATTAATCATATTTGGAGTTATAATGATTAGTACAGCTTCATATGCGATTTATAAAAAATCAGTAGATAAAAATAACATTCCTACAAAGCCTTCTATTACGGAAGAACAAAAAGACGATAAAACAGTATTATTGAAAGTAACACATGATAAAGCAATAGATAAAATAGAATATAGTTGGAATGAACAAGAATCAAAGATAATAACTGGAAATGGAAGAAAATATATAGAACAAGAAATAGAGATACCAGGAGGAACTAATAAATTACATGTTTCTGTTACAGATATAGAAGGACAGGAAATATCTAATGAGCAAACATATGAAACAGAAGATATAATAAAAATGGAAATAAATAATGGAAAAGTTAAAGTATCAGCAGAAGCAGAAACAGAAATTTCATATATGACATATAGATGGGATGAAGAGCAAGAAGAAAAAATTGATATAAATGCTACAACAGTTGAGCAAGAAATAGAAATTCCAATGGGAGAGCATACCTTAACAGTTATTCTAGTAGATAAAAATAATGAAACTATAACAAAAGAGCAAAAAGTTAAAGGAGTAGTAAAACCAAAAATACAAGTAAAATTAGATGAGGCACAAGAAAACTTTTTAATAACAGTTACAGATGATTCAGGATTAGATAGAATAGAATTTATAATTAATGGTGAAAACAAAACTTTAACGGCAAATGAAGGACAAAAAGAAATGAAATTAAAGTTACCATTAAAAGATGGGGAAAATAGAGTTGAAATTATAGCATACAATTTAGATGGAATTGAATCAGATAAAACTAGAGCAAATAAAACTAAATAATTACAAGTATTAATTCTCTACATATTTATGTGTAGAGAATTAATTGAAAGGAAATAAATGTCGATACAATTATTAGAATTATCAACATATTTTATTATATATTCATTTTTAGGTTGGGTTTTAGAAAGTATATTTAGAAGTTTTTGTGAGAAAAAAATAATAAATACAGGTTTTCTAAGAGGTCCAATATGCCCTATATATGGATGTGGGGCAATAATAATGATATTCTTTTTAAAGAACTTTTCAAGTTCTAAAATATTACTTTTTATAATGTCAATAATATTTTTAAGCTTATGGGAATATATAGTAGGAGTAATATTAGAAAAATTATTTAAGACAAAATATTGGGATTATTCAGATCACAAATTTAATTATAAAGGAAGAATTTGTTTAACAAACTCAATTGCTTGGGGATTTTTAGGTGTACTTTTTATAGATTTTATACATCCTGCTATAGTAAATCTATTAAAAAATGTTGATGTATTATATTTAAAAATAATAGTTCCTATACTATTAATACTAATTTTAACAGATGCTATAATCAGTATTGTAAAAACTAAAAATATAAAAGGAACATTAGAAAAAGTAGAAAAATTAAATGAACAAATAAAAGAAAAACTAGCAGAAATAAAGAAACAAAATCAAGAAAAAAATACAACATCAGAAAATTTGCAATTATTAATTGAAAAAATAAATAAGAGGAAAAATAGAGAATTACGAAGATTATATAAAAGAGTATATAGATTAAAAAGAGCATTCCCAGCAATTGATACAAAAGAATTTAGAGATATATTAAATAGAAAAATAGAATTAAAAAATAAGAAAAATAAAAATGATTTTGTACTCTG
>ERZ836760.1035-NODE-1035-length-34328-cov-22.665363_pt1 | contig 34328 bp, 28 predicted proteins | sample MGYA00519941_ERZ836760 | MGnify/ENA primary metagenome ERZ836760 (study PRJEB31850, sample SAMEA3708807) | human gut metagenome | biome: human gut; feature: human-associated habitat; material: faeces | place: China | collected 2014 ... | reverse complement strand
TTTCGCTGATCGTGGCGTTGCTTCTCGGAGCAGTGATCTATATGGTTTACAGCAAATTTTATGTAGGGGTAATCTTTTCCAGAAGCTTTGCGGTTACTTTGGTCGGAATGACGCTTCTTACCTGTATGGTTACTCTGGCGATCAGTACGAACATTGTGATCTCACTTGGTATGGTCGGAGCGTTGTCTATCGTTCGTTTCCGTACAGCGGTGAAAGATCCGATGGATCTGCTATATCTTTTCTGGGCGATCACTACAGGAATCACAACCGGAGCAGGAATGTATGTGCTGGCTCTGATCGCGGCAGTTGTGATGATCGCAATGATCTTTTTGTTCTATCATAAGCAGCAGAAGGGCAGGATCTATATCGCAGTGATTCATTATCAGGGAGATGAGGCAGATGATGAAATTATCCGCAACTTTGGAAAAATGAAATATTTCATAAAGTCAAAGACGATGCGTGGAGAGAAGACAGAGATGGCGGTTGAAGTGTTCTGCCGCCAGAATGATCTTGATTTCACAGAGAAGATCCGGAAGATCGCGAATGTGGAAGATATTACATTGATCCAGTATAATGGAGAGTATCATGGATAAAATGAAAAGATTATAACTGGTTGATTCATTAAGAATATATATTCCCTTGGAATGGAAGAATGGAAAGCTGGAAAAGGTATTGCTGGCATCCATGGATGTGACACAGGAGAAGAAAGCAGAGATTGAATCCCGTCAGGCACTGAAAGAGGCTTACCGGTCCGCAGAAAATGCAAATCGTGCGAAAACAGAATTCCTTTCCAATATGTCCCATGATATCCGGACACCAATGAATGCGATTGTGGGTCTGACGGCAATCGCAGGAGCAAATGTTGAGAGCCAGGACAGAGTCATTGAATGCCTCGGCAAGATCACAGAATCAAGCCGCCATCTGCTGGGGCTGATCAATGAAGTATTGGATGTGGTTCCACGCATCTGGAATTTGCGTTAATTAAGAGGATAACTATAGAAGATTGACGAGGAGAAGTTGTATGAGTCAGGATATTATTAATAATCGTTTTTGGGAAGAGTCGGTATTTGCTATTGCTGATGGATACTGCGTGATCAATCTCACAAAGAGTATCGTACGTGGTTCCATGTATCAGGTAGTTAATGGAAAAAAATATAATCTGAATGAACAATTAGGTTTGCCGGAAAATTCAAGCTTACAGAGTCTGGTGGATGCATGGGCATTGACCATACCTGAAGAAGGTCTTCAAGATTTTCTGAACGAGTTTGACAGAGAACGACTGTTAAAGCGTTTTGCAAATGGTGAACGGCATATATCGTTCCAATACTGGACCAGGACTGCTACTTTTGAATCCATGCTTGCAGAAGATCACATGGCTCTGTACCGTGAAGAGGAAACCGGAGATGTCATTGCAGTTAATTATGTTCTTGACCGTACAGAACATTACCGTTTAGAGGAAAAAGAGCGGGCACTGGAAAAATCAAACAGAGAGTATGCGAAGCTTCTGGAAGAAGAGAAAAAGCATACAGCTATGATCGAGGAATTGACAAAAAAACTGCAAAGTCAGCTGGAGTTATTTACCGTATCCATCCCCGGCGGCGTCAAAATCAGCAATGATGACCCGGAATACTCTTTCAAATATGTTTCAGAACAATTTGCAAATATGCTCGGTTACGCAACACCAAAGGAACTGTTGGACGCTTCTGGCGGTAGTATTATCGGCCTTGTTCATCCAGATGACGTGAAGGTCGGACTTGCAGATGCATTAAATCAATATACTCATTCCAATCATTATGCTACTATTTACCGGATACGCTGTAAGGACGGGACATACAAGTATATCGAAGATCGTGGGCAAAAAGTAATAAAGGAAGACGGAACCATTGAACATTGGAATCTTATGCTGGATAAAAATGACTTCATGCACAAATCAATTGCTCTGGAAAGTGAAAAGAAAGCAAATAAAAGCAAGTCTGATTTTCTCTCCAGGATGTCTCACGATATGAGAACCCCGCTGAATGGTATTATCGGATTGCTGAAGATTGCTGAGAAACATTTTGATGACAGGGAATTGGTTCTGGAAAATTTCAGAAAAATGCAGGTAGCTGCAGACTATCTATTGTCTCTTATTAACGATATCCTTCAGATGAGCAAAATTGAAGAGGGAAATGTACCTCTGACACAGGAAATTATCAATTTTGAGGAATTAAGTCAGGATATTCTGACTATCATAGAACAGCGGGCAAAAGACAGAGGAATCCAGATGCAGTTCCGTGCAAAAAAGGAAGTGCTTCGATATCCTTTTATTTATGGAAGTCCGGTACATTTAAGACAGATATTTCTTAATATTTATGGAAACTGTATTAAGTATAACCGGATTGGCGGCAAGATAATAACGGTGTCAGATTATACAGAAGCTGTTGACGGAATTACGACATATGAGTGGACCATAACTGACACTGGCATTGGTATGAGCAGGGAATACCAGGAGCATATATTTGAGCCGTTTTCGCAGGAAAGAGAGGATGCAAGAAGTACACAGCAGGGAATTGGACTGGGAATGGCGATTGTAAAAGGTCTGATTGAAAAGATGGGGGGAACTATCGAAGTTAAAAGCAAAGAGGGAGTTGGCTCAACTTTTATTATCAGGATTCCGTTTAAACTTGCTCCCGCACCAGATACAGTAAAGAAAACAGCGGCACAGATGGATATCAGTGGATTAAACTTATTGCTGGCGGAGGATAATGAAGCATAAAACAGAGAGAGGATTTTTATAAAATGGAAAAGTATGAAGACAAAATATATTCTTTAGGTGAGGCTGTAACGGGACAGACACAGGCTATGTCACAGGCCGTACAGAAAACACTGGAAAATAATGGCGGGGTAGGTATAATGACAGGATCTTATGACCAAAACCTGTCTATTTTGTCTGTGAATAATCTGCTGTTGCATAGTACAGGATATACATTCGATACTTTCATGGAACAGACAAAAGGCTCATTGAGAAACTTCTTTTATGACGAGGAAGATAGACAGGAGCGAGACCATTTTTTGCAGCTTCACGGAACAGGGGAAGCACAGATCCTTACAGCAGACGGTACAGTGAAAAATGTACGGCTTTGTAAAGAGGATGCGACAGATGAGGCGGGCAGACAGATCTGGGTTATGTCCGTACAGGTCAACTGGGATCATGTAAATTTGACACTGCTCAATGAGGCTATCTGTTCCGGCTTCTGGTATTTTGACTGTGACGAAAACAGTGAGATTGTGAATGCAAACTGGAGTCATGAATTCCGAAAAATGCTTGGCTATCATGACACTCTGGACTTTCCGAATAAACTGGAATCCTGGTCAGATCTTCTGCATCCACAGGATAAAGAAAGAGTAATGGTGCAGCTTCAGGCGGCAATTAAGGATAAGACGAACCAGATAAAATACCAGGTAGAGTATCGTATGAGAATGAAGGATAATCAATACCAGTGGTTTCGGGCATCGGCAGAAGTAATACGCCGTCTGGATGGTTCTGCCAGCAGGATTGCCGGGATTTTTATTAATATTGATGCGGAAAAAAAAGAGGCCATGCAGGCACAAAAATCTGCTGCTTTCCACCGGGCTTTTACGAAAGCAGACCTGTGCGAGTATTATGTAAATCTGGAAGCGAATACTTTTGATACCTTTAAGGTTGAACCGTCCCTGATGACAGTCTTTGAACAGAGTCATACATGGGATGAACTGATCCGTCATTTTGTGGATTCCTATGTTGTGGAGACAGATAAGAAGGCGGTATCCTCTTTTTACGACCGTGGTTATATTGCAGAAAGGCTGAAGGGTCTGGAAACCGAATTGGCTTTAGAGTGCCGTATCACTCTGAATGGAGAAGAACGATGGGTCCGCAATGTGGTCATACGTGGCGAAATAGAGGATTCAGAATATGCCATGATCTTTCTGCGTGATATCACAGAGACAAAGGTAGAGAGCGCACGGCATCTGCAGATGGCAGCGGATAATGCTTCCATGGAGCAGATAATTCAGAGTATTGTGCGTCTGGTTGACCGCTTTGTTGTCTGTGATCTGGAAAATGACAGATATGAATTCTACAATCTGAATGGACAGATGATATATAAACCTCTGGGATTTTATCATGATTTTCAGATGCAGGTTCTTGAAAAATATAAGACACTGGAACCATTGGAAGCTATAGATATCCTGACAGCCCCGGATAATATTCGGAAAAAACTGAAAAGTGAAAATGATATTTATAAGTTTGAGTATTGCAGCCTGGATGAAAAGACTTATAAAATCGCTTCTTATATTCCTTTGGAATGGAAGAATGGAAAGCTGGAAAAGGTATTGCTGGCATCCATGGATGTGACACAGGAGAAGAAAGCAGAGATTGAATCCCGTCAGGCACTGAAAGAGGCTTACCGGTCTGCAGAAAATGCAAACCGTGCGAAAACAGAATTCCTTTCCAATATGTCCCACGATATCCGGACACCGATGAATGCCATTGTCGGCCTGACAGCAATTGCAGGAGCAAATATTGAGAGCCAGGACAGAGTCATTGAATGTCTCAGCAAAATTACAAAATCAAGCCGTCATCTGCTGGGGCTGATTAATGAAGTGCTGGATATGGCACGTATTGAAAGTGGAAAAATGACGCTGGCACAGGAGGATTTCAATCTGCCAGATTTGGTGGATAATCTTATAACACTCACAAAACCGGTGATTGATGAACATAAACACAATTTAGATATACACATTAATCACATTGAACATGAGAGTGTCTGTGGTGACAGCCTGAGAATCCAGCAGGTATTTGTGAATCTGATGAGTAATGCGGTTAAGTATACACCGGATGGCGGGAATATTACTTTTTCCATAGAGGAAAAGCCAAATGGATTTTCGGAACTTGGATGCTATGAATTTACGATTGAGGATAATGGGATCGGTATGTCACCGGAATTCCAGAAAATCATGTTTGATCCTTTCAGCCGCGCAGATGACCATCGGACAACCAGAGTCCAGGGAACAGGTCTGGGAATGGCAATCAGCAGAAATATTGTGAACCTGATGAATGGTAATATTAAAGTGGAAAGCACCTTACATAAGGGAACTAAAATTACAGTAACAATTTATCTGGAACTTCAGGAAAAAGAAAAAGAACAGGACAGAAATCTGATGAATCTACCTGTTCTGGTTGTGGATGATGATAAGACATGTTGTGAAAGTACAGTTGCCACATTGAAGGAGATTGGGATTACAGGCGAATGGGTTCTCTCCGGCAGAGAAGCCGTTGAGCGCTGTTATGCACATCATGAGCTAAAAAATGATTACTTTGCTGTTATTTTAGATTGGAAAATGCCGGATATGGACGGAATTGAAACAGCCAGACAGATCCGGAAACGGATAGGGAAAGAGATTACCATTATTGTACTGACATCTTATGAATTCAGTGAGATCGAAGAAGAAGCAAAGGCTGCAGGCGTAGATGCTTTTATTGCAAAACCGCTGTTCCGTTCCCGTTTGACGGCTACATTGCGGCAGTTTACTTCTGGCAGAAAAGAAAAAACAGCAAGAAATTATCTGGATGAGCTGTCTGAAGCAGATTACACAGGAAAAAGAATTCTGCTGGTCGAGGATAATGAGTTAAACAGAGAAATTGCTGTTGAAATTCTGCAGATGACCGGGGCGGAAGTGGAAACGGCAGAAAATGGAAAAATTGCAGTTGAAAAAGTAGAAGCTTCTCCGAAAGGCTTGTATGACCTTATTTTTATGGATATCCAAATGCCCGTCATGAATGGTTATGAGGCAACCGCAGCAATCAGGAGCCTTCCGGGTGAACAGGGAAAACTACCGATTGTTGCCATGACAGCAAATGCTTTTGCAGAAGATGTACAGCTGGCAAAAAATACAGGCATGAATGGACATATCGCGAAACCGCTGGATATGAATAAGCTGAATGATGTTCTGGAAAACTGGCTGTAATTGTTTCCCAATTATTGAATTAATGATTTTATCAGGAAAGAATGAGGAAAATACGAGGATGAAAAAGGCAAAACAATGTCTGACAGCATTACTGCCAGGTGTGCTTTTAGCAATTACTGTTTTGTCTGGCTGTGGACAATCTCAAAAAGCAGTATCTAAAAATGACGATCACCTTACCGTGTATCTGTGGGAAAATCGTTTAATGAAAAATATTGGACCCTATATCCATGAGCAGTTTCCAGATCAGGATATTGAGTTTATTACCGGTAACAATGATACCGATTTATATAGCTATTTTGAGGAACATGGTGAACTGCCGGATATCATAACCGTACGTCGATTTTCTGGAAAAGATGCACAGGATCTGGAGCCATATCTAATGGATTTTGCTTCTTATGACGTGGTTTCCAGGTATTACTCCTATGCATTGCAATATTATAAAAATTCAAAAAATGAGATTCAGTGGCTTCCTATCTGTGGTATACCGCAGACGATTATTGCCAACAAGACATTGTTTGAACAGTATGGAATCAAGATACCGAAAAACTATAAGGAATATGCACAGGCATGCCAGCAATTTTATGATAATGGTATAAAACCGTATTCCCTGGATCTTGCAGAAGACTGGTCTGCTCATGAGGTGATTCAGACAGGTGCAATTGGGGAATTCATGAGTCTGGATGGAATCGAATGGAGAAGCTCAGCTGAAAGTGCATCAGGGGATATCGCGTTTGATGATGCGTTATGGAAACGTATTTTTTCAGAAACCAATACATTTTTGAAGGACTCACATTTTACAAGTGATGATATCAGCGTCGATATTAATACTGCAACGCAGATGTTCCTTGTGGGAAAAGCAGCAATGTTTCATGGTTATCCGGCACTTATGCAGGAATTTCAGGAACAGATGGATGCAGAATTAACTCGTATACCGTTTTTTTCACAGATTTCGGATGAAGCTTTTATAAATATGACCCCTTCTCTGAATATTGCATTTAACAAAGAACTGGAAAAAGATCAGGAAAAACTGGACCTGGCATTCGATGTCCTGGAGTGTATGATTTCAAAAGAAGGACAAACATTGATCGCAGATGGAAAGGGTGTAATTTCATTAAATGTAGATGTTCCAAACATGATGGAAGATGTACCTGGACTGGAAGATGAAATTAATAATAATTCTGTTTATATCCGATATTCTGCTCAAAAATCATTTTATGCCAGTCTTGAGGCTGTTCACGGATTATTGTCAGGGGAAATGGATGAAACACAGGCTTATGATGCTTTTCGCAGCACAATGAACAGTAAGGATTCAAAAGAAGAAACCACAGTTAATTTTGAAAATGAATATTCCATTTCGCTAAATGATAAAAACGGTCGTGATGCGGCATCTTCTATTTTAACTACGATTAGAGAAGAAAAGGATGCTCAGCTGGCTTTGGCACCATATTATTATTTTACTTCCTCCATTTACAAAGGGGAGTGTACCTGCAGCCGGGTTGGTCTGATGACAGCAAAGAGTTCAGATACACCATTATACCTGGCAAAAATCAATGGCAAAGAGATTTATGAACTTGCGGAGAAATATCTTGCTGATTCTGATGAAAAATTCCATATAACCAATAAATATGAATTACCAATTGCATCCGGTATGAAAATAATCGTCAGGCAGGAGGAAAACGGATTCTCATTAAAGGACATAGAAGTAAATAAGAAAAAAATCGACAAAGAAAAGGAGTACTCTATTCTTCTTACAGAAACCACAATGTCTGTTTTGAAAAAAATAAATCCGGAATGTGAGATCAGGCGGCTTGGTAACACAACATTATCAAGTGCATGGACCGCAGCAATGGAAAACGGACAGCAGCCGTCAGCACCGGAAGATTATATAGAGGTTGAAAAATAAAAGTGGGAACAGAACAGGCGAAAACAAAAAGAAAAAAGATGATAGTACCATTGTTCTTTTTAATTCTTATCTTTTTAAACTTAATTTTTGTAAAGCTCCTTTTGAACAGGATGAACAGCTATATCGCAGAAAACGGGAAAAGCAGTATGGGAGCAGTTGTTGAACAGATACAGCAGACCTATGATCTGCAGGTGAATGGATACTACAGTCGGCTGCATATGCTTGAGGATTTTCTTACTCAAGAGGGAGTGAGATCTATTGAACTGGATAGAAACAAGAAGTTCTTTGAGGCATGGCAGAAAGAATCTGAAAGTACACTTATATTTCTCCAGGAAAATGGAAAGGCAATAACCACTGATGGAACAAAACTTCGGGTTGACATGCCAAGTAAACTTTTGTTGGATTTGAGGAACGGATATAATATTGGAAAATTGGTTTCTCTTGATTACAACCAGAAGAAAAAAGATGGTTATCTGGTTGCAATTCCATGTCAGGAATATACGATTAAGGGGGAAACTTATACGGCAATTGGAACCTTGTATGATCATTCAAAATTAGATTCCATGTTAAGTGTGAAAAGCTATAACGGGAATGCGTATCTGTTTATGCTGGATAACGACGGAAATATTACTTATACAAATCAGAAAGAAGATAAATTTTTCAGGAACTATTTCTTGTTAAAGCATTTAAAAGGAGATCAGGCTATCACTGAGGAAGAGGCTGATTCTCTTCAAAAAAAGCTGGATGGCAGAGAACAGGGGGTAGAACTTGTGGAAAGTGACAAACCTTACTATCTGGGATACTGTCCGATAGAAAATAATAACACCATGCTGATTTGTATTGTAGAAAAAAGTGTTGTAGATAATGTACTGAGAGATTATCAGAAAACAATAGTGTTTGAAACAATACTCATGGCAGGCTTTATACTTTTGCTTTTTGCCGGATTGTTCTACAGTATTTCCAGACGCAGTCTTGCTGAGCAAAAAGCTGAATACGAAAAAAGAAATAATGAAATTCAGACGCAGGCAATGAAGGAAATGGAGGAGTCCAATAAAAAACTGAAAAAAGCAAAGAACATTACAACGGAAGCCTTGCAGACCGCTGAAAATGCAAATAAGGCGAAAACGGATTTCCTGTCCAATATGTCACATGATATTCGTACACCAATGAATGCAATTATCGGCATGACATCATTAATCAGACATGATGCCGGTAATAAAGCGAAAGTAATAGAGTATGCAGATAAAATAGACATTTCATCACAGCATCTGTTAGGAATTATTAATAATGTTCTGGATATGAGCAAAATTGAGGCAGGAAAAACAGTTTTTAAGTATACCGATTTTTCCATCTTGGATTTTATTACAGAACTCAATACCATATTCCATTCACAGATAGACGAAAAAAATCAGACTCTTACAATCATAAAAGAAAACATCCGGCACGAGTGGGTGAACGGAGATCAGGTTCATCTGATGCAGATTTTCAGCAACTTGGTTTCTAATGCAGTGAAGTACACGCAGGAAGGTGGAAAAATTCAGTTTCTGGTAGAAGAATGTGAGACAAAGTCATCTGTCTACGCAAAGTACCGTTTCTTAGTCAGCGATAATGGCATGGGAATGTCGGCAGATTTCAAAGATACAATTTTTGATGCTTTTACTCGTGCTGAAAGTTCTATGACGAATAAGATACAGGGAACTGGTCTTGGAATGGCTATTACCAAAAATCTGGTTGAAGCAATGGGAGGCACTATTGATGTGGAGAGTGAACTGGGCCAGGGAAGCTGTTTTGAGGTTCTTATAGATCTGAGAATAGCAGAAGATAGATTTGTTTCTTCAGCAGAACAGGCAGAAAAGGATGAACCGGCTGGCAATGTCCTGAAAGGAATGAGGTTTCTGTGTGCAGAGGACAATGAGCTGAATGCAGAAATCCTGATGGAATTGTTAAAGATTGAGGGTGCAGAGTGTACAATCTGTGAAAATGGTAAAAAGGTCTTAGAGGCATTTGAGCAGTCTGCTCCGGGGGATTATGACATGATCCTGATGGATGTGCAGATGCCGGTTATGAATGGTTATGAGGCAACAAAAGCAATCCGAAGAAGCTCCCATGAACTGGCAAAGACAATTCCAATCATTGCTATGACCGCCAATGCGTTTTCTGAGGATATCCAGCATTCTCTGGCAGCCGGTATGAATGCCCATGTTTCAAAACCGGTTGAGATGAAGGTACTGGAAAAGACGATCAGAAGCATAAAATCCGGCGGGGGGCACCGAAATGCAGCTCATTGAACAGTGACAAATGGATATGGAAAAGAGCTGATGAAAGAATCTCGCATTGCCAGAACTTTCAATCAGCTCTTTTTTAGCATCAGTTCCCTCTTGACATTTTTTCATTTCCTGCTATACTTATCAAAGATAATTACTAAAGATAACTAAATTTCAAGAAGAAAGGACCATTTTCCATGACACAGGAAAAATTAAAGCAGTTCCTGGATGCGTGTTTTGATGCAAAGCGTCTGATCGAGAAGCTCCCGGACCTGCCGGACGGTATGAAGCCGCGGCAGGTGCATGTGCTGGATGCGGTGAATGAGATTCAGAAAAAGCAGGGCTTCTGCCGCGTCAGCGACATCAGCAGCTATATGAACACAACGCTGCCGAGCATCACCAAGCTGGTGCAGGAACTGGAGGAGAGAAATCTTCTCGTGAAACAGGCGGATGAAAAAGATAAGCGCGTGATCAACCTGACACTGACCGAAGAGGGAAAAGAGTTTGTGGAACTCCGCGTGACGCACTTTCACGGGGAATGGGCATCCCGCCTGCCAGATCTGGACGACGCGGTGGTGGACGAATTTGTGCATGCAATCACACGGATGCAGGAAACGATGCCGGGAATAAAAGGAGTGAAAAACAATGGCAAAAGAAAATAAGAAAGAAATATCGTTTGTAGAGGGACCGATTTTCCAGTCCCTGATCCGCTTTGCGCTGCCGGTGCTCGGCGCGCTGATTCTGCAGGCGGCTTACGGTGCGGTCGACCTTCTCGTGGTCGGCTGGTTCGGCGATGCGTCGAGTATTTCCGCTGTCGGAACCGGAAGCAACTTCATGCAGATGGTAACACTTATCATCACCAGCCTTGCGATGGGTTCGACCGTTATGATCGGCCAGCACATCGGCGAGGGCAAGCCGGATAAGGCCGGCAAAACCGTGGGAACCTCGATTGTTCTGTTCGCCATCATCGGTATCGCCATGACGGTGATTCTGGAGCTGTTCGCAGGTCCGATCGCCAATATTTTACAGGTCCCGGCGGAGTCTTTTGACAAAACCGTCCTCTACCTGCGGATCTGTTCCGGCGGTATTCTGATCATCATCGCGTACAACGTCATCAGCAGCGTGCTTCGCGGAATCGGTAATGCAAATCTGCCGCTTTTATTCGTCGGCATCGCCTGCGCAGCCAATATTGCCGGAGATCTGTTCTTCGTCGGTGTGCTGAAACTGGACGTTGCGGGAGCAGCGCTTGCGACGGTTCTGGCGCAGCTGATTTCTGTCATCGCCTCCATGGGTGTGTTGAAAAAAGGCAATCTGCCGATTGAATTCAAAAAAGAAGACTGCCGCATCGACCATGACGAGCTGAAGAAAGTCCTGAACGTCGGTGTGCCGATCGCGCTGCAGGAGACGACCGTACAGATTTCCTTCCTTGTGATCAACTCGATCATCAACGGCATGGGCCTTATGCCGTCCGCCGGATACGGTGTGGCGCAGAAGCTGACCTCATTCATCATGCTGATCCCGTCCTCTGTGATGCAGTCTGTGTCAGCATTCGTGGCACAGAACACCGGAGCCGGAAAGAAAGACCGCGCGTGGAAGGGCTTCCTCACCGCAATCGCAACGGGCTGCTCTCTTGGAGTTGTGATTTTCTGCATCGGTTTCTTCGGTGGAAGTGTCATCTCCAGAATCTTCACGAGCGATCCGGCCGTTATCGAGCAGAGCGCCGCTTACCTGCGCGGTTTCGCACCGGAATGTATTCTGACCTGTGTGCTGTTCAGCAGCATCGGATACTTCAACGGCCGCGGCATCAGCATCCCGGTTATGATCCAGGGAATCACCTCCGCCTGCCTGATCCGTATTCCGCTGGCGCTGTTCTTCTCACACCTGCCGAATACGAACCTGACCTTCGTCGGCATGTCCACCCCGATCACAACCGTATACGGCATCTGCTTTTTCATGATCTGCTTTGCACGGTTAAAGAAAAAAGGGCAGATGTAATTGAATCAAACATAACAGAACTGCCTGGGAAACGGCACGGAGCGATCCGCCGTTTCCCAGGCAGTTTTTGGTATTGTTTGTCCGGAACTTTTTTGATACAATACAGACAGAAAGAGCGGAACCCTGTTCAGAAGGGACAGAACAGACGGAAAGGGGAAGAGGAGTGGATAACAGAGAAATCATCAATGAGACACTGGTCCATCTGTTTCACGAGATACAAAAACTGGAAGAAGAGGCGATCATCACCGAGGATTTCAAGGATCTGACGAACAACGATATGCACATCATAGAAGCCGTCGGCCTGGAGGGCGGCAATATGTCATCGATCGCGGCAAAGCTCGACATCACGGTCGGATCGCTGACAACGTCGATGAACAGTCTGGTGAAAAAAGGCTACACCGAGCGGGAGCGCAGCGAGAAGGACCGCCGGATCGTCTACATCCACCTGACCGGAAAGGGACGGCAGGCATTCCATCATCACGCAAAATTCCACGAGCAGATGACGGATGCCGTGATGGCGGAACTCGGAGAAGAGGAAGTGCAGGTGCTCGGGAAAACGCTGAAAGCGCTGACGGACTTCTTTCGGTCATATAAAAAATAGAAACAAAAAGGCTTTTGCAGCCGGGACAGAATCAGAAAAATCTGTCCGGTATGCAAAAGCCTTTTTCGCATGGAAACGCATAAAAAAATGCTATTTTTCTACGCCGTTCTTCTCACAGATATCCGCGAGCACACACCGTTCACAGTGCGGTGTCGTCCGCGCAGTACAGACCTCGCGTCCGTGCTCCACAAACCGGTGGCAGAGCGAGCTTCCTTCTTCCGGCGGCACAATTTTCCAGAGTGCCATCTCCACCTTCTTCGGATCCTTGCAGTCATGCACGAGCCCGATGCGGTTGCACAGCCGGATGCAGTGCGTATCCGTCACAATCGCAGGCTTTTTGAATACATCGCCCATAATCAGGTTCGCACTTTTCCGTCCCACGCCCGGGAGCTTCAAAAGTGCGTTAAAGTCATCCGGCACCTGGCTGTGGTACTCGTCGCGCAGCATGCGCATGCAGGCGTTGATGTCGCGTGCCTTGCTCTTTCCAAGACCGCACGGCCGCACAATTTCCTCGATTTCCTCCGGTGTCGCGTTTGCCAGCGCATCGATATCAGGATACTTTGCGTAGAGATCCTCCACCACAACATTGACCCGCGCATCGGTGCACTGTGCGGCCAGGCGGACACTGACGAGCAGCTTCCACGCCTGGTCATAGTCAAGCGTACAGTCGGCGTCAGGATATTCTTGTTTCAAACGTTCAATGACGGCAAGCGCCAGTTCTTCTTTTGTCATCGTGTTAAACTCCCATTCTCAAAGATATTAAAACAGCGAAAGCTATCAGGATCCTTTCTCGCGTGCTGCCTTCCGAAGCTGCAGCGGCGTCGTGTGAAACCGCTCGCGGAAGAGGCGGTGAAACAGCTTATCGTTTGTAAAGCCATGCTTTTCCGCGAGCGTGCCGACCGGCAGATCCGTGGCGATCAGGTCGCGGTAGATGCGGGAAAGACGGTAGGAATTCAAGTATTCCAGATACGTCGTTTCCATGTTCTGGCGGAAGAAGCGGCAGAAATATTCCGGCTGCAGCGAGACAACATCGGCAGCCTCCTTCAGCGTAATCGGCCGCTGGTAATTTTCCTGCGTGTACGTCAGAATCGTATCGAGCCGTGTCTGCGTCCGGGAGCTCATCGGGTGGTGCGCAAGCGGGCTCTTCTCAGAAAATTTCGTGTAGAGCAGATCGAGAAACGTAAAAAGCTCCCGCTGGAACGTCAGCAGATAGCCGTCGGGCATTTCCTCATGAAGCTGCATCATCGAAAGCAGAAGACGCCGGAACTGGCTGATATTTTTCTGCACTTCCGGATTCGTACTGTCGTAGTCAATCGAGAACCAGAGCTGTGACGGATCAGGCAGATAGTTCGCAAGGAACGCATCCGGAATCTGCATCAGAATCGAGCGGTTTCCCGTGGACGGACAGCGCGCCGTGTGGATACGCCCGGAATTGATCAGCAGAAATTGACCCGGAAGGACGGTCTTGGTGCGGTCCGAGAGCGTGACAATGGAGGAACCCTCCAGAATATAAATAATTTCCAGCGCGTCGTGCCAGTGCGGCGGCGAAAAACTGCCGAAATCGTCGGTTACACGAAATTCGATGCTGCGGTTCGGCTGCAGCGTGATGTGTTCCTGGCGTGTCTGGCGCGGCAGATGATCTTTGCGTGGCATAAAAGACTCCTTTTTTGTTCAACTTAGTGTATCACTATCTTATCACGAAACCCCCGAATTGGGTATAGCAATTTTTGCATGAAGTTGTTATAATAAATGAACACAAAGCCACGTCACATACGGCTTCGTGCAAACTCAATCTAAAGAAAAGTGAAGGAAGAAAACGTATGTATCAAGTATGGAGTAACTTTTTAAATCCCGGCCAGATCGCCATGCTGGGAATCGTGGTCACCTTTCTGCTGACCTTTCTGGCGTTAAAGCATCCATTTTCCTTTCTGCCGAGCGATCACGGCAGAGAATTTGCCGTAAACGGCGGCCTCTCCCGCGGAAAACTGCGCGGCGTCGGCCTCGTGATCGTCATCTGTTTCCTGATCGGAAGCGTTCTGTTCCTGCCTCTTGGCGCCGAGTATGTGATCTACGCGATCCTGCTCGTCTGCATCATGCTGAGCGGCTACCTCGATGATGCATCCGAAACCCCGTGGAGCGATTACAAAAAAGGCGCGATTGACCTCGTCATCTCCATTGTGACCGTCATCACCTTTGTGAATTACAATTCCACCACGATCTACTTCGGAAGCATGTCCCTTACCATTCCGAAAGTGGTCTACATAATCCTCGGCATCATCCTGATCTGGATTTCGATCAACGTTACAAACTGTTCCGACGGTGTCGACGGACTCTGCGCGAGCCTTTCCTGCGTGGTCATCTTCGCGTTCAGTATGATTTTCCACGATGTCCTTGGAAGCTTCACCGTAGCCAATTACCTGTTCGTGGCAGCGCTTCTCGCGTACCTGTATTTCAATACCTCGCCGAGCAGCATGCTGATGGGCGACGCCGGTTCGAGAGCACTTGGCTTCTACATCGCCATCCTTGCCATGCAGTCCCGCCATCCGTTCTTATATCTGCTGATGGCAGGCGTGATGATCGTCGACGGAGGAATCGGCCTTGTCAAAGTATTTTTACTCCGTTTCCTGAAAATCGCGATCCTCAAAAATACAAGAACACCGCTGCATGACCATGTCCGCCTGAAATACAAATGGTCCGACAGTCAGGTTGTGATCCGCTTTGTGATCCTGCAGATCCTGCTGGCAGTTGTTGCCTATCTGATTGTGGCATAAAGAAAAAACAAAAGAAGAAAGATGGGAGTGTGTCCCGGCAAAAGTAACTGGAAATGCAACAGGATACTTTTGCGGGACACACTCCCGTTTTGCATATTGGAACCAGAAAAAGGTTCAAACCGGAAAAAAGATAATATCGCCGTATTTTTTCACAGAATCCTCCCTGTTTTCGACAGGAAAAGTGTGGTAGGATAAAATTACCAAAAAACGTCAGCCTGAAACAGGAATTCTGTAAAAAATGATGAAAAGAGAGTGCTTTTCATCCTCTGTTTCGGGTGCATCAAATCAGGAGGTAATGAAAAGATGAAATTCACAGAAGGTTACTGGCTTCCGAGTGAAAAAGCAAATGCATCCCATGCAATGCAGGCTTATGAAGTAGAGCAGATTCCAGGCGGTATGCGTATCCTGGCTACCACACGTCCGATCGAGCACAGAGGCATGACCCTGAACCTGCCGACCATCACCGTTGAGTTCGTAGCACATACACCGGACACCATCTCCATGGAGGCATGGCACTACGAAGCCTACGACAACAAAGTTCCGTCCTTCGACAAAACAGAGAGCGTATACGAGGACGTAACTGTAACGATCAACGAGGATGAGGCAGTTCTTGATACCGGAAGCGTACAGGTCCGCGTACAGAGAAAAGGTGTCTTTGCTTACACCTTCGAGGCAGATGGAAAAGTTCTGACCGGAAGTGGCTTCCGCAACCTTTCCTATATCAGATGGGACCGTCAGCAGAGCACCATGCTGCCAGCCCAGAATTACATGACCGAAAAATATCAGCCATATATGGTAAGCGAGCTCTCCCTTGGCGTCGGCGAGTGCGTATACGGCCTTGGCGAGAGATTTACTCCATTCGTAAAAAACGGACAGGTTGTAGACACCTGGAACGAGGACGGCGGTACGGCATCCGAAATCGGCTACAAATGCGTACCGTTCTACATGACAAACAACGGCTACGGTATTCTCGTTGACAGTACCGACAACGTTTCTTTCGAAGTAGCAAGTGAAAAAGTAGAGTATGTCGGCTTCTCCGTACCGGGCGAAAGAATCAAATACTATCTGTTCCACGGACCGTCACCGAAGAAGATCATGAACGAGTACACCGCGCTGACCGGACGCCCGGCACTTCCTCCGGCGTGGTCCTTTGGTCTGTGGCTGTCCACATCCTTTACCACAAACTACGACGAAGAGACTACCACATCCTTCATCGAGGGAATGGAAAAGAGAAATATTCCGCTGAGCGTTTTCCACTTCGACTGCTTCTGGATGCACGAATTCCACTGGTGCGATTTTGAGTGGGACAAGAAATGCTTCCCGGATATTCGCGCAACCTTAAAGAAATATCACGACAAAGGTCTTCACATCTGTGCATGGATCAACCCGTATATTGCACAGGGAACCGCATTCTTCAAAGAAGGCGCTGCAAACGGCTATCTGCTGCAGAGAGCAGACGGAAAAGGCGTATGGCAGACCGACAACTGGCAGGCAGGTATGGGCCTTGTGGACTTTACCAATCCGGATGCGGTTAAATGGTATACCGATAAACTGAGAACTGTTCTGGACTGCGGCGTAGACTGCTTTAAGACCGACTTCGGCGAGAGAATCCCGGTTGACGTTGTTTACCACGACGGAAGCGATCCGCAGGCAATGCACAACTACTATACATACCTGTACAACCAGGCAGTATTCAGCCTGTTAAAAGAAGTAAAAGGTGAGAACGAGGCAGTTCTGTTTGCAAGAAGTGCAACAGCAGGAAGCCAGAAATTCCCGGTACACTGGGGCGGCGACTGCTCTGCAAACTATCCGTCCATGGCAGAAACGCTGCGCGGCGGCCTTTCCTTCGCCATGAGCGGCTTCTCCTTCTGGAGCCATGATATCTCCGGATTCGAGAGCACCGCAACACCGGATCTGTACAAGAGATGGTGCGCATTTGGACTGATGTCTACCCACAGCCGTCTGCACGGATCCACAAGCTACCGTGTGCCGTGGCTGTTCGACGAAGAGTCCTGCGACGTAGTAAAATTCTTCACCAACCTGAAATGCTCGCTGATGCCGTACATTTTCCAGAAATCTGTAGAGGCACACGAGGAAGGAACCCCGGTAATGCGCCCGATGGTATTCGAGTTCATGAACGACCCGGCCGTTCCGTATCTGGATCAGCAGTACATGTTAGGTGATGCCCTTATGGTTGCACCGGTATTCCGCGAGGATAAAGTTGCACAGTACTACCTGCCGGAAGGCACCTGGACTGAGCTTCTGACCGGCGAGACAAAAGAGGGCGGAAGATGGTATCAGGGAACCTACGACTACTTCTCCATGCCGCTGTATGTAAGAGAGAACAGCATCGTAGTAAGAGGAAACTGCGACACCAAACCGGATTACGACTACGCTGACCACGCAACTGTTTGCGTATATCAGTTAAAAGACGCAGCCGAGACAAAAGTTCCGGATATCCACGGAAACAATGTATTCACCGTAAAAGCAGTGAAAGACGGCGACACAGTGAAAGTATCCGTAGAAGGTGCACATACGGAACTCAAAGTAGAAGTATTCGTCGGAAACGAGAAGAAAGAAGCTGTACTCGCAGCAGATGCGAACGAAGTTGTTGTTGCATAAGCATCGGAATGTAAGAATATAGGGAGGGAGAGGCACGGAAAAGCAAATTTTTCTGTGACCTCTCTTTTCAAAAAGGAGAATAAAACAATGCGTTTTCAGACAAAAAATGGTGTGTTAATTGCACAGGCAAACGGAGAAACACTGCGGATTGAGCCGTGGGGAAAAGATTCCTTACGTGTCCGCGCAACGATGCTTCCGGGATTTTCCGGAAAGGACTGGGCGCTGACCGAAGTGCCGGAAAAAACAGAGGCAAAAGCAGAGCAGTTTGCGGTCGATCATCTGGAAATCGACGGATCGATGGGAAAAAGAACCAGCGCATCCATCACCAATGGAAAAATCCGTGCTGTGGTCAACTTTGCAGGAGTTATCACCTTCTACAAAGAAGAACAGGAAATTTTAAGAGAATATCACCGTTGCTACGACGGAACGATCAGCAAAGAGAGCCGCTGCTTAAAAACGGTCAACCGTGAGTGGAAAGGTGTGATCGGCGGAAGCGAATACAGCCTGAACCTGAAATTTGAGAGCAACGACGAAGAGAAGATTTTCGGAATGGGCCAGTATCAGCAGAAATACATGGATCTGAAGGGATGCACCCTGGAGCTGGCGCAGCGGAACTCCCAGATCAGCGTACCATTCGCCGTATCCAGCTTAGGATATGGTATGCTGTGGAACAATCCGGCTGTCGGACAGGTAACCTTCGGAAAGAACTACACCGAATGGACTGCACGCTCGACCAAAGATATGGACTACTGGCTGACCGCAGCCGATACACCGAAAGAGATCCTGGAAAATTACACCGCAGTGACCGGCCGCGCGCCGAAATTCCCGGAGGACCGTATGGGCCTGTGGCAGTGCAAGCTGCGCTACCGTACGCAGGAGGAAGTGCTTGAAGTGGCACGCCGCTACCAGAAGGAAGGCATCAAAATCGATCAGATTGTCATCGATTTCTTCCACTGGACCGTACAGGGCGACTGGAAATTCGATGAAAAATACTGGCCGGATCCAAAAGCCATGGTGGACGAACTGCATTCCATGGGAATCAAAGTTATCGTTTCCGTATGGCCAAGCGTAGACCGGAAGAGCGAGAATTTCTGGCCGATGCTGGACCGCGGCCTGCTGATTAAAACAGAGCGCGGCGCCCTGCAGACGTATGATTTCCAGGGGGACTGCGTGGAAATCGATGTGTTCAACCCGGAAACCAGAAAATACGTCTGGGAAGTCTGCAAGAAAAACTATTATGATTTTGGAATCGATGCCTTCTGGCTGGACAACTCAGAACCGGATTTCGGCGTTTACGATTTCGATCATTACCGCTATATCGACGGACCGGCTCTTTCCTGCAGCAATATCTATCCGCAGCTGTACAGCCGTGTCTTCTATGACGGCATGAAAGCAGAAGGAGAAGAAAATATTGTAAACCTGCTTCGCTGCGCCTGGGCCGGAAGTCAGAAATACGGAAATGTTGTATGGTCCGGCGATGTGCCGAGTACCTTTGAAGCCTTCTATGATCAGCTCCAGGCCGGCCTTAATATGGGTCTTGCCGGCATTCCGTGGTGGACAACCGATATCGGCGGCTTTATGACAGATGATGTCAATGACCCGGATTTCCAGCAGCTTCTGATCCGATGGTATGAGTTTGCCGTTTACTCTGCTGTTCTCCGTATGCACGGCGACCGCGGACCGCACAACATTCCACCGCTCGATGACCGTGACTTTGGCGGCGGCTATCTGTATACCGGCCAGTCCAATGAATTGTGGAGCTATGGAGAAGAAAATTACCGGATCATGAAGAAATATTACGACATCCGCATCAGCATGCACGATTACATCAAACAGCTGTATGACGAAGCATCCGAAAACGGTTCTCCGCTGATCCGTACCATGTTCTATGAGTTCCCGGATGACAAAAAATGCTGGGAGCTGCAGGATCAGTATATGTTCGGAAGCGAATACCTGGTAGCGCCGATTTTCCATCTGAATGAGTTCGAGCGTGAAGTATATCTTCCGGCAGGACGCTGGGAAGACACCAGAGACGGAAAAGTGTACGAAGGAGGACAGACCGTTCTTGCCGCCGCACCAATCGATTCGATTCCGGTATTTAAGAAAATGGCATAAGATCGTGTAAAAAGGTCAAAAAAGAAAACAGTACAGAAGACACACACAGCGTGGGGACTTTTCTGTACTGTTTTCTTTTCGACTCTAACTGCGCATCAGATATCCATATTTGCGCATCTGTCGGCGTATGATCTGCTCAACACGCTGGCGGATTTCCAGAGGATAGTAATCGGCCAGAGAATCCAGTTCCGTGCAGACATCTTTTGCAGTAAAGGAAAAGTGAAGCTGGATACCGTATAATTCCTCCGCAGCATCCAGCTGTGTATCAAAATCAGAGCTGAAAGGTTTGGCTTCGATGCGTTCTATACAGACATCCATCGGCAGATCCAGAGGATAGTCATTGCTAATGTCTGCAAACAGGCATAAACCCTGATCGAACAGAGGACTTGGAGAATATTGCTCTGTTTCTGTATCATATAGAACAGCGATGTTGTTGGTGTGCCGGTCTTCGTTTAGAAAGAAGGCATCAATTTCCAGCATAGCGGTCAGATATGCACCGAAATTCTGAATTCCCGTTATGTGTTCCATCTGATCTGCCAGAAAACGAATGCGTTCCGCCGGTTCTGAAAAAGCAGCAAGCGTGATTGCCAGACTGTCTCCGGTATTCTGGCGGTACAGTTTTTCCAATGGGATCAGCATCTGATTTGCTTTTAGAAAATCAGGACTGGAACAGCCACTGCGGAGAGTGCCGCGGTATGCAATCCGAACAGGCTGATACAGGACAAACGGGTGGGAAAGAGTGCTTTTTTGCAGTAAATGAGACACCAGTGTCTCCGAGAGTCCCTCATATCCCATATAGTCGGATTTGTACCAGATATTACCGATTTTCCACTTGAGCTGGTCCCCTTTTGAGGTGTGATCTGTTTTTTTGACAGGCAGCTGATGATCAAGACGGATCTGTTCCATGGCGTGCCTCCTTATTCTTCAGAATCAGGATCCATTGCTCGTCACCGGCCATTCGCCCATCTGTTTTTTCAATGATAAGCAGCGGATCATAAAAGGAAAGTCCCATTTCTTTTAAAATATCTTTGGCATGATCGCGTGTTTTGGGAAAACAGCGGCTTTCCAGAAACCAGGTAAAATCATCCCAGGTCGGATGCTCCACAACGCCAAAGGCACGAAGCGGAATTTTTTTTGTGTAATTCTGGATTGCAATTTTCTCATGACGGAAGTCGATATCAATCGTTGTGCAAAGCTGATCGCGGTAAAGAAAACACATCCGCGTTTTGACATCGGGATCCGTGCTGAAACAGTGAGCACGGGCAATTTGATTGTATACTGTCTGCCTGCTGACCTGAAAGGTGCGCGCGATCTCGGCAATACTTTTTCCCTGCTGCTGCATGGCAGCCATCTGAATGATTTGCGGCAGCGAAAAAGCTGGTTTTCTTCCAGCCGCATGGCGCAGTGCTTCTTTTTTCGCTAACTGCTGGTATTGTTTCGCGTCTTTGGAAAGCTTGCGCAGCTCCTTTGGGTCCGTTGTTCCAAAGATCTCGTAAATCTGTTGCTCAAATGTGTTTTTCATGCAATCACCTCGTTTCTGCCATTACTGTATCACAGAGATCTGAAAGCGTCAAGAAATCATTTATTGACAAAAAACGAACTGATTGAGAAAAGTTACGGCTCGCAGATGTCTGAGAACAGCAATCATGGCGATGAAAGAACTTCCCTGCAGTGCAGGCAAAAGCTTGACAGAAAAAAGAAAAATAGCGTAAAATAAAGAAGCAGTACAGAGAGGCACGCAAACCGTGGGATTTCTGTGCTGTTTTTTTAGCAAAAAGGGAGGTTTTCAAAATGAATGAACTGGTTGAACTGTTAGACGAACTGCAGAAAAAAGCAAAGGCAGACCCCATTCTGCGTGAAAAACTGCTTCAGACAAGGGAAAATCCGAATCCAATCCACGCATTCTGCGAAATCTGCCATGCCTATGGCGTTTCCATCTATGAAATGGATCTTGCCATGGCAGGTGAAGAATTTTACGCAGAAATCAAACGCAGCACCAATGGCGGCGGAGAAAATTCCCCGGCGCTTGAAGGGGAAGATGACTTCTATGAGCTGTTTCTGGCAGCGTTAGAAAATATATGATTTTTTGCGAAGGATGTAAGTATTGATGAGTGTGGAAAGCTGCATGGACAGTGCCTGATGAACCTGCGAAGGGCTTGCCATGTCGTAGACGACACCGTCAAAAACTTCGAAGCGTTTCTCTTCTGGAAGCATTTCATACTGTTCCAGCGTGACTTTTTCGAGCTGTGGTTGAAGAACTGGCGTCATAAAATACACATCTTTTCCCAAAAATGAAATGAAATCGCTTAAAATTCTTTCTTTAAATGTTCTGCGAGAATCGTGTCGTAATCGCCTTCGATTTCCTCATCGCGCCCTGCATACCGCAGATTGGTCTCCACGCCGACCGGCTCCACATCGTCTGCAAATTCCCAGATATGATACCGCAGACCGCGGTGCTCAAAGTCGATGCTTCCGCAGTTGTCCTCTTCGACATAAGAAAAAGAGATGTTCTTCTCGTTTAAAACAGATTGAATTTCTGGCATATGCATAAAACTATAATCCTCCTAATCGTTGTTGACATATCTGTTATTAGTATAGGGCAATGGCGGAAAAAATTCAATCTACAAGCTTTTCGATAACAGTATACGTGTCTGAGAGGTTATAAATTAGTGGCGAAAACCCATAGGTTTGCCTGTGGGATGAAAGCCACATATTTTTTACTTGGTTTTTACATAGAATAGATGTATAATATATGCATAGATAAAAAGGAGGTTAAGTGCATGGGAAGACCGAAATCAAACAATGTACAAATTAACATTTCAATTCCTATGGAGTGGAAAAAAGAACTGGAAAATATTGCTCGTATCTATTCTGTTGAGGAAGGGAAAACAATTACATTCCTTGATTTAATGCGTCGAGGAATTCAGGAAAAGTATCAGTTAGGAGAACAGAATGATGAGCAGGAAACCCTATCATAGTGCTTCGCATTGCAAGTATCTGATACAATATCATATTATCTGGTGTCCAAAATTTAGATTTTCTGTATTACATGGGAAAGCAGATATGACTCTCAAACAGATACTACAAAAAATATGCGAGGATTACGGATATAGAATTAAAGCACTTGAAGTAATGCCGGACCATATCCATATTTTTGTAGATGTGCCACAAACAGTCGCTCCCTGCGATGTGGTTAGAACACTCAAAAGTAAAAGTGCGATTGAATTATTTAAGGCATATCCAACACTGAAACGGTTTTATGCAAGATGTGGTGTTTTATGGTCGAGGGGATATTTTATATCTACAGTGGGACAGATAAGTGAAGCAACAGTAATGCAGTATATAGAGGAACAGAAAAGTCATGAATGAGAAGGAATATAAGAAAAGCCTAAGACAATTTCATAAACATTCTGACAGACATATCCTGGTCGTAGAAACCGATATGTCTTTTTCTGATATACAAAAGGTGGTAGCTCTTTCTGATAAGATTCGAAAAGCAGGAAATGAACTGGTTGGTCTTATGAGAAAGAATTACGACCAGCTTATCCGTACGAAAAGGTATCGGAAAGTACGGAAACTTTATGGTGCTACAGAAGAGAAAAAGAAACGAAAAGTACTTGCCCGTCAGCTGAATGAAATGCAAAAGCAATATCATGTTACATGGGATGATTGTAGAACATCTATGATACCAATCGGTAAAAAATATGGGATTGATGCTATATTTGCACTTACAAAAGCCGAAGATGTTTGGAGAGGGATAGAAAAATGCTTATATGCAAATGGTAAGACACTCCACTTTTCTAAATATGGAGTGTTGCCCTGTATTCGAGCCAAACAAAGGAATCGTGGGATTCCAATTTCTGTGAAAGAGAATCAATTGCAATTTAAATTTGGTAAATCTACGTTTGGAATACAACTGAAAGATAGATTTCAATCGGATGAAATTCACGCTGTTTTGGATTACCTTGCTGAACCTGAAATAATAGATAAGAAAGCAATCCAGATATTTGCAGAGAAAGCGTATTGTATCAATACTTACAGACCCTGCTATGCTACGCTTGTACCAAAGTTGATTCGTGGGAAATACAGAGTGTATTTGCACTTAACGATTGAGGGGAAAGCAAAACCGAAATATGACAGATTTGGGAATCCAAGGCATAAATTTGGAAAAGGTATCATTGGTGCGGATATTGGAACGCAGACCGTTGCTTATACATCGGATACGGAGGTTGGTCTTAAAAACTTATCCGAAAGAGGGAACAGTATTCAAAAATCCGAGCGATTAGAAAGAATTTATTATTGTGCAATGGATAGAAGCAGACGAGCGACCAATCCACAGAATTATAATAAGGATGGTACGATTAAAAAAGGTCGAAAGATTTGGAAATACTCGAATCATTATAAAAGACTGAAAGCGAAACACGCAGAATTATGCCGTATTAATGAAAGAAACAGACAGCTTGCGATAAATGAAGATGCCAACTATCTAAGAAGCCTTGGAGATGTGTTGATTACAGAGCCTAAAAATGCCAGTAAACTTATGAAACGAGCGAAAGAGACTACGAAAAACAATAAAGGTAAGTTTAACAAGAAAAAGCGTTTCGGTAAATCAATAAAGAATCGATGCCCTGGTGGATTTCAAACGACAATAGAAAAGAAATTTGAAGTGTCTGGTGGCAGATATATAGAAGTGGCGAGCAATTATAGAGCAAGTCAATATGACCATACCGCAGATGCTTATGTCAAAAAGAAGTTGTCGGATAGAATGTATCATTTAGTGGATGGAACATTGGTACAGCGAGACTGGTATTCCTCATTTTTACTATACTGTTACGATGATAAAATAGAAGAGATAAATAAAACAAAATGTAGAACAGAATTTGAAAAACATTACAAGAGGGAAAAAGCCTTAATTGAATGGATTCAGGCGAATCAGATTAAAATTTTAAATAGTGGAATAAAAACAGCATAAATGAAATACGTTAGGGAGATTGACGATACTTCCTTATCAAAAGATAGAAATTTGCCGTCAATGTGGTCGTAGGACTGCCCGGCAATAAAAGTCCTTACTCAAATAGACTTACACTTGTATTCCAAAGTCTGAGAATGATGTACGATTACAAGCTAAACTTGGTAGTAAGAACCCCACGGGCTTGCCCGTGGGAGTCGTCAGCCGTTCGGATATGGAATGTCCTATACGACCTTTGACGTAGCAACAGAAAATGCAGCGTGGAAGCCGGATGCAGAGCCAAAAACAATCACAGTAACCGTAAAAGTAACAAACACCGGCTCCTGTGCCGGAAAAGAAGTTGTACAGATTTACGCTGCCTGCCCGTTTGGAAAACTGAAAAAAGAGAGAAAACGTCTGGTCGCTTTTGGAAAAACAGCACTGCTGCAGCCGGGAGAATCCGAGACACTGCACCTTAAGGTACCAACTGTCCTGCTGGAATCCTACCGGACAGGCAAAGCCGTATACTGTATGGAGGCCGGAGACTATGATTTTCTGGTCGGAACCTCAAGCCGGGATGTAACCCTGGCTGCGAGACTGACACTTGATAAAACCGTGGAAACCGAGCATCTGACCAACATCTGCCCGCTGCTCAACGCATTAAAGGAAATTCAGCCGGAAGAGGAACAAGAGGAGCGCTGGAGAGCAGAACGGGAGCAGATGTGGGAAGAAAAGAAAGCAGAAATCCCGCTGCTGTTCCTGGACGAAAAAGGTCTGATCCGCGATGGAAAGAGTGCCGAAGAAATGTATAAAATTCTGAAATTCGGAAAAACAAATGCAGCAGAAGCAAAGGAATGCGATGCCAACGGCTGTGAATTTGAAGCAGAAACAACAGAAGCGAAAGAGGACGCCGGAAACTGCAAATGTGGAGCAGAACAGCAGAAATGGGAAGAAAGACGGCGCAGGGCAATGGAAAAAGCCGCCGAACTCGCTCGGAAGCTGACACCGGAAGAAAAAACGGCTCTTGTCTGCGGCCGCAGCAGCGGAAGCAAAGAAATCATCGGAGCCGCTGCCGTTACCGTACCGGGTGCAGCCGGGGAGACAACCGCGTCCTTGCTGGAAAAATACGGTGTTGCCAATGTCATTCTGGCTGACGGCCCGGCAGGCATCCGCATCACCTCACATTATCAGAAAAATCCGTCGGACGGCAGTGTTTACAAGATGAACATGTATCAGCGTCTCGAGAACCGCATTTTCGGAACAGAATTCCTTCACGACGACGGAGAAGATTACTATCAGTACTGCAGTGCGATTCCGGTTGGAATGCTTCTGGCGCAGACATTCGACACAGAGCTTCTCGAGGAAGTAGGCCGCATGATCGGCGCAGAGCTGGAGGAGTTCGGCGTGACCCTCTGGCTTGCACCCGGCATGAACATCCACCGCAATCCGCTCTGCGGACGCAACTTCGAATACTATTCTGAGGATCCGCTTGTCAGCGGAAAAATGGCGGCAGCCCTCACAAGAGGCGTCCAGAGCCGGTACGGGGTCGGAACGACCATCAAACATTACGCCTGCAACAATCAGGAAGAAAACCGCCGCGGCGTATCGAGCATCGTCTCCGAGCGCGCTCTGCGTGAGATCTATCTGAAGGGCTTCGAAATTGCAATCAAAGAATCCCAGCCAAAGGCGATCATGACCTCCTACAACAAGGTAAACGGTGTCCACACCGCCAACAGCTACGATCTGTGCACAACCGCTGCAAGAAAGGAATGGGGCTTTGCCGGCATCATCATGACAGACTGGACCACAACAAACGCCGACGGAGGCTCCTCTGCCGCAAAATGCATTGCTGCCGGAAACGATCTTGTGATGCCGGGAACCGAAACCGACCGCCGCGAAATCCTGGATGCGCTGAGTGCCGAAAATGACCAGTATCTCGAGGAAAAAGACCTGACCGCCTGTGCCCAGAGAATCCTGGAAATGATTTTTACTTCCAATTCATATGAATAATGCGGCGTTTTCAGGGATAAAATAACATCAGAAATAGCTGCCGCCCCTTCACAAAGCAAAATTTTCCATGCGAGCTTTGAATGTTACAGTTCGCTGAGATGCAGTGAACTGTAACATTCAAATAGTTGGGCAATTTCACGATTGAAATTTCCCATAACATGTATTAGAATATAAATGATATCAATAAATACGAGGACGTGAAAAGAATGTCAGGATTAAGTAACACACAATATTTTAAAGTAAAAACAGAGCCGGAGATTCAGGTAAAAGAGGTACTCGAAACCGTTTACAACGCCATGGTAGAAAAAGGGTATAATCCAGTCAACCAGATCGTAGGCTATATCATGTCAGGCGACCCGACGTACATCACAAGCTTTAAGGGAGCCAGAAGCCTGATCATGAAAGTAGAGCGTGACGAGCTGGTAGAGGAACTGTTAAAAGAGTACATCAAAAATGAATCCTGGAAGTGAGCGTAATTACTATGAGAATAATGGGATTAGATTACGGCTCAAAAACAGTAGGGGTGGCAGTCAGCGACCCTCTGGGTCTTACTGCGCAGGGAATCGAAATTGTCCGCAGAAAATCGGAGAATAAGCTGCGCCAGACGCTGGCCCGGATTGAAGAGATAGCAAAAGAGTACGGCGTGGAAAAAATCGTACTCGGCTTCCCGAAACATATGAACAACGACATCGGAGAGCGGGCCGAAAAATCTCTCGAGTTCAAAGAAATGCTGGAGAGACGGACAGGTCTGCCCGTTGTTATGTGGGACGAGCGGCTGACAACGGTCGAAGCAGACCGCACCATGATGGAAACCGGAATCCGCAGGGAAAACCGCAAGGAGTACGTAGATATGATTGCAGCTGTTTTTATCCTGCAGGGATATCTGGACTATCTTTCCCATCAGAAGGAATCACAGGAAAACTGAACAAAGGAATATTGTATGGAAAAAATAACATTTGTAACAGATGATGGCGGCAAAGAAGAATTTTATGTGGAGGAGCAGACCAGAATCAACGGAGTCAACTATATTCTGGTATCCGATTCAAAGGACGACGAGGCAAATGCCTATATTCTGAAGGATATCTCCACCGACACCGACGCAGAGGCAGAGTATGTTATGGTAGAAGACGACACCGAATTCGATGCCGTTTCCGGCGTATTTGCTTCCATGTTGGATGACGAGGCAGACATCACCTATTGAACCAGCCGTTTTGAAGCCATACCGGGACGCAGACGAAGCGGGACCGGGACAGCGCTTTAAAGGGCAAATCCTGCAGGTGCGGGACATGCTCCATCAGCCTGAAGTGACGCTCAGGGGATGCGTGCGTGAAGCCGTACCGGTAACGGAATCGTTTGGAAAACATGCGCGGAGGTGCTATTTGAAAAAGAATAATGGAAGTAAATTAAAAATTATACCGCTTGGCGGTCTGGAACAGATCGGTATGAACATCACCGTTTTCGAGTATGAGGACAGTATCATCGTCGTAGACTGCGGACTTGCATTCCCGGAAGACGACATGCTCGGTATCGACCTGGTCATCCCGGATGTAACATATCTGAAAGAAAACATCGACAAAGTCAAAGGCTTCGTCATCACCCACGGCCACGAGGACCATATCGGAGCCCTGCCTTACATCTTAAAAGAAGTCAACGTGCCGGTCTACGCCACCAAACTGACCATCGGCCTGATCGAAAACAAATTAAAGGAGCACAACCTGCTCCGTACCACAAAACGGAAAATCATCAAACACGGACAGTCCATCAACCTGGGCGCATTCCGCATTGAGTTTATCAAAACAAACCACAGTATTGCAGATGCAGCAGCACTGGCAATCTACTCCCCGGCTGGCATCATCGTCCACACCGGAGACTTCAAAGTCGACTACACACCAGTCTTTGGTGATGTCATCGACCTGCAGAGATTCGCAGAGATCGGAAAGAAAGGCGTTCTGGCACTGATGTGCGACAGTACCAATGCAGAGCGGCCTGGCTTTACCATGTCCGAGCGGACCGTAGGAAAGACGATCGACGGCCTGTTTGCCGAGCATCAGAATTCCCGAATCATCATCGCAACCTTCGCATCGAACGTTGACCGTGTGCAGCAGATCATCAACTCTGCTTATAAATACGGCCGTAAAGTTGTCATCGAAGGCCGCAGTATGGTCAACATCATCTCCATCGCGCAGGAGCTTGGCTACATCAATATCCCGGAAAATACCCTGATCGATGTGGAGCAGATGAAAAACTACACCGGCGAGCAGCTTGTCCTGATCACCACCGGAAGCCAGGGCGAGTCCATGGCAGCACTGTCCCGTATGGCGGCACACCTGCACAAAAAGATCTCTATCCTGCCGGGCGACACCGTGATCTTCAGTTCCCACCCAATCCCGGGAAATGAAAAAGCCGTTTCGAACGTCATCAACGAACTGTCTGCGCAGGGTGCCAACGTCGTATTCCAGGACGTTCACGTATCCGGACATGCCTGCCAGGAGGAAATCAAGCTGATCTACTCCCTGGTAAAACCGAAATACGCGATCCCGGTACACGGCGAATACCGCCACTTAAAAGCACACGCAGAAGTAGCACAGAGCCTCGGCATCCCGAAAGAGAACATCTTTCTCATGTATTCCGGTGATGTCATGGAACTCGATGAGGACGGCGCAGCAGTAACTGGCAAAGTCCACACCGGAGCCATCATGGTCGACGGACTCGGCGTTGGTGATGTAGGAAATATCGTCCTGCGTGACCGCCAGCATCTGTCCGAGGACGGAATCATGGTCGTTGTACTGACTCTCGAAAAGAGAACGAACCAGCTTCTGGCCGGCCCGGACATCGTATCCCGCGGTTTCGTCTATGTACGCGAATCCGAGGATTTGATGGGCGAGGCAAGAGAAGTTGTAGAAGAGGCACTGGATGGCTGCCTTTCCAAAAATATCTCCGACTGGGGCAAGATCAAATCCACGATCAAAGATGCCCTCGGCGATTATGTATGGAAGAAAACAAAGAGAAGACCGATGATCCTTCCGATCATCATGGAGGCATAAATACCATGGACAAAGTAACAGAATGTCTGGATGCGCTCATCGAAGAAATGAGGGAGAGCAGGGCATATCAGAATTACTTGTGGATGGAAGAGGAACTTGAAAAAGACCCGGACTTAAAAAGCCGGGTCGACGACTATCGAATCCGCAACTACCGACTGCAGCAGTCCGAAAACGTAGACCTTTACGATGCGGTAGATTCCCTGGAGCGGGATTCCTACGCACTACGCAAAAGCGAGAAGGCAAACGCTTATCTTGAGGCGGAGCTTGAGGTCTGTAAGATGGTACAGAAGGTGCAGGACCGTATTTCAGAAGAAATCCGCATCGGCGTACCGGAAATCTAAAACCGAAAATCAAAAGGAGAGCGCCCATGTCCGAAAAGAAAAGGGATGCCGGATACCACGCAGCGCTGACAGGTGCGAAAGGAACCGTGCGCCTGCTCATTTACGTCTGCGTAATTCTTGTGATCATTCTAGTAGCGAAAACTTCATATCAGTTTGGACATGACGTGTTTGCCGAGGAGCCAGTCGCATCCAGAGGAAAAGGAAAGGAAGTCACCGTACAGGTGCGTTCCGGCATGGAGGCGAAAGAACTTGGCGAACTCCTGAAAGACAACGGACTGATCGACGAAAGCCTTCTGGTTTTCGAAGTCCAGTACCGCCTGTCCGGCTACTACGGCGGAATCAAGGACGGTTCCTACGTGCTGAACACCGCGCAGACCGTCGATGAAATGCTGGAAATTCTGGCGGGCGTCAACACCGAAGGACAGCCGTCCGCGGAATAACGCACGTTTGCAAAACAAGAGGAATCTTACATGATAATAGACGAACGAATGGTAACCTACATCAATTCCCTGGACACCGGCCACACCCCGTTTCTGGAAAATCTGGAGCGGACGGCCAAACAGACAAAAGTGCCGATCATTCGCCGTGAAATGCAGAGCTTTTTAAAAGTATTCTTAAAGATGAAACAGCCAAAGAGAATCCTGGAGGTAGGAACTGCCGTAGGATTCTCTGCTGTTTTCATGGCACAGTACGGTGAAGCGGACGCAGAGATTACCACAATAGAAAATTACGAAAAACGAATCCCGATCGCACGGGAGAACTTCGAAAAATCCGGCTTCGCCGACCGCATCACGCTGATCCCGGGAGACGCTGCAGAAGTCTTAAAAACCCTGGACGGCCCGTACGATTTTATCTTTATGGACGCCGCTAAGGGACAGTACATCCACTTCCTGCCGGAAGTCCTGCGTGTCCTTGATAAGAACGGCGTACTGATCACCGACAATGTACTGCAGGACGGCGATGTAATCGAGTCGCATTTCGCCGTTGAGCGACGGAACCGCACGATCCACAAGCGGATGCGGGAATACCTGTTTGAACTGACCCACAACCCGGAGCTGCTGACATCCGTCGTGCCGCTGGGAGACGGAATCGCGATCACCATGAAACAGAGAAGACAGAATAAAACTTCCGCGGACATACCGGAACAAAAGGAACCTGGAAGCAGGATGATAGAGAAATAAGAGAGGAAACAATATGAGAAAACCGGAATTACTGGTCCCGGCCAGCAGCCTGGAGGTATTAAAAGTAGCCGTTATCTTTGGCGCAGATGCCGTATACATCGGTGGCGAGGTCTTCGGACTTCGGGCGAAAGCAAAAAACTTTTCGATGGAAGATATGAAAGAGGGCATCGCATTTGCGCATGCGCATGGCGTGAAGGTCTATGTGACTGCAAATATTCTGGCACATAACCAGGATCTTGCGGGTGTGCGCGCTTACTTTGCCGAATTAAAAGAAATCGGGCCGGATGCGCTCATCATCTCAGACCCGGGCGTGTACCGCATTGCCATGGAGGTCTGCCCGGAAATCGAACGGCATATCAGTACCCAGGCAAACAATACGAACTACGGAACATATCAGTTCTGGTACGAGCAGGGCGCGAAGCGCGTTGTGACGGCAAGGGAGCTGTCCCTGGAAGAAATCCGGGAAATCCGGGAGCATATTCCGGAGGAGATGGAGATCGAGACCTTTATTCACGGAGCGATGTGCATCTCGTATTCGGGAAGATGCCTGCTGTCAAACTATTTTACAGGAAGAGATGCCAACCAGGGCGCCTGCACCCATCCGTGCCGGTGGAAGTATGCGGTCGTGGAAGAGTCCCGTCCGGGAGAATACCTGCCGGTATATGAAAATGAGAGAGGAACCTACATCTTTAACTCCAAGGATCTTTGCATGATTGAACATATTCCGGATCTGCTGAACGCGGGAATTGACAGCTATAAGATTGAAGGAAGAATGAAGACGGCACTGTATGTGGCAACTGTGGCCAGAACGTATCGGAAAGCCATCGACGATTATCTGGAAAATCCTGAAAAATATGAGGAAAACATGGACTGGTACCGGGATCAGATTTCGAACTGTACGTACCGGCAGTTTACCACAGGATTTTTCTACGGAAAGCCGGACCATGAGAGCCAGATTTATGACAGCAATACGTATGTGAAGGAGTATACGTATCTTGGAATCGTCGGAAAACAGGATGAACAGGGCCGATATGCCATTGAGCAGCGAAACAAATTCTCTGTCGGGGAAGAAATTGAGGTGATGAAACCGGACGGAGACAATATCACAGTGACTGTAAAAGGAATCTGGGATGAGAAAGGCAACCCGATGGAGAGCGCGCCGCATCCGAAGCAGAAGCTGTGGATTGATCTCGGGGTGAAGATGGATGAATTTGATATCCTGAGAAGGAAAGAAATGGAAGAAAAGGGAAAAGAAGAATAATATAGAAAAGAGTGGAAGAGGATCCGGACACCGAAGGCGGTAGGAAGGGTCCTCTTTTTGCTGGTAATGGAATGGGAAATGTTGGGGAGTTTGAGGGAGAAAAAGGAATGATAAGTCATAAGAAGATAAGGCTTTAAGCTGGAAAATATGAAAATATGACGAAAATCGGGAGGGAATGTTTACAAGAGGGAGAAAATGGGGTAGAATATTAACGATTATATGTGAGATAAGAGAAACAGATAGATGATAATCGAAAAGTCGCAAGAATGTTACAAAAAACATTACAAAATAGGATAATCTAATTTGCGATGCGGAACAGGAGGACAGAGAATCGCAAAATCGCCGTTGCGGGCACTGGTTATGTGCGTTTGTTAATTGCCACATTGCTTTCTCAGTACCATCAGGTAACCGCAGTTGATATTGTTCTGGAGAAGGTTGAGATGATCAACAATCGTAAGTCTCCGATTCAGGACGATTATATTGAAAAGTATCTTGCAGAGAAAGAAATGAATTTGACTGCAACGCTGGATGCTAAGACCGCATACGCCGATGCTGATTTTGTTGTCATTGCGGGCCCTACAAATGTCTACCTCAAACTTTCAGTGACGGCATGATGGTCTACGGTGGAGTATAAAACTCATGTAAAATACCCCTACTGCGAGCCTGTTTTATTGCAGAGCAAGGTAGTGACAGGATACCTTCATTTTTCCGAAGAATTAGAGGTGGAGGTTGAAAGTGTTGAAAAGCCCAAAATCTATTTTTCTGGAAAAGTTTATTGCAGACAAGAGATGGACATGATAACTGCATTTTTCTGGGGAATTAGAGGTAGTGAGGGGTGGATGATTGTTCATGTTGCAACAAGGAAATAGTATGAACTTGTACAGTTTTAACAAAGTAAGTTGGCGAACAGGTTATGACAATAAAAGTCAGCACTTTGAAAAATGGAGAAGTGCGACAGCAAGTTATGACAATAAGACATAACACTTTGTTGGTGAGCTGGTATGAAGGTGTCTACCATAAAGTTTCAGTTGAGGAAAAAATGAGAGTGTAGCCCGTGACAGGTCTACATAAAGGATTCAATGGTGATCGGAAAAGTGGCCTGCGGAAGATACCCACTGTGAGAAAAAGGATAACTACAGTGCGATAGTTCATCTGATATGGATGATAAACACACGGTTTGATATAGATTGCTCGGCTCAATATGAGCCTTCCATATAAGTAGAAAAAGAGGAAAAGGTGCGAGAAATGGAGTATAAGAGAAAGGTTGATAAAAAACGCATTCCAACT
>ERZ836760.1031-NODE-1031-length-34478-cov-5.675972_pt1 | contig 34478 bp, 36 predicted proteins | sample MGYA00519941_ERZ836760 | MGnify/ENA primary metagenome ERZ836760 (study PRJEB31850, sample SAMEA3708807) | human gut metagenome | biome: human gut; feature: human-associated habitat; material: faeces | place: China | collected 2014 ... | reverse complement strand
GGTGACGGCGGACATCAGCATCCGACCCAGACCCTGACCGATTTAATGACCATCCGTTCCTTAAAGGGCCGTCTGGACAACTTAACCATCGGTCTTTGCGGAGACTTAAAGTTCGGACGTACCGTTCATTCCCTGATCAACGCTATGGTCCGCTACCCGAATGTCCGTTTCGTACTCATTTCCCCGGACGAGTTAAAGGTTCCGGAATATATCCGTGATGATGTGCTCCGCGCAAAGGGCATTGAGTTCAAGGAAGTCAGCAACCTGGACGAAGCAATCCCGGAGCTTGATATCCTCTACATGACCCGTGTTCAGAAAGAGCGTTTCTTCAACGAGGAGGATTACATCCGCTTAAAAGACAGCTACATTCTGGACAAGGCAAAAATGGCACTGGCTAAGGACGATATGTACGTGCTGCATCCGCTCCCGCGTGTAAATGAAATCTCTACTGAGGTGGATGACGACCCGAGAGCAGCTTACTTCAAGCAGGCTCAGTACGGTGTATATGTTCGTATGGCTCTGATCATGACTTTACTGGAGGTGGAAAAACCATGTTAAATATCAGTGGATTACAGGAAGGCGTTGTTCTGGATCATATTCAGGCTGGCAAAAGCCTTGACATTTACTATCACCTTGGTCTTGACCGTCTCACCGACTGTCAGGTAGCCATCATCAAGAACGCGCGAAGCAACAAGATGGGCCGCAAGGACATCATCAAGGTTGAGGGCCCGATCGACAACATTGACCTGGATGTACTGGGCTACATTGACCACAACATTACCGTCAATGTCATCCGTGACAACAAGATCACCGAGAAAAAAGCGCTGAAGCTGCCGAAAAAGATCACCAACGTGATCCGCTGCAAGAATCCGCGCTGCATCACCTCCATTGAACAGGAGCTGCCGCACATCTTCTATCTGGCAGATGAGACGACCGAGACTTACCGCTGCATGTACTGCGAGGAGAAATACGGAAAGTCCAAATAAATTCTTTTTTGAAATGTCAAAGGAGTATGGCCTGAGTGATTGGGGTCATACTCCTTTTTGTGTCTGATCATTCCACACAAACACAAATCCTTTTTACAGGCTGCGTAGCACCTTTCCAAGTTCTTCCACGGTCTTAGCGATATGGCCGGCTCCGGAGTTTTCCAGTTCCTCGCGGCTTCCATAGCCATAAAGGACGCCCACAGATTCCATGTGATTCTGCTTTGCTCCGTTCATGTCGTTCTCCCGGTCTCCGACCATCACGATCTCAGACGAGTCCGTGAAGCCACAGCTTTCCATAACATAGCGGATCACATCGCCCTTGTGGACTCTGGTCTCATTCATGTCCGCGCCACCCACCATCTCGAAATATTCCGCCAGGCCGAAATGCTCTATGATCTTTACGGAATACTGCTCTGGCTTGGAGGTTGCCACGTAGAGCTTGTATCCATCTTTTTTCAAGCCGTCTAAAAGTTCCGGGATGCCCGGATATACAGCGTTTTCAAACATCCCCTTATCCTCAAAATACTCGCGATAAATCTCTACGGATGCTCTTGCCTGTTCCCGGTCAAATCCGTAATATTTCATAAAGCTCTCCACCAGCGGCGGGCCGACAAACACATTCAGCGTGCTTTTGTCTTTCACAGAAATGCCGTAATACTTCAGCACATAAGCCACGGAATTGGTAATGCCCTCCGCGGAATCGGTGAGGGTTCCATCTAAATCAAAGAATATATATTTTTTCATGTCATCTCCTCTTAAACAGAAAAGCTGCCACAAGGGCAGCTTTTCCATATGTATTGCAATGTTATGCTTTGTACTCGATTAGATCTGCGGGCCTGCTGCAACCAGAGCCTTGCCTGCTGCGTTGCCTTCGTATTTTGCGAAGTTCTTGGTGAAACGCTGTGCCAGATCTTTTGCCTTGGTCTCCCACTCAACAGCATCTGCGTAGGTATCTCTCGGATCGAGGATGCCGGTGTCTACGCCCGGAAGCTCGGTCGGGATCTCGAAGTTGAAGTACGGAAGCTGTTTGGTCGGTGCATTGTTGATGGAACCGTTTAAGATTGCATCGATGATGCCGCGGGTATCCTTGATGGAGATACGTTTGCCGGTACCGTTCCATCCGGTGTTAACCAGGTATGCTTTTGCACCGCTCTTCTCCATCTTCTTAACCAGCTCTTCTGCGTACTTGGTCGGATGCAGCTCCAGGAATGCCTGGCCGAAGCAAGCGGAGAAGGTCGGGGTCGGCTCGGTAATACCGCGCTCGGTACCTGCTAATTTAGCAGTGAAACCGGACAGGAAGTAGTACTGGGTCTGCTCCGGGGTCAGAATGGATACTGGCGGAAGTACGCCGAATGCATCTGCGGACAGGAAGATGACGTTCTTAGCTGCCGGTGCTGCGGAAATCGGACGTACAATGTTCTTGATATGGTCAATCGGGTAAGATACACGGGTATTCTCGGTTACGCTCTTGTCTGCGAAATCAATCTTGCCTTCTGCATCCAGGGTAACGTTCTCAAGCAGTGCGTTTCTCTTGATAGCGTTGTAGATGTCCGGCTCGGAATCTTTGTCCAGGTTGATAACCTTTGCGTAGCAGCCGCCCTCGAAGTTGAATACGCCGTTGTCGTCCCAGCCGTGCTCGTCATCACCGATGAGGAGACGCTTCGGGTCGGTGGAAAGGGTGGTCTTACCGGTACCGGACAGACCAAAGAAGATAGCGGTGTTCTCACCGTTCAAGTCAGTGTTAGCGGAGCAGTGCATGGAAGCGATGCCCTTTAACGGCAGGTAGTAGTTCATCATGGAGAACATACCCTTCTTCATCTCGCCGCCGTACCAGGTGTTAACGATAACCTGCTCACGGCTGGTGATGTTGAATACAACTGCGGTCTCGGAGTTTAAGCCAAGCTCTTTGTAGTTCTCAACCTTTGCCTTGGATGCGTTGTAAACAACGAAGTCCGGCTTGAAGTCTTTCAGCTCTTCAGCAGTTGGCTTGATGAACATGTTGGTTACGAAGTGTGCCTGCCATGCTACCTCTACGATGAAACGGATAGCCATGCGGGTATCTTTGTTTGCGCCGCAGAATGCGTCGACTACGAACAGTCTCTTGTTGGAGAGCTCTTTCTTAGCGATCTCCTTAACCGCTTCCCATGCCTCTTTGCTTGCCGGATGATTGTCGTTTTTATACTCATCGGAGGTCCACCAAACGGTGTCCTTGGAGTTCTCATCCATCACGATATATTTGTCTTTAGGTGAACGACCTGTATAGATACCGGTCATAACATTGACAGCGCCAAGCTCGCTGACCTGTCCCTTTTCATATCCTTCCAGAGTCTCTTTGGTCTCTTCCTCAAATAACATTTCATAAGAAGGATTGTAAACCACCTCAGTGGTTCCGGTAATACCATACTGACTTAAATCGATATTTGCCATCTTCATTCAACCTCTCTTTCATTTTCCTCGATATGAATTTTTTCCGAAATTCGCGTTTATTATCTCATTGTGTGAAGAAAAAGTCAATATTTGGAAATAAAAAACCCATAACAAAATTCTCATATGGTCTATAAGTTTTGAATTATGTATACAGTGTTTTTTTAAGTTTTCCCTTATGCACAAAAAGAGAATCCTTTCGGACCCTCTTTTCGTTTTTCTGCCTTATTGCATTGTTCGTCTGATTTTGATCAGATTATTGCCTTCTATCGAAAAAACTCATGCTTTTCATGTTGAAACAGATAGGTCAGATGTCCGTCGAACCAGCTGACGTTGCTGGACCGCGACCGGATACGGTTCATGAAGAACAGCGCGCCCTGGGAATAATCTTCCCCGGAAAGTGCCCGGTTCACTGCCTCCACAGTCTTCTCCGATACTGTGCAGCTGTTTAACCGTCCGTCGCTGACCGGTGAGAACTGGGACCGCTGGTATACCACATCCGTAATGGTGGATGGAAACTCTGAATCCCGCACACGGTTTAAAATGACATTAGCTACCAGGATTCTTCCCTGCATATCGCAGCCGCCTGCCTCGGCCTCCACAATGCGCTTTAAGACCTCATAATCCTGATCCGAAAATGAGATGATCGACGAGGCGCGTACTGCCTCTGCCGCTGCGTGTCGGCGTTCCTCTTCTGCCTTTCTGGCAGCTTCCGCTTCGGCCTGTCTGCGGCGTTCTTCCTCAACCCGCTCAATTTCCCTCTCGGTCTCTTCAATGACCGCCTTCTGCTCCTGACGTACAGCATTCTGTTCCTGTACATTTCTTGCTATTGTATCACCCACAAGGAGCTGTCCGCTCCTCAAATTGTCAGGATCTGTAATACGCAGTTGTATCTTTGCTTCTGTAAGCTGTTGCGTTTCCCCAGATACTTTCTCTGCTTCCTCTTCCGGGATTTCCGTTTCCGGATCCTCTCCATTGGAGGTCTCAGCATATGCGGTCAGCGCGTTATGTCCGCCTGCCGCAAATCCGGCTGATGAAAAAGTCATAACGGCTACCACTGCAGTCCCGGTCATAAGAATGGCCGCGCTGCGGTATAAACGCCTGGTCATCTTTACCATCGGAGTGAAGATGTGTTTTACAAGCTGGCATACCGCCTGGAGAAATGAGCAAAATGGATACATATTGTGCTCCTTTCAATCATGTGATTCCCTAAATATGGCATTTTTCTGACTTAAAGTGGGAGTTAAGTCCTGAAATCACCCGTTTTTCTGTGTCAGGCGATATTATAGTGGGGGACAAGTAAAACTGTCAATAAGTTTTTCACACTTTTGTCATATATGCCACCCGGAATTTTCAGGGATTTTCCCTTTTCTATAGCTTTGCACAAAGATTCTCCGCTTAAACTGGTGTTTTTTTGTTTCATTTTTCTTCCGAAGTGTTAAGTAATTATTACATTTTTGTTAATTATACCGTCATAAAAAAAGAGTCGAACAATGTCGGCTCTTTTTTATGTAAATCAATTTCCGTGTTATCTTTTATTCAATTGTGAGGCTGGCGTACTCTGCCTCTGTGTAGGCCTTTAAATCTTCCGGATTTAAAATGACCTGGGCACCGCGAATGCCGGCGCTGACCGCAATTTCGTCAAATAAAACTGCTGTTTCTTCTATATAAGTAGGGAACTTCTTCTTCATTCCGATGGGGGAACAGCCACCGCGGATGTAGCCAGTGGTGGGCAAAAGCTCTTTCATGGGAAGCATCTCCACTTTCTTGTCTCCCACGGCGCGGGCTACCTTCTTTAAGTCCAGTTCTTCCGCCACCGGAATACAGCATACCAGATAGCCGCGCTTCTCTCCCTTCAGCACCAGGGTTTTGAAAACACTGTCCGGATCCTCGCCAATCTGGTTTGCTACATGAATGCCGGAGAGGTCATTCTCATCCACTTCATACTCCTGAACTCGGTAAGAAATGCCAGCCGCGTCCAGAAGACGCATCACATTGGTTTTGTCTTTTTTTTGCTGTTTCATAGTCATTTCTCCAAACTCACAATCTTACCGGCTACAGCACAAGCTGCGGCGGTTCTTGGGGAGGCCAGGTAGATTTCTACCTTAGAGGTTCCCATACGGCCCAGGAAATTGCGGTTGTTGGTGGCTACCACGCGCTCTCCGTCGCTTAAGATGCCACCGGTACGTCCACAGCAGAGGCCACAGCCCGGATGAGTTACAATGGCACCTGCCTCCATTAAGGTCTTAATGGCGCCGCAGGCTGCTGCATCCTGGTATACCTTACGGCTGGCCGGAGTGACGATAAGCTTCACATACGGAGCCACACTCTTTCCCTTTAATACTTCAGCTGCTGCCTGCAGGTCCTCCAGACGGCCGTTGGTGCAGGAACCGATGAAGACCTGATCGATGACGGTGCCTTCCAGCTCGCTGACGTTGCGGATCTTGTCTACCTGAGACGGGCATGCCATCACCGGTACGAAGTTCTCTGCTTTGTAGTGAAGCTCTTTTAAGTATACAGCATCTGCGTCGCCCACCAGGCTCTTCTGGAAATCATCCAGCTTAATGCCACAGTACTCCTCGGTCTTTTCATCCGGAGTGAACAGCGCGCACTTAGCGCCGGCCTCAATGGCCATGTTTGCCATGGTGGTGCGGCTGGCAATGCTCATGTTCTTCACGGCGGAACCAGTAAACTCCAGAGCACGGTAGGTTGCGCCATCCGCGCCAAGATCACCAATCAGGCGCAGGATCACGTCTTTGGACATCACATTGGCCGGAAGTTCTCCATCAATCACAACCTTGATGGTCTCCGGTACCTTGACCCAGAGAGTTCCGGTTCCAAGGATGGAAGCCATCTCGGTATAGCCGATTCCGGTAGAGAAAGCACCCACACAGCCGTAGGTGGTGGTGTGGCTGTCAGTGCCGAATACCACATGGCCCGGCTTTACGTAGCCAGCCTCCGTCATCAGCTGATGGCAGATACCGTCACTTCTGTGAATGTTTTTAATGCCGTACTGCTCCACGAACGCGTCGCCCACACGGAAATGGCGGGTATCGTCCTGCTGGCTGGCTGGAACCAGATGATCGTAAATCAGGACTACCTTATCCGGGTCCCATACTTTTGCGAAGCCCATCTCATGGAACTTGTCCACGATGAACGGAATCATGATATCGTCTAACATAACGCGGTCTACATTTACAGTCACGATATCGCCCGGCTTTACGTTTTTGCCGGTATTATGTGATAAAATCTTTTCGATGATTGTCTGTCCCATACTATCCTCCTAATCCAGTCCGTTGCGCTTGCGCATGGCTTTGACCAGGCCGCCGGCCTCAATGATCTCCATCAGGTTCTCCGGCAGGGAAGCAATCGGGTATTTCTTTCCATTATACTCGACATCCTCGTTCACGGTAACGGTGATGGTATCTCCCTCCTTCACCACATCGTGAAGCTCCGGCTGCTCCAGTAAAAGCAAACCATTGTTTAACGCGTTGCGGTAGAAAATGCGGGCAAAGGACTTGGCAATGATGCAGGGAATGCCAAGAGCCTTGATGACCTCCGGTGCCTGTTCACGGGAAGAGCCGCAGCCGAAGTTTTTGCCTGCTACAATGATGTCTCCCGGTTTGATCTGACCCGCAAGCTCCGGGCGCAGCGGGGAGAAACCGTACTGTTTCATATCTTCAATGGTCTTTAAGGCCAGGTACTCCGTCGGGATGATGATGTCAGTATCGATGTCATCGCCCAGGACCCAGACCTTTCCGGTATATTGTGCCATAATGATAACCTCTTATTTCCTAATATAATATGTAGTAACCGCACAGGCAGCAATGTCGTTCACTGTTGCCTGATCAAGCGGTCGCAAAATGCTTATCCTGTATTTCTTCCTACAGCATATCTGCAGTGCAGATCTCACCCTTCACCGCGGAAGCTGCTACCGTTGCCGCGGAACCTAAATAAACCTTGGAACTCGGATGTCCGGCGCGTCCCTTGAAGTTACGGGTACCGGTACTGATCAGCACCTCATTCTCGCCAATGACACCCTGACAGCTGCCCCAGCAGACACTGCAGTTCGGGTTCATGACAATGGCGCCGCTCTCCATGAAGATCTGGATGAGGCCCTCATCCAGTGCCTGTAAGTATACCTCACGGCTGGCCGGAACCACCAGGAATCGCACATGGTCAGAAATCTTCTTTCCTTTTACAATCGCTGCTCCGACACGCAGATCATCGATACGGCCATTGTTGCAGGAACCAAGGAATGCTTCGTCAATGCGGACGCCGCAGACCTCTTTGGCCGGAACTACATCATCTACAAAGTCCGGGCGTGCTGCGACCGGCTGGATTTTGGACAAGTCAAAGGTATACTCTCTTGCGTAAACCGCGTCGGCATCACTCTGAAATACAGCCTTCGGCTCACGGCCTCTTGCCTTTAAGTATTCCAGGGCGATCTCATCTGCCTCAAAGATGGCTGTCTTGGCACCTGCCTCTACCGCCAGATTGCACAGAACCATACGATCGTTAACACTTAAGGTTTTTGCGCCGTCACCAGTGAACTCCATAACCTGGTAGTTCACGCCGTTGGCTCCAATCTCGCCGATGATGGTGAGCATTAAGTCTCTCGGATATACGCCCTCCGGCAGCTTGCCGGTCAGGTTGAATTTGACGGTCTCCGGAACTAATACCCAGGAGGTTCCGGTCACCATGCCATAGAGCAGATCCGTACAGCCGACACCGGTACCGAATGCGCCCAGCGCACCGTAAGTGCAGGTATGACTGTCTGCGCCAAAAATCAGTTCACCCGGGCAGACATAGTTTTCCATCATGATCTGGTGGCACACGCCTTTTCCTTCCCAGAAATCAATGTTGTTCTCACGCGCGAAATCGCGCATCTTCTTCTGGGATGCAGCGGTCTTCGGGCTGTCTGCCGGAACGTTGTGATCCACAATAAAGACCATCTTCTTCGGGTCCGCAATATGCGGATGCTTTAATTTGTTGTTGTACATATCGACGGTCAGATGAGTGGTTCCGTCGTTGCTCATCATGCGGTCTAAGGTTACGGTATGGATATCTCCTGCCTTTACCTCCGGCACACCGGCTGCAAGGGCAATAATCTTTTCAGCGATTGTCATTCCCATGATTATGCTTCCTCCTTGTTCAGTGATGCGATGAGTCCGCCCTGGCTTAAGATCTGCTGCATGTAAGCCGGCAGTTTCGTGCAGGAATAGGTCTTTCCATTTGCCTTTGCAACACCTTCCGTAAGGGAGAGATCCATCTCATCCCCGGTACTTACTGCGTCCGGCAGGTCTTTGCAAACAATAACCGGAAGGCCAATGTTGATGGCATTGCGGTAAAAGATGCGGGCAAAGGATTTGGCAACCACGGCCTGAACACCCAGCGCCTTTAATACGCTCGGTGCCTGCTCTCTGGAAGAGCCGCAGCCGAAGTTCTCTCCGCCTACAACATAATCGCCCGGTTTTACTTTTTTCGGAAAATCCGGGTCTAAAGACTCAAATGTATGATCCTTCATCTCATCGATGGTAGGAAGTAACAGATACTGGGATGCGATAATCTGATCCGTATCCAGGTCATTGTGAAATTTAAAAATTTTTCCGACTGACATAATGTCCTCCTGACAATTCGTTTTTCTTTCCGCATGCGATCACAAATGTATGTTTTCGCACGCTTCCATTTTTTGTCGCTTATTGAATTATATCATCACTACTGGTATAATGACAATAGATAATACTCATATGTATCATAACACTTAGTTATAAGAAGTTCGTGTCTCGCGCGAACTCTGACATTACAAACTATTGGGGGATCATCGAATATATGGATCAGAACTTATCACAGTACCGTATTTTTTACGCCGTAGCCAAGGCCGGTAATATTTCCCGGGCCGCAAAGGAGCTTTACATCAGCCAGCCTGCCATCAGCAAATCCATCAGCAAGCTGGAGGATAGCTTAAACACTGTGCTTTTCACCCGCAACTCCCGCGGCGTGCAGCTTACCGATGAAGGACAGGTGCTGTTTGAGCACACCCGGGATGCTTTCGAAGAACTGGCCAAGGGCGAGCAGGAGTTAAAGCGCATCCGTGAATTCAATATGGGACACATCCGCATCGGCGTCAGCAACACGCTTTGCCGGTTTATCATGGTCAAATATTTAAAAGGTTTTATTGAGCAGTATCCCCATATCAAGATCACCATCGAAAGCCAGCCCACCACCCAGACGCTCTCCATGCTGGAGCAGCAGCGCATTGACATTGGCCTGGTTGTGGAGCAGAAATCTGCCAAAAGCATGAATTTTATCCCGGTCATGGATATTGAAGATATCTTCGTGGCAACACCAAGCTATCTGGAAAACTTAAAGCTGCGGGAAGGCGCCGACACGGATGTATTCCAGAGCGGCAACCTGATGCTTCTGGACAAGAACAATATTACCCGCCATTACATCGACGACTACATGTCCGTCAACGAAATTGTAGCCAACAATCTCCTGGAGGTCACCACCATGGACCTGCTCATTGAGTTTGCCCGTATCGGTCTTGGCATTGGCTGCGTGATCAAGGAATTTGTAAAAGAGGATCTGGACTCCGGGCGGCTGGCACAGCTCAAACTGGACACACCGATCCACAAGCGCACGGTTGGCTTCCTGTGGCAGAGCAGCCGTACCTCCAAGGCACTTGACACCTTCATCCGGTTCTGTAAAGAGCAGAACAGTCAGAATCTGTATTTCCTATGAAACAAAAAAGTCGCCCAATTGGACGACTTTTTTATGATGAAAATTCAGATTCGATTAGTTGTTGATGAGCTTGCCGCTCTCGTCGTTCCAGCTGTACAGCTTACGGATCTCTGCGCCGACTTTCTCAGACGGATGCTCAGAAGCAAGCTTTCTCATAGCTTTGAAGTGAACCTGACGGCCTGCAGGGCTCATATCAAGCAGGAACTCTTTTGCGAAGGTACCATCCTGGATATCGGAAAGGATCTTCTTCATAGCCTTCTTGGTATCCTCGGTGATGATCTTCGGTCCGGTGATGTAATCGCCGTACTCAGCGGTGTTGGAGATGGAATATCTCATGCCAGCGAAACCAGACTGGTAAATGAGGTCAACGATCAGCTTCATCTCGTGGATGCACTCGAAGTAAGCGTTTCTCGGATCATAGCCAGCCTCAACCAGGGTCTCGAAACCAGCCTGCATCAGAGCGCAAACGCCGCCGCAAAGAACAGCCTGCTCGCCGAAGAGGTCAGTCTCAGTCTCGGTACGGAAGGTGGTCTCCAGAAGACCTGCTCTTGCGCCGCCGATACCAAGGCCGTATGCCAGAGCTTTCTCCAGAGCCTTACCGGTGTAATCCTGCTCTACAGCTACCAGACACGGAGTACCCTTGCCCTCCTGGTACTCGGAACGAACAGTGTGGCCCGGTGCCTTCGGAGCGATCATGGTAACATCTACGTTTGCCGGCGGTTTGATGCAGCCGAAATGAATGTTGAAGCCGTGAGCGAACATTAACATGTTGCCCTCTTCCAGGTTCGGCTCGATGTCTCTCTTATACATGTCAGCCTGCAGCTCATCGTTGATCAGGATCATGATGATGTCTGCTTTCTTTGCAGCCTCTGCTGCGGTATATACTTTAAAGCCCTGTGCCTCAGCCTTTGCCCAGGACTTGCTGCCCTCGTACAGACCGATGATGACGTCACATCCGGACTCCTTTAAGTTTAATGCGTGTGCATGTCCCTGGCTGCCGTAGCCAATGATAGCGATGGTCTTTCCATCCAGTAAGGACAGGTTACAGTCTTCCTGATAATAAATCTTTGCCATCTTCTTTTCCTCCTCAAGAATCTTTAGATTCATTTGTTTACGGAAGATACCGTACGTCATCGGAGCCGCGGGATAAGCCGGTCAGGCCGGTTCTTGCAAGTTCCAGGATTTCGTAGTCTTCCAGCAGATTGATCAGCGCGTCAAGCTTTGACTGGTCGCCGGTCAGCATGACAGTCAGGGAATCCTTGCCTACATCCACGATGGTTGCGCGGAAAATGTCGGAAATGGCACTGACCGCCTGACGCTGGCTCGCGTTGGCCCGTACCTTTACCATGATCAGTTCCCGGTAAACGGAATGGCTCGGTTTTAATTCCTTGATGTCGCGGACATCCTCCAGTTTTCGAAGCTGCTTTTCGATCTGCTCTAAAATGTTCTGATCGCCAAAAGCAACTACGGTCATTCTGGAATACCGCTCATCTGCAGTGACACCAACGGTCAGACTCTCGATGTTGTAGCCACGGCGGCTGAATAAGCCAGCAACACGGCTCAGTACACCTGATGTGTTGTCTACTAACAATGATAACACGATTCTATCCATAAGTGTTCTCCCTTCTGTCACGTTTTCTTTATGATAACAATCCTGTTACTATTTGTCAACTATATAAAAGGAATGTGTACTATTCCTTTCGGTTATAATTTATCGCTGTTCCATCCAGAAAACGGTCATATGTCCGTATTCCGCGGACAGTTTTAGAATTTCCGTACCATATCCCGGGTGATTTCAGCCAGGCTATGGGCACCACACATAGCCATGGTGTCCTTTAACTGGCCGCCAACGCGGTTCACCAGTTCTGCCACACCTTCCTCCGCGCCGCCGTAAACCGCAGTCACGAACGGGCGGCAGATCAGCACGCCGTCTGCTCCCAGTGCCAGCGCCTTAAAGACATCGCTGCCGTTGCGGATACCGCCGTCCACCAGAATCTTCATGGAACCGCCGCCCACAGCTTCTGCGATCTCAGGCAGCACCTCTGCGGTAGCCGGGCACTGGTCCAGAACACGGCCGCCGTGGTTGGATACCACAATGGCTGCTGCCCCGGCCTCCTTCGCCTTCAACGCGCCCTTCACCGTCATAACACCCTTTACAATAAACGGAACGCCTGCAGCGCGGATGATGCCAGCCAGCTCTTCCACGGTCTTACTGCCGGCCGGCGGAGTCAGATTTTTTAAGAACGGAAGACCTGCCGCGTCAATGTCCATTGCTGCCGCAAAAGCACCGGACTTTCTGACTAACTCCATCTTTTCTGCTACCGTTTCCGCGTTCCACGGCTTTACCGTCGGAACACCCAGGCCGTTTGCTTTTCCAATGGCTGCGGTAGCCGCCCGCATGACCTCCGGATTCGTACCATCACCGGTAAAGGCCGCAATGCCATTGTCCGCGCAGGCCCGCACCAGAATATCATTGTAGGCCGCGTCATCATACTTATCTCCATAATGAAGGTTCACTGCGCCCACCGGGCCAGCAAAAAATGGATAAGCGAATTTCTTTCCGAAAATCTCCAGGCTGGTGTCCACCGGGCAGTTCTCACAGAGCGTGTCCATCTGTACCCGGATTTCCCGCCATTTCTCGTAATTGCGAATGGCCGTGTCACCCTCGCCCTTGGCACCCGGACCAGGCATGGTATTTTTGCAGGCCCGGCCGTTGCAGACCGGGCATCCCTTACAATACGGACCAAGGCAGGTCCTTGCATTCTTTAAAACTTCTTCCTGTGTCATTCTACAAACTCCTCCTTATATCAAACTGAAAAGCTTCCGTTTTTCCGTCAGCTTTCCGGCTTTTTGCATGTTTCCAGTCAGATTCCGGCGCTCAGCCCAGCGCCACATCCAGAATCATCATAATCAGAAAGCCGACCGCAAAGCCCATGGTTCCCATATCGGAATGTTCCCCCTGAGCCGATTCCGGGATCAGCTCTTCCACCACCACATAGATCATGGCGCCCGCCGCAAAGGCCAGCATATAGGGCACAATTGGCACCAGAAACTTTGCGCACAGAATCGTGACCAGCGCACCGATGGGCTCTACCACGCCGGACAGCGTACCCATAACAAAAGCCCTGAGCTTTGACTGCCCCTCACTGTGCAGCGGCAGGGAAATGATGGCCCCCTCTGGAAAGTTTTGAATAGCGATGCCAATGGTCAGGGCAAAGGCTCCGGCTGCCGTGATGGGAGCGCTTCCAGTCAGAAGCCCCGCAAACACCACGCCCACTGCCATGCCCTCCGGCAGGTTGTGCAGCGTCACCGCAAACACCAGCATGGTCGTTTTCTTTAAATTGCTCTTTGGGCCCTCCGGCGTGTCGCTTCCCATGTGAAGATGCGGGATCAGCTTATCTAACCCCCAGAGAAACACCATGCCGATGGAAAAGCCGGCTGCGGCAGGCACAAACGCCAGCTTTCCGGCAGGCTCACACATCTCCATGGCCGGGATCAGAAGTGACCACACCGAAGCAGCCACCATAATGCCGGAGGCAAAGCCCAGCAGCAGCTTCTGGATCACCGGTTTGATCTCATTTTTTACAAAAAACACACTTCCCGCTCCAATGGTAGTACCAAGAAACGGGATCAGAATCCCGAAAATAATATGAAACAGCTCCTCTCGCATGAGAGATCACCCTCTTTCCTTAGTAGTATCTTATTCCGCAACAGGCTACATGCGATACTCTATTGGAATCGGATTGCTGTTATTTCTGTTATGCCACAGATATCTGCTTCGGATCTCCCACAACCTTCTTAAATACCAGCAGGAACAGGATGATGGAAAATACCGGGCCGGCAAAGTCGGAGACGGTTTCCGCAAAAAACACATTGGTCACGCCGGTCAGGAGCGGGATCAGCACCACCGACAAAAAATAAATGGATTTACGGAAGAGCGACAGGGTAATCGCCACCTTCGCTATGCCCATTCCGGTAAATCCGTCCACGATCGTGTACTGTACTGCCAGCGGGATCACGCCCAGCGTGGACATCCGGATAGCCCAGGCGCTTAAGGCTACATATTCCTCGTTGCGGGTAAAGATCTGCACGAAAATCTCCGGAACACACTGGGCTGCCAGAAACATGACCGTGTTGAATACAAGCGCGCAGGTGACGATCCACTGCTCCGCCTTCCAGATGCGGTCCGGCCTTTTTGCTCCGTAGTTGTAGCCCAGGATCGTCTGGGTTCCCGAAGTAATGCCTCCGAGCGGCATCGTGATGATCAGCATAAAGCTCTGGACAATTGCCGCGCAGGTCAGGATGGTATCGCCCTGTCCCGGACCGCCCAGACGCTGGATCACCATATTCTGGGAAATGATCAGCACATTATCCAGAGCGATGATGACAAAGGGAGAGAAGCCCACCCTGGCTACCTGCAGCATCAGCCTGGGATCAAACCCATGAAAGGTAATGCGGATCGGCACCTTCTTTCCAAATAAGAAGCGCAGCACATAAAAGCAGGAACACATCTGCGACAGTACCGTGGCCAGGGCTGCTCCCCGCACATCAAGATGCAGGCCGAAAATAAAAATGGGATCCAGGACGATATTGGCCACCGCCCCGATCATAACGGCCTTCATGCCAACCTTTGCAAAGCCCTGGCAGATGATAAACTGGTTCATGCCCGTAGTCATCAGCGCGAAGAACGTGCCACACAGGTAGATAGTCATGTAAGACAGCGCATAGGGAAAGGTGGTCTCCCCAGCGCCAAACCACCACAGGAGCTTTTCCCTCATTCCCAGCACACAGACCGTCAGAACCAGGGCCATGACCGTCAGCATGAGAAAGCAGTTCGCCAGGATCTGCCTTGCTCCCTTTTCATTCTTCTGTCCCAGGCGGATGCTCATAAGCGGCGCGCCTCCTACTCCCACCAGAATAGCGAAGGACGAAACCAATGTTACAATGGGACCGCAGATGCCGACACCGGCCAGAGCCACCTCTCCGATCTTTGGGATGTTTCCTATGTACATACGGTCTACAATACTGTAAAACACACTGACGAACTGAGCCAGCATGGATGGCAGTGCAAGACGAAGGACCAGCCTCCGTATGTCATCGGTGTCTAAGTCATTTTCCAGCTTCATAGTACAAACTCTGCATCCTTTCTGTCCGTGCAGACTTTCTTTAATTTCTGGCGGATCGCAAGAGTCATCAGAGTTCCCAGCCTTCTCGCGTGCTTCGGGCAGACTGCAATGCAGCGCATGCAGGTGATGCAGGCACTCTCATCGGTCACCTTCGCATCGGTGCGGGAAATAGCCTGGACCGGACATTTGCGGATACAGGTTCCGCAGTTTTCGCAAGCTGAGGAAACACTGATTTTTAACGGCAGCGTTCCATAGGGACGGTACGGGCGATTTCCTTTGATGGAAAGTTCTGAAAGCTTTGTGCTTCCAGCTGTGTTTTTCAGTTTTTCCTTTACTGCCTCCGCAAAGGCAGTCATCTCTTTTTTGTCTTTCTCATCCGGGCGTCCGGTTCCATAGACATGGGCAATGTTATGCTCTGTGACTACGGCTGCCGCTGCCGCCGGGATGAATCCCTGTTCCTTTAAGATGTCCGAAAGCTCCAGCAATGCGTCCTCGTAGGCACGGTTTCCGTAGGTAACGATCAGCACCGCCGGCGTGCGCTTTCCGTGGATTTTTTGCAGGCGCTCTCTCGCCGTCTCCGGCACCCGTCCGCCGTATACCGGCACGCCGACTACCGCCAGCTCATGCTCTGTAAAGGTATAATCCGGCCTGGAGGACGCTGCATCGGTGAGATCCAGGCATTCTGCCTCCCTGTTACCTGCGATCCGCTCCGTGATCCACTCCGTCACCCGCTTTGTACTTCCGGTAGGACTAAAGTAAACTCCGGTAATCTGTGAAATATTCATAATACAATCTCCTGTTTCCTGTGAACCCCCGCTCACATTTCTTTGTTTTCAGACTGCCACAGACAGTCATTTTGCATGATCATCCATCTTCCTGCATCAGTAATGTCCCGCCTCATGCTCCGCGTTCAGCCAGTCCACCGCCTCCCAGATCCCGTCTGTGGTAAATGGGAAATCTCTGTGGTGCTTTTTCTCATCCGGCGTCATCTCAAAGTTAAAGGGTTCCGGCCAGATTATGGCCCTGAGCACGTTTTCCGTTTTCGCCGGAGTCTCCTCTGCGGCGGGCTCCAGTTCTTTTTCATGTTTGATGAGCACATAGCGCATGCCTTTAAAGCTCCCGGTAAAACGGCTCTTTTTTAAGAACGGGATGGAAATATCCCCATGCAGTTCAATCTTACTGGTTTCTAGCATATCTGTCAAATCCTCCTGTTGTCTTTCCACTGTAGCAGTTTTCATTCGTTTTGTCGAGAACAAGTTCTGAAAATTCCTACCCATCTGCCGTATACCGTGCTATACTAAATAAAGAGCAGAATTTTTCATGACGATCTAATTCAGAAAGGACTCAGCTGTTTTGCATTTTCAGCTGAGAAAGGAAACATTTCATGAGCCGCAGACAAAAACCAGCCATTGATTCCTCTATCCCCCCGGCAGACCTTCCGCTCCGCCCGTCTGTACGCTTCCGCCTGGCCAAGAACGACACCTTCTTCGGTCCCGGCGTTGCAGAATTTCTTATTCTGGTAGACCAGAGTAATTCTATGCAGACCGCCTGTAAGGAAATGGAGATGTCCTACAGCAAGGGCTGGAAAATCATTAAAAAGGCCGAGCAATATCTCGGCTATTCCCTGATCGAATCCAAATCCGGCGGCGCATCCGGCGGTTCCTCCCATCTGACACCGGAGGCGAAGGAGCTGCTCACCCGGTATCAGGGTATGGAAAAAGAGCTGAAAACAGCAACTGCCCAGCTCTTTGAAAAATATTTCGGTGATTATTCAGTTAACCCTTAAGAAGCAGGATTGCTTCCGGGGCTACTCTGACGTATTCCGGAATCAGACCGTCCGCACTGTGGGTGTGGATGGTCTTTCCTATTTTCCACCACAGACCGTTTTGCAGGGTAATATACCACTCAAACGGCATCTCGGATATTTTCGCATGTCCAACCGGAATGTGGTTGATCCCTTCCGGATCTTTTACCGGCTCAAAATCATGGGCACGGATTCCAATGGACGTTACATCCTCTGTCACGGTTTTCTCCGTGCTCAGCTCCAGATTATCCCAGTCTAATGCGCGTACCCGGTGATCGTCTATTTTTTCAATGCGGGAAATGTTTTTGCAGCCAGTCAGCCTTGCGGCCTCAACGCTGCCCGGATCATTGAAGATATCCTTCGTTTTTCCTGCCGCGATGACATGGCCTTTGCTTAAGAGCAGCAGCGTATCACAGAGCTGGTAGGCCTCGTCCCGGTCATGGGTAACCATGACGGAAGCTCCCTGGTATTCCGAAAGCACGCTGGCCAGTTCCAGACGCAGACGCTCTCTTAAGTGCGTGTCCATAGCGGAAAACGGCTCATCGAGAAGCAGTGCCTCCGGCTCATAAGCCAGGATCCTTGCCAGGGCCACTCTCTGCTGCTGTCCGCCGGAAAGCTGTGCCGGATAGCGTTTTTCCAGTCCGCTTAAACGAAAGCGCTCCATCATCTCAGAAACCCGCTTTTTCTGCTGTGCTTCCCCGTAGCGTTTTCCCGCCTTTAATCCGGTAAGGATGTTTTCCTCCACGGTCATATTCGGAAACAGCGCATAGTTCTGGAACAGATAACCGACGCGGCGTTTCTGCGGCTTCAGGTTTACCTTCCTGCTGCTGTTGAAGAGTTCCCGTCCATCCAGAATGATGGAACCGCTGTCCGGCTCCACAATGCCGGCAATGGATTTTAAGGTCATGCTCTTGCCGCAGCCGGAAGGACCAAGAATGCCAAGACAGCTGCTCCCAGAGCCATCGGACGCGTCACTGGCGCGTCCGCGACATGCCGGGCAGGTAAACTGAACCTGAAGCTCAAATTCACGCAGCTTTTTCCGGATATCTGCCGATAAAAAATCCTCACTCATGATAATCTCCTTTTCTTCTCGCGCAGTGCTGCCCGGTTCATCAGGATGACGGAAAGAAAGGCAATGACAACGATGATGGCAACATAGCGGTATGCCGCATCCATGTTTCCTGCTGCCACCTCAGAGTAAACGGCCATAGGCAGGGTTCTGGTCTTTCCTGCAATGTTGCCCGCTATCATGGCCGTTGCGCCAAACTCACCCAGGCCTCTCGCAAAGGCCAGAACACCACCGCTGACAATGCCCGGCATGGCATTGGCGATCAGCACCTTGTGGAAGATGCTCCACTCACTCATGCCAAGGGTGCGGGCCGCAGCCATGAGGTTCGGATCCACCTGCTCAAATGCTCCCCTTGCAGAGCGGTACATGAGCGGAAAGGACATCACCACCGATGCCAGCACTGTGGCTGTCCAGGAGAAAGCGATCTTAACACCGAAATACTGCAAAAAGAAGATGCCGATGGGCCGTTTCACCCCAAACAGATATAAGAGAAAAAAGCCCGCCACCGTAGGCGGCAGCACCAGCGGCAGCGTCAGCACGCCGTCCAGGATGATCTTCATCCGCTCGTTTTTCATGCTGACCACCCACCAGGCTGCCAGGATTCCGAGGAAAAAGGTAATCACGATGGAGACACTGGCTGTCTTCATGGAAATCAGGATCGGGGACCAGTCCATCTTTTGCTCCTTTCTCTTTACTCTGCTGCTACAAAGCCGTAGGACTCAAATACCGCAATTGCTTCCGGAGTCTGTAAGAAATCAACGAATGCCTTTGCTGCATCTTCATGAGTAGTTGCTTTTACAACGGCTACCGGGTAGATGACCTTCTTCTCCAGACTTCCCTCCGGTGCCTCTGCAACAACAGTAACCTGATCAGCCTTGCTTGCCGCGTCGGTTGCGTATACGATACCCGCGTCAGCACTTGCTGCTGCAACCTGGTTTAATACCTCCGTTACGTTGGTACCAAAGCTTACCTTATCCTGAATGCTGTCCCATACGTTTAAATTGGTCAGAGCTTCTTTTGCGTACTGGCCGGCCGGAACACTCTCCGGATCGCCCAGAGCGATGGATGCTGCATCGCCGATCTTCTCGAAGGAATCAATCTTACTGTCACTGCCGGCCGGAACGATCAGAACGATCTTATTCTCTAACAGGTTCACAATGCTATCGGAAGCAATCATGCCTTCATCATCCAGAGCCTTCATCTGCTTGGTCGCTGCGGACATGAATACGTCTGCCTCAAGTCCTTCCTCGATCTGGGTCTGCAGCTTTCCTGAGCTGTCGTAGGTTCCCTCAACGGTTACGCCCGGATACTGCTCCTCGAACATCGGGATCAGTTTATCCTCATATGCGTTCTTTAAGCTTGCTGCTGCCGCAACCAGAATGCTCTGCTCGCCAAGATCAGCCTTTTCCTCTTCTTTGGACTCAGCCTCGATCTCTGCTGCAATGGTCTCCTCTGCGGTGGTCTCTGCCTCGGTTGCTGCTGCGGTAGTCTCCTGCGGTTTGGAGGAGCAGCCTGCCATCATACCTGCAGCCATCATAGCTGCCATTACAACTGCGAACCTTTTCTTCATCGTTTTTCTCCCTTGTTTTGTTTTTTATTTTCTCGCGCACTCAGACGCGGTGCCACGCAAAATCTTTAACCCATGATCCAACGCTCCCAGAATAAAGCCAAGGCTCTCCTTCACGGCCTTCGGACTTCCCGGCAGATTCACGATCAGGGTCTTTTTGCGGATCACAGACGCGCCGCGGCTTAGCATGGCCCGGTCTGTGATCTGCATGGACTTCATGCGGATGTACTCGGCAATACCAGGCGCATTCCGGTCTGCCACGGCCAGTGTTGCCTCCGGTGTCTGGTCCCGCATGGAAAATCCGGTTCCTCCGCTGGTGATAACCAGATCTACCTGACGGCTGTCGGCCAGACGGATCAGGTGATGCTTTAACACCGCCGGCTCATCCGGGATCACAAAGCGTTCCAGCACATCGTAGCCTGCTTCTTTTAACAGCTCCTCGGCTGCAGGTCCGCTTGCGTCCTCCCGTTCCCCTCTGGAACCTTTATCGCTTAATACAATGACCGCCGCCGTGAAGGGACGGTTCTCATTCGGTGCTTCCACACGCATCACATCTCCCGGACGGATGATGCCTTCCTTTATGACCTCGGCAAACACGCCTTCCCGCGGCATGATGCACTCCCCGACACGATGATAAATCGCGCAGTGGCTGTGGCACTCCTTGCCGATCTGGGTCATGCGAAGCTCCACGGTCCCGGCATACAGTCTGGTTCCCACCGGCAGCGCCCGGAAATCGATTCCGTCTACGACCAGATTTTCACCAAAGGCACCGTCGCCCACGTTTGCTCCGCGCTTATTAAACTCTTCTACTTTATTATAGGAAAGAAGACTCACCTGCCGGTGCCACGTTCCCGCGTGGGCATCACCCTCAATTCCGAAGTTCGGAATAAAATGTCCTTCCGGGATGGTATGCTTTTCCGTTCCCCGGGCCGGACTGATGCAGATAGCCTTCACTACGCCTGTTTCGTTAAAATCCATATTTCTCACCCTCCAATTGCACTCATGCCATGCGCTTCTGTAATCTGATCCGGCTGCTCAAAGCAGTGCTCTGCCGGTTTGCCGTATATGGTGCGGGCCATGGCATTGAGAAGCTTCTGATTTTTGCTGACCGCTTCCTGCCGCACGCATTCACCACGCAGAATTTCTCTCAAGTCTGTCCCGTCCTCATAGCAAAGACAGGTCTTCAAAAATCCTGTTGAAGTCAGTCGTACCCGGTTGCAGGAGCTGCAGAACTTTCCGTGCATGGCACTGATGAGTCCGATGCTTCCCTGATATCCCGGAATCTTATAATAGACCGCCGGCCCGGCCCCGTGTACGCTGTCATCGGCCTGAAGCTGAGGAAATTCACTGCGTATCTCTTCCAAAAGATCTTCGTTACTGCGTCCCTCCGAGTGCCGCCCTTCTCCAATGGGCATCAGCTCAATAAACCGGACATCCACAGGCTTATCCTTTGCCAGCGTGATCAGACGTTTCCAGTCGGTATCCGGCATGGAAACTGCGTTAACCTTTACTTTCAAGCCTGCCGCAAGAGCCGCGTCAATAGCCAGCAGGACCTCCGGCAGAAGATCCTGACCGGTGATGGCCGCAAATGTCCTGGCATCCAGCGTATCCAGGCTGATGTTGATCTCATCCAGTCCTGCCTCTACCAGTTCCGGGAGAATAGCTCTCACCAGGGTTCCGTTGGTCGTCATGGCAATTTTTTCAATGCCCGGAATTTCTTTTAACATGCGGATCAGCTCCGGGCAGCCTTTCCTGGCAAGCGGTTCTCCTCCGGTCAGCCGGATCTTGGTGATGCCGAGCCTGGCCCCGCACACCGCGATCTGCCGTATCTCCTCAAAGCTTAATATGTCCTTATGCTCCACGCACTCAATGCCGTTTGGCATACAGTATTTGCAGCGCAGGTTGCAGCGGTCCGTCACGGACACACGCAGATACTTAATTTCTCTTCCCTGGGCATCCTTCACACCTGCTCACCGCCCTGCTCACGCGGATTCACAAAATGTCCGCTCTTCCCTCCTGTCTTCTCTGCCAGATGGATGTCTCCGATCTCCATCGCCTTATCTACCGCCTTACACATATCGTAGATGGTCAGAAGCGTCACTGACACGCCGGTCAGCGCTTCCATCTCCACTCCGGTCTTTCCGGTGGTCTTGGCCGTGCAGACTGCCTCGATCTCACAGGTTTCCGGATGCAGGTTAAAATCCACGTTCAGCTTGGTCAGATTTAAGATGTGGCACAGCGGAATAAACTCCGAAGTACGCTTTGCTCCCATGATCCCAGCGATCCGGGCCACACCAAGCACATCCCCCTTGGCCATAGTACCTTCTTTGATCTTTCCAAAGCATTCCTCGCTCACGCGGATACGGCCCTTTGCTACCGCCTCACGTACCGTTTCGCCCTTGGCAGTCACATCGACCATGCGGGCATTGCCCTGTTCGTCAAAATGGGTAAATTCCATATCAATACCCCTTTCCAAAACCGCAGTTCGGGAAGGTGCAGACCGGGCAGTTTAAGCACAGGCCGCCCATGCCAAGGGCTGCCAGCTCATCCGGTGTCACCTCATCGTCTGCCATGACACGTGGAAGTACCAGATCAAAAATGGTGCGTTTTGCATACATCACGCAACCCGGAAGCCCCATGATGACGGTTCTCCGGTTCCTTCCATGTTCTATGCGGTCGTAATAAGCCAGCAGAAACATGGCGCCCGGAAGCACCGGGGCACCGTAGGAAACAATGCGTGCTCCGGTATTTTTGATGGCCAGCGGAGTCTTGTCATCCGGATCTACACTCATGCCTCCGGTGCAGATGACAACATCCGCTCCCTTTCCGATCATATCCAGAATGCTGGCCGTTACCTTTTTGTCATCATCATCCCAGGTGACATGGTCAATGACCTCTGTGTCAAACTCAGACAGCTTGTCCACAATGACCGGGGTGAAGGTATCTTTGATACGTCCGTGGAACACTTCATTTCCGGTTGTCACAATACCGACCTGCTTACGCTGAAACGGCTTTAATTCCAGAATTGGCTTTCCGCCGGTCAGCTCCATGGTCCGCTCCCTCACCGCTTTCATCTTCTCTTCCTCAATGACCAGAGGGATAATGCGGGTGCCTGCCAGCTTGTCTCCCTTTTTTACGGCAAAATTGCCGTGGCGGGTGGCGATCATCATCTGGCCGAAGGAATTGACCTCCTTTAGTGCCTTTGCGTCAATCTTTAACAGGCCATCGCAGGCCGCGGTCAGCTCGATCTTACCTTCCTTCGGCAAAGAACGGTCCATGTGCTCACCCCTGCAGATCTCGCAGAGCACTTCGGCTGCCTCATCCTCATGCATCATGCCCTCTTCCTTCTCCCAGACATAGAGGGTATCCTTTCCAACGCTTAAAAGCACCGGAATATCTTCCTTTGTAACAATGTGACCCTTGCGGAACACTGCGTCTTTGGTGACTCCGCGAATGATCTGTGTAATGTCGTGACAGAGGACTGCGCCCTCCGCATCGACGGTTTTGATCAGTTTCATGTGTGCTGCCTCCCAATCTTCCTGTGAATCTTCGTTATCATTCCGTTTTTTGTTTCATTCATCCGTTTTGTTCGTTATTTTTTTGTGAAAATAACGGTGGACTTTTAAAACCGGCCTGCCTTCCGGCAAACCGGCTTTTCAGATTATTCTATTGTAATCTGTTTTTCTGGGAAATGCAATCCCCTAATCTGTTTTATTGACAGTTTCCCTAACTTTTTTTCATGCGTTTCGTTACTTATCAGAATGCACACTCAGCCCCGTTCAATCAGCACCTGCATCACGCCGCCGCAGACCATGCCCTCTTCCTCTGCCACTCTTCCGGTCATATCCACATGACGGATCTGATATCCGCCATCACGGATCACTTCCCGAGCATGCTGCATGAGGTTTGCCTCTGCGCACCCCCCTCCGATGGTTCCCTGGATCAGCCCGGTCTCGTAGACGATCATCTTGGCTCCGGCCTTTCTCGGTGTGGAACCTTTTGTGCTCAGAATGGTAATAACCGCCTTTTTCTGATCCGCAAATTTTTCTTCCGGCTCTGCCAGATTGTGAATGACTTCCATGTCGATGTCGGACTGGGAAACTCTTCTGGCCTCATCTTCCGGTTTGCGTTTCACTTGAATTGCTTCTGCAAGGATTGCGACCGCAATCTCCTCCGGGGTTATTGCTCCGATATCAAGTCCCACCGGGGTGTGGATCCAGTCAAGCCACTTACGGCTGATGCCTTCCTCCTCCAGTGTATCCTTCAGTTCTCGGACGCGCTTTCTGGAACCGATCATGCCGAGATATGCCGTCTCCCCCTGCTTTGCCAGGGCCCGCAGACAGACACCATCGTGACGATGGCCTCTGGTTAAGAGCACCACGAAATCAGAGGAATTGACATGCAGCTTTTCAATCGCCGTCTCAAAATCCATGCAAAGGACCTGCTTTGCCGTCGGGAAGCGAAGCTCATTGGCAAAGGAAGGCCGGTCATCGGTCACCGTTACCGCAAAACCGGTGCGGGCCGCAAACTCTGCCAGTGCCAGTGAAACATGACCACCGCCGAAGATCAGCATGCGGTTTTCCTTACAGAAAGGCTCCGCGATCCACTTTTCTGTTTTCTGCTCATCGTCAAACCCCGTAATGCATACCTTCTTCTCAAAAGCAGCCTGCTGCGCCAGTGCCTCCGCCTCTTCTGGTTCTGTGCCCGGCACATATAAGTGCTTTTCCAGGGTTCCATCCGGATTTAATTTTGTCAACAGCAGCTTCTGGTTCTCCGATTGCAGGCCGGAAAGAAGCTCCCCATATACATTGTTTTCAATCCCCATACTTCACGTTCTCCTTTTTACAGTACGCTCTTATCACGCACCTGACTATTTTTTTGATTATCGTTATATTCTATCAAGTTTTGCTGCTTCTGTAAATGCCATGTGGCCGAAATTGCAGGAAGCAAAGCACAAAAACCTTTGTATTTTCGCAAAATTACATAATGAACGGACCTCAAAAATGTGCTATGATAATGACATATTACAATATGTTTGATACAGGGAATTTTTTAAGCCCATCTACATCTTTGGAGGACCTCTTCAGTTATGAACAGACAAGATTTTGAACAGCAATTTGAAGCAATCAGCGACCAGATCTGGGAATTTGCGGAGACCCGTTACCAGGAGTTCCGCTCCAGAGCCCTGCAGGCTGATTTTCTGGAAAAAGAAGGTTTTACCGTAACCCGGAATCTCGGCGGCATTGCCACCGCCTTTTCTGCCAGCTTCGGCTCCGGTCACCCGGTCATCGGACTTTTAGGGGAGTTTGATGCACTGCCCCGCATGAACCAGGCGGCAGATGTTCCCGAAAAACAGGCGGAGCGCCCCGGCGCGGCAGGGCATGGCTGCGGACACAACCTTCTTGGAACCGGCGCCATGGAGGCGGCCTGCCTCATCCGCGACTGGCTTTTGCAGACCCGTTCAGAAGGTACCGTCATTTACTTTGGCTGTCCGGCTGAGGAAGGCGGCGCCGGAAAGGCATTCTTAACCCGCTCCGGCTGTTTTCATGGCCTGGATTTTGCCCTGGCCTGGCACCCGGGTTCCAAAACCGGCCTGATCAAAGAGGCGCTCGCCAATATCCGCGTGATCTTTGACTTTACCGGAAAAAGCGCCCACGCAGCGGCTCACCCGGAGCTTGGCCGCTCTGCGTTAGATGCCTGCGAGCTTATGAACGTGGGTGTCAACTACCTGCGGGAGCATGTCAAAAGTGACGCCCGCATGCACTACGCTTATCTAAACGATGGCGGCGACGCGCCGAACATTGTCCCAGCTGCTGCCACCCTGCTCTACGCCCTCCGCGCACCGGAAAGTGCTTATGTAGCGGAGCTTTATGAGCGGGTAGGTGATGTTGCAAAGGGCGCTGCACTCATGACGGGAACCAAAGTTTCTTATCGGACCGTCAGCGCCTATGCGGATCTGCTGTCCATTCCGGCTATGGAGAAAGTGATGATGGAGGCCATGCAGGAGGCGGAGAAGCCGGAGTATACGGAAGAGGATTATGCGTATGCCGCGCAGTTTGCTGCTGACGAAAATTCCCCTTCGATTGATACCGATATTCTCCCTGCAGACCAGACCATCAACCTCGGCAGCACCGATGTCGGCGATGTAAGCTGGCAGGTTCCCACCGGACTCATTGGCGTGGCCACCGAAGCCACCGGCTGTGCCCTTCACACCTGGCAGATCGTAGCCCAGGGAAAAAGCCCTCTGGCCCACAAGGGCATGCATTACGCGGCGCGGATTCTGTTTGCGGCTGCGAAGAAGCTGTATGAAAGCCCCGAACGCTGTGCGCTGATCCAGGACGATTATCAGAATGTAATTGGACATCGAACATATCAGTCCATGCTGCCCGACTCTGTAAAGCCTGGAGATTTTTAGTTGCACAACCGCGCCTGACTTTGTTATAATATAAACGAATTTTTGATTTATGATACTTCAGGAAGGGAGTTTTACTATTATGGATCTGACAAAAGCTGTGAAAGAAACATATAAAAAGCCGCTGGCTTCCTGCACCAACGAGGAAATCTATATTTGCCTGTTAGAGCAGGTGAAAAAGCTGGCAAAGGAGAAGGAAACCGCTGTTGAAGGCACCGGAAAGCGCAAGCTCTACTACATCTCCGCCGAGTTCCTGATCGGCAAGCTGCTCTCCAACAATCTCATTAACTTAGGTCTTTACGATGAAGTCAAAAAAGAGCTGGCAGCTGCCGGCAAGAGCCTTGCCGAGATCGAGGAGCTGGAGCCGGAGCCATCCCTCGGTAACGGCGGCCTGGGACGTCTGGCTGCCTGCTTTGTGGATTCCATTGCTACTCTTGGATTAAACGGAGACGGCGTTGGCTTAAACTACCACTATGGTCTGTTCAGACAGGTCTTTAACAAAAAGCATCTGCAGCAGGAGACCCCGAACCCGTGGATGGAAAACGAGAGCTGGCTTACCAAAACCGAAACCAGCTATCAGGTCCCGTTCGGCGGCTTCACGGTTACTTCCCGTCTCTATGACCTGGATGTGACCGGTTATAACAACCACTCCACCCGCCTGCGCCTCTTCGACCTGGAATCCGTGGATGAGAGCATCGTAAAGGATGGCATTGATTTCGATAAAACCGAAATCGAGAAAAACCTGACGCTCTTCCTCTATCCAGATGACTCCGATGACAAGGGACGCCTGCTGCGCGTATACCAGCAGTATTTCATGGTCAGCAACGCTGCACAGCTGATTCTGGACGAGTGCATCGCCCGGGGTTCTGACCTTCACGACCTGGCTGACTACGCTGCCGTTCAGATCAACGACACCCATCCGTCCATGGTTATCCCGGAGCTGATCCGCCTGTTAGGACAGCACGGCATTTTGATGGATGAGGCGATTGCCATCGTATCCAAAGTGTGTGCTTATACCAACCACACCATCCTAGCTGAGGCACTGGAAAAATGGCCGATTGCCTTCCTGGAAAAAGCGGTTCCGCAGTTAATGCCGATCATCCGCGAGCTGGACAACCGCATCCGCGCCACTGTAAAAGACGAGACTACCTACATCATCCAGAATGGTCTGGTGCATATGGCTCACATGGACATCCACTACGGCTACAGCGTCAACGGCGTTGCTTACCTGCACACCGAGATTTTAAAGAATACAGAGCTGAACAACTTCTATAAGCTGTATCCGGAGCGCTTCAACAATAAGACCAACGGCATCACCTTCCGCCGCTGGCTCATGGCCTGCAACCCGGAGCTTTCCGCCCTCATCACCTCTCTCATCGGAGAAGGCTGGAAAAAAGATGCCATGGAGCTGGAAAAGCTGGGACAGTTCGTGTCTGACCCGTCCGTACTTACAAAGCTTCTGGATGTGAAAGCAGAAAAGAAGGCTCAGCTTGTTTCCTATCTGAAGAACACCCAAGGACTGGAACTGAACCCGGATTCCATTTTCGACATTCAGGTAAAGCGTCTGCATGAATACAAACGCCAGCAGATGAACGCCCTCTATGTCATCCATAAGTATCTGGAGATCAAGGCAGGCAAGCTTCCGAAAAAGCCGATTACCGTGCTGTTCGGCGCAAAAGCTGCCCCGGCTTACGTAATTGCGAAAGATATTATCCACTTAATTTTATGTTTGCAGGAACTTATCAACAAAGACCCGAAGGTAAGTCCACATCTGAACGTTTTCATGGTGGAAAACTACAATGTGACCCTGGCTGAAAAGCTGATTCCAGCCTGCGATATCTCCGAGCAGATCTCCCTGGCTTCCAAGGAAGCATCCGGAACCGGCAACATGAAGTTCATGTTAAACGGTGCCCTGACCCTGGGAACCATGGACGGCGCCAATGTGGAGATTGCCGAGCTGGTGGGCAAAGACAACATCTTCACCTTCGGCGAATCCTCCGAGACCGTCATTGCCCGCTATGAGCGCGGTGACTACAAGTCCAAAGACTGGTATGAGAAAGATAAAGCTTTAAAGGCCGCTGTGGATTTCATTGTCGGAAAAGAAATGATGAAGATCGGCCAGAAAGAAAATCTGGACCGTCTCTACAAAGAACTGTTAAACAAAGACTGGTTCATGACCTTCCCGGACTTTGAAGATTACGTCAAGACCCGCGAAGAGGCCTATGCAGCCTACTCTGACCGCACCGAATGGGCCAAGAAGATGCTCATCAACATCAGCAAAGCCGGATTCTTCTCCTCCGACCGCACCATTGCGCAGTATAATGAGGAAATCTGGAAGCTGTCATAACAATATACTTTTAAAAGCCAAAATGAGGAGCCGCTGCTGTGGCTCCTCATTTCTGTTTACATATCCATCCTACTTAAGTCGTTCCAGAACGTTTTTCACCTCTCCTACATCTAATCCCATCTGCTCCGCGATTTGCTGCTCCGTATATTTTTCTTTATGCAGCCTGTAAATGGTAAAAATCTGCTCCGCACCTTCTCTTTTCCCTTCCGCATATTCTGCTTTCCGAATTAATTCCTTCTCACGTTTCTCATCATACTCAAATATACACACCTCTATCGCCTCCGCTCGATTGTGTCCTTGTGATTTCGCCTTGCCTTTACAGAATTCTTTTTCTTCATTTGTTCTCCCTTCTGACAGGAGAATCCAATTTTATGAAAATCTCCTGCTCTTCAATTGTGATGAATTGGAATAAGCATAAGATTTTCTCTGATTCATATTAGAATAATAAGATAATAGAAATGAGTGATAAGAAAACCGGCACTGTTTTGTATGATACAGTTTCCTATTAATATACGAACAATATGATCCATTTTTCGTATATCCTTCTTATTGTTTTACGATCCATTTTCCTTTTCGGTTGGTTCCTTCTCGCTCAATCATTCCTTTCTTTTGCATCCTGCGGATATAATACTTCACCGTATTCAAGTTAAGCCCATTTCTTGCCGCTATCTCTTTTTGAGAAATCTCTGGAATATTTATCATCAACTGCATAATTGCATATTCTATTTCACCTTGCATATTATGAACCACTTCATCAATAGTCGATTGGGTGGACTGGGTGGTCGATTGGGTGGTCGATTGGGTGGTCGATTGGGTGGTCGATTGGGTGGTCTGGGTGGTTCCTTCATTCATCAACGCTTCATCCAACGGCACAATAATCCGAAATACGTCTCCCTCTACAAACTCTGGCTCTTTCCCTGAATAAACTTCACTATATTTGAACAAATTTCTCACACCAGATCCAAGCTGGTCCGCATACCCGATATTCCGAAAGAATGCAGCGATGATCGGATTCTTTGGATTTGGTTCGATATCATCCGGTGTCAGAACTGCCTGTTGTGAAGCACGATTTGCATTTTCTACATACATCCGGTCTTTTTCTATTACAAATTTTGCCTGATAGGAACTGGTATATTCCAGGTGTATCAGTGTATTGGCTATCATTTCTCGCGTAATGATATTTCTAAGACTCTTCCGCTGGTCTTCTTCCAAAAAGAAACGATCCGGCAGATGTTTCCGGCCAAATTCCATGAGCTATTCATAACTTTCGATCAAGTTGGTTTTGATAATTTCCCGTTCATCATACCGATCTATATTTACCTTGCGAAGCAGTGCATCCGTCACATAGGCCGGTACCACATCTGCAATTACATCATCTTTTCCCAAAAGCATGACCGCAGCCAGATTGTATCCTTTTGCTCCGGTGACACGGTCTATACTATACAATCTTGTACTTTTTAATACTTCCTCGTCTGACATACTGCTCCACGGATGTGTCTGACCACTGTTATTCGCCGCCATGATCCGGAGTTTTGGCAACAGGTCCAGACGTAAATCTTCCAGTCCCACATATGGGAAAATCTTCTTTTCTGTGTAAATTTCTTGCTTGCAGATATACATCTGGGCAATCTGAGCTGTGGCCGTAACTTTCACGTCAGCATCATTTACACGATCATAGATTACTTTTTTGTAGCAGTGCACTTCTGCACTTGGAAGAATGTGTATATGAATGAGTTTCTTCCCTTCATAATCCAAAATCTCAGGATTGAGATAAATAGTCGGTGAAAACAATGCAGGATTACTAATACAGCTAATAAAATTTTTTACCATATCTGGAGCCTGCTTTTCCGGCACACCAGAAACGGTTCCGTCATCCAGAACCCACAGAAATATATCTCCTCCAAAACGGTTTAAAAACGAGCATACTGTTTCGTATACATCACTTTCAATTCCATTTCCACATCTTTTGAATTCGACCGCAATAGTCTCGCCTATTTCCAGTATGGTTTTCATAGTTCTTGTGTCCATTTCAGCCGCCTCCTTATCAAAACCCAATTTTCAATTGTTTCTTGTTTTTTAGTATAACACAGACCATTTTTTTTAGAAACAACAAAAGCCGGAAAGCAGCTTATTAACCCACTTTCCGGCTTTTATAATTCTTATTTCATTTCCTCTACGGTATATCCCGCATCTTCAATGGTCTTCTTCAACACCGCCTCATCCAGCTCCCGGTCGAAGCTGACTACGGCTTTTTTGCCGTGCAGGCTGACCTTGGCGGATGCGCCGTCGATCTTGTTGATGACTTCGGTGACTGCGTTCACACAGTGCTCACAGTGCATGCCGGAGATTTTGACGATTTTCTTTCCGATAACCGGATTCTCCAGCTTTTTTTCTTCCGGCGGAAGGCTTCCACCGCCGCCACCGCAGCAGGCTCCCTCGCCCTTAAAATGCTTGATGGTAGATCTGATACCAAGAAGTACAAATACTGCAATGACTAAAATTACAATGATATCTGTCATGACTGATTGCTCCCTTCTTTTTTCTGTCTTTCCTTCAGTCTCTATTTTTCATCCGGCTTTTCTTTGGCTGCTTCTGCCATCATGTCTGCCTGGTGCTCTCTCTGGAATCTGCGGTCTCTCGCCTCATCCAGTTTTTTTCTGACAAATTTTACAAAAAGATAAATGGATACGCCTACTATGTACAGGATAATGCAAAGAGCTACCATATAGCCCATGGAATTCTGAGAATGTGACATTTATTTCTCCTTCATACGTTCGCGGCGCATCTGTCGGTGCGCCGCTCGTGTTTACTGTACTGATACGACCTTGTAATCCTGTGCCTCAACAGCCTCTTTCAGAACGCTGTCTGCAACTTCCTTCTCCAGGGTTACGACTGCGGTTCCCTTCTCATGGCTTACCACTGCCTCGGTTACGCCTTCGATGCCCTCCAGGGTCTTTTTCACTCTGGCCTCACAGTGTCCGCACATCATTCCTTCGATTTTCATAGTCTTTGTCATAGCACTCTTCTCCTTTTTCTCTTTATGATCAACATGACTTTCATCATGTGGTCTGCTTTGTTTTTTCTTCTTATCTTTGGACGCGTCATGCATCTGAAACAGATTCAGGCGCAGGGCATTGGTTACGACACAGAAGCTGGAAAGGCTCATGGCTGCCGCGCCGAACATTGGGTTTAACTTCAGTCCGAACAGCGGGTACCAGATTCCGGCTGCCAGCGGAATGCCGATAACGTTGTAGAAAAATGCCCAGAACAGGTTCTCGTGGATGTTACGCAGGGTTGCGCGGCTTAACCGGATGGCTGCCGGGACATCGCTTAAGCGGCTCTTCATCAGAACCACATCGGCTGCATCGATGGCAATATCCGTTCCTGCTCCGATGGCAATGCCGATATCCGCACGGGTCAGCGCCGGAGCATCGTTGATGCCGTCACCGACCATGGCTACCTTTCCCTGCTCCTTCAGAGAACGGATCACGCTCTCTTTTCCTTCCGGAAGCACGCCTGCGATGACCTCGTCCACACCGGCCTGGGCACCGATAGCTTTCGCAGTGCGCTCGTTATCACCGGTCAGCATCACAACACGGATGCCCATGTTCTGCAGCTCTTTAACCGCCCGCGGGCTGTCTTCCTTAATGACATCCGCCACCGCAACAATACCAAGAAGCTGTCCGTCACGGCTGAAATACAGCGGGGTCTTGCCTGCTTCCGCAAGCTTTTCTGCTTTCGCGCGGATCTCATCGGATACCAAAGCAACACTGCCGATAAAATTCGCGTTTCCTCCGCAGAGCTCACTGCCCTCATAAATGCCGGAAAGTCCATTGCCCGGAAGTGCTGCGAAATCGTCCACCTCGCCTGCAGTGATGCCGTCCGCCTGAGCGCGCTCGTTAATGGCGCGGGCCAGCGGATGCTCACTCTTTTTCTCCAGGGTGTAAGCCAGTGCCAGAAGCTCCTGCTCACTCTTTGCTTCTGCAAGGATGATGTCGGTCACCTTCGGCTCGCCGCTGGTGATGGTACCGGTCTTATCCAGTGCCACAATATCCATCTTGCCCGCTTCCTCCAGGGAAACCGCAGTCTTAAACATAATGCCATGCTTTGCGCCCATGCCGTTGCCCACCATAATGGCAACCGGAGTCGCAAGCCCCAGTGCACACGGACAGCTGATGACCAGAACGGAAATACCCCGGGCCAGCGCAAAGCCCACGCTCTGGCCAGCCAGCAGCCATACAATGGTTGTAATGACTGCAATAGTAATAACAGTCGGTACAAACACACCGGATACCCTGTCGGCAACCTTTGCGATCGGCGCCTTGGTGGCAGCCGCATCACTGACCATCTGGATGATCTGGGACAGAGTCGTATCTTCTCCGACTCTGACTGCCTCGCAGCGGATAAAGCCGGACTGGTTCACCGTTGCAGCGGAAACGCTGTCACCCACAGTCTTATCCACCGGAATACTCTCACCGGTAAGAGCCGCTTCGTTCACGGCACTGCTTCCTTCTAATACAATGCCATCCACCGGAATGTTCTCGCCCGGACGGACAACGAAGACATCTCCTTTCTGTACCTGCTCAATGCCGACAGTGACTTCTTCGCCGTCCCGAACCACAACCGCGGTCTTCGGAGCCAGCTTCATCAGGCTCTTTAACGCATCGGTGGTCTTTCCTTTGGAACGCGCCTCCAGCATCTTGCCCACGGTGATGAGGGTCAGGATCATGGCTGCGGACTCAAAGTAAAACTCATGCATGTAGCTCATGACAGCGTCCGCATTGCCCTTTACCTGGGCATCGGTCATGGCAAACAGTGCGTAGGTACTGTAAGTAAATGCCGCCATGGAACCGAGGGCCACCAGGGTATCCATATTCGGGGCTTTGTGCCACAGGCTCTTAAAGCCGCTGATGAAGAATTTCTGGTTGATGACCATAACGATGGCGGTTAAGATCAGCTGGATCAGCCCCATCGCCACATGGTTTCCGTCAAAAAATGCCGGAAGCGGCCAGCCCCACATCATATGTCCCATGGAAAAATACATGAGAACGATCAGAAATCCAACGGAATACCAGAGCCTGCGCTTTAAGACCGGAGTCTCATGGTCTTTTAACGCTTCCTCCGCGTCTAAGGACTGTGCCCGTACACTGCCCTCTTTTCCCGCGCCCTTTACAGACGCGCCATATCCGGCATCCTGCACCGCCTTGATGATATCAGCGGACGATGCCGTGCCTTCCACACCCATGGAATTGGTCAGCAGGCTGACCGAACAGCCTGTAACACCAGGCACCCCGGAAACCGCTTTTTCCACGCGGCTGCTGCAGGCCGCGCAGCTCATGCCGGTTACTGTATACTGTTCCATCTTGTTGTCGTTTCCTCCTTTTTCGATTCCCCCTGCAACTGCTTCTTCCCAATTGCATTCTTCTTTACCATGCCCGGAATACTGTTTTCTTATCCGCCTCGCATTGCTTCGAAATCTCTCCTCACTGCCACTTGCTCTCTGTGTCATGGCCAGCAAAGATTCTCACCTTTACTTCATCAGTCTCTGCAATACCTTCAATAACTCATCGATGGTCTCATCATGGCCTTCGCGTATATCATTGGCCACGCAGGTCCGCAGATGATTTCCAAGAAGGACCTTGTTGAAGCTGTTGAGCGCCGCGTTGGCCGCAGCCACCTGAATGAGGATATCCGGACAGTAGGCGTCCTGCTCTACCATGTTGCGGATTCCCCGGATCTGTCCTTCAATGCGGTTTAAGCGATGGATCAGATCCTTGTATTCCTTCTCCGAACGTTCTTTCTTTTTATGACAACAGCACGGCTTTCCTTCTTTATGCTCTGCTTTTTTCTCTGCAGCATCTGGCTTCGCTGCTTCTGCATGCTCTGCCATTCCACTGCAGCATTTCCTTTTATCGGTATGCTCCATGCAATTCCACCTTTCTGTAAAAAAGAATGTGCCTTGGCACATTCTCGCGCCGAGGCGCGGTTGCTTCAGCAAC
>ERZ836760.1022-NODE-1022-length-34684-cov-3.365561_pt1 | contig 34684 bp, 33 predicted proteins | sample MGYA00519941_ERZ836760 | MGnify/ENA primary metagenome ERZ836760 (study PRJEB31850, sample SAMEA3708807) | human gut metagenome | biome: human gut; feature: human-associated habitat; material: faeces | place: China | collected 2014 ... | reverse complement strand
GGGAGCCCATGCTTCGTAGTACGCCTCGAAGCGTTCGTCGGCCACATAGCCCTCGGCCAAGCAAGCATGCGCCTGCTTCGAGTACGTGCCGTCCTTCCAGAATGCGCACAGCCATTGGCGATGCAGGTCAGCGGCACGCTGGGCGTCTTCGCCCGCCGGGTCGCCCGCAGCCATGCCGGCCAGCAACGAGTCCTTGATCTGGGCCTCGAGCTCCTGCACGGCAAGGTACCGCTCCTCGCTCATGCCCATAAGCTTCGCGTTGCTGGCGTCGGCGGCTTCATCGCCCCAACGTTCGCGCACCTCCGCACCGTACTTCTTCTCGTTTTCCTCGACGAGTCCCTTCTTGAACGCCTCGAACTTATCCTTGTCCTTCATGGTTTCTTGTCCTTCCAAGCTGGCGAGCGTTCTCTGAACGCTCGCGATCAATCCATCTATGCGAGCACGCCGAGACCGCAGTTCGCGCAAATGCCCGGCCAAAGCCTCCCGCGCATCGAACGCCGGATCGTCAAGCAGTCGCTTTATGTCGCCAAGCGACATGTCGGCCTCGCGATACAGCAGAACCTGCTGCAGCCGATCCACCTCTGCAGGGCCGTACAGCCGATACCCGTTCGCAGCGCGCTGCGCCCGAACCAGCCCCGTTTCGTCGTAATGATGCAGCGCGCGCACGGTTGCGCCCGACAACTCGGCAAGCTGGTGAACCGTATAGGTTTTCTCATGCGGCATGCTGGCCTCCTTCGCCTCCGGCGCTCGTCGATCGCCCGAGCACCGGAATACAGCATAAACCCTCCCGTAACGAGAGGGTCAAGCAAGAATACCCGAATATTTCGCCTTCCTTCAAATACTTTATTAAATATGGTATTATGTACTGAATAAAGTATATCGAAAGGAGCGCTATGCCCTCCCCGATCGCACCTCTTCCCGTCATCAGGCCTATAACCGATCTGCGCACGCAGCTCAACGACGTATGCACGCAAGCGACCGAGCTGCAAGAGCCGATCGTTCTCACGAAGAACGGAGTGGCCTCGTTCGTGCTCATGGACAGCAACGCATACGAGGCAGCCGAGCGGCGCAACCGGGTATACCTGGCCCTACGCGAAGCGGAGATCGAGGAGCAGTACCGCCCCGAAACCCTGTCCGCCGAAAAGTCCGATGCGAGGATGAGCGAGATATTCGCACTCTGGAAACTCGACTACGCACCGGTCGGGGACTGATCATGCTCGATCTTGCATGGAGGCCGCGCGCTCATCTCGACCGGGAGTCGATAGCCATCTACCTGGGGCTCGAATGCAAAAACCCGCAAGCCGCCTTTGCGACAACACGGCGCATCGACGCCGCAATCAAGTATGCGCGCTCCTTTCCCGATGCGGGCGGACGCTTCGCCATAGAGAGGCTTGACCACGGAGAATACCGAGCGGTGCTGGCGAATCCGTACATCGTGTACTACCGCTTCGACAACGCGACGCTCACCGTATACCGTATACTCCACCAACGTCAAAGCATCGATACGTACTCTCTGGTAGACCTGCCGGAATAAACCCATCAACAGCGCGGGCGTCATGGCAAGGAAGTCGGAGCAACGCATCATTCCCCATAAGGCGCATCCGCCGAAACGCGCAGCGCCCGCAACGCAATCTGAACTGACAAGCGAACGTCAGGATCGTCCAAATCGGCGCCAAGGGTCTCCTTTATCTTCTCGAGACGATACAGCAGCGTGTTGCGATGGATATAGAACTCTCGAACGGTTTTCGCTATGTTGCGATCGTTGTCCAAAAACGTTTTGAGCAGATGAGCATCGCGCGTGCCCCGCTCTTTGTCGAGCTCGATAAGCTTCTGCACGCCATCCGGAACGATAGCGTCAACCGTCGATCCCTCTTCGCATCGAGCGATAAGGTAATCGACGGCATAGTCCTCGAATCGATACGCCTCCGACGAAACATCCTCGATACGCCCCACCCGCTCTACAACAAGAGCCTGCCGATAGAAGTGCGCAAGGTTTCCAAATCCGAAAAACGACGAGCTGAAAGAGATGATGGTGCCAAGATCCCGCACGTTACGCAACACGTCGGCTATCACCTCGTCGCGCGTATGCGCACCCGCGCTGAGGTCGCACACGATTAGGGCCCTTCCGTCGAAGAAGCAATGCTGGCGAGAATCATCGTGAGCTGTAACGGCTATGGCCACCCGTGCAATAGCGCTGAATTTGCGATCGAGCTTCCGCTCCCTAAGCACAATGCAGAAAAACCTGTCGTTGTCGCGCCACCCCAGCTTTTCCATAACTGCAGCAATCCGGTCATCCGACACGGTTTCCCCCGAAAGCAGGCTCTGGCAAATCCGCACGAAACGAGTGCTCTGCCCGGCATCGCCGATGCCCGCGGTTTGCAGCCCTCTCGTCAAACAATCGCCAAGCACCTTCACCAGCACGTAGTCCTTTTTACGGAAGGGCCGCACTATGTCGTCGACGATCACGCGGGCAAGCAAAGTCCCGTTCACGCGGCAATTGTAAAGAAGGCTACGAAAAGACAGCGAGTGAACCGACAGCTTGCTCCAGGTATCGCCGGTAAACAAAACAGGGTCTTCGGCGTTTTCCAGCTTGGCGAAATCGGAGTTCTGATTGAACGCCATAGCGGTTTTCCTCGGAACGGAAAGACCGCCTTCCCCAACATGCTGCCCGTATACCTCTTCGCGGTAGATTCGAAAAGCCTCCGTTTCCTCCCCTGGGGAAGGCAGCGCGTAGAAAAAGGGGCGGTAGGAAACGTCCTGCGCTATGACGGGATTTCCAAAGATGCCCACAGAGCGCGCGCCTAGCATATCTATGGGCATGTGCTGGTCGACAAGGGCGTGAAGATCCTCTTCCCACGCGCGGTAACGATCGAACAGGCGGATCACCGCGTTCATTACGTCGACGGGTTCAACGTCCGCTTCGGAATGCAGCAGGTTCAGCGCAGCATCTTTCCACGCTTTCGGCGCGGATCCCAGACACAGAAAAGAAGCCTTCGTGGACTTGGGAGGATGCAAGGCCAGCGTCGATGCGCTCACAACGTACATGACCCCTTCGTCAAGATGCCCCGGAAGCTCATCCACGAACTGGGCGATGCGACATCGCGCCACCGTTGGAGGGTCGACGGGGGTGCCCTCGAACCGCAATTCAGGTAAGTCCTCCTGCACGAAATAAAGATTCAGCTTCATACCGGCTTGTCCCCTGTCATCTTGGCCGCTTCCCGCAAGAACGATCGTTCCCTCGCTCTTAATTTTATATGTACATAATATACGAATAAGTACCGGAGATACCAACACTTTATCAATTGTCACTCACCAATGCAGCTGTATAAAATGCACAAATAATGCGTCTGATAGTCCTACACACTGAAAAGGAGGAGGGTGCGTTATGACGAAGTTCGCGAAGTCAGATCTCAAGTTCGTAGACTACGAAAAACCCTGGAGGTACGAGGAAGACGGTCTTACCGTCACAAGGGGAAGTGCGTGGTCCGGCCCGGGATGCCACCTTGGCTGCGGCGTGCTCCTGCACACCGACAAAGACGGAAAACTGGTCAAGTGCGAAGGCGATCCGGAAAACCCGTTCAACCAAGGGCGCCTGTGCATGCGCTGCCTGAACATCCAGGAAGTGACGTACCATGAAAAGCGCATCACCTACCCCATGATGCGAGATCCGAAGGACCGCGGCAAGGACACCTGGCGACGCGTGTCTTGGGAGGAAGCCCTCGACTACGTAGCCGACAAGTTCCTTGACATAAAAGAGAAGTACGGCGCCGAAAGCGTAATCTTCGCACAGGGCACCGGACGCGACATCGGCCCCGCAATCACGCGCCTGGCCTGGTCTTACGGTTCTCCGAACTACACGTGCATCCTCTCGGGCCTGGCCTGCTTCCTTCCGCGCATCGCCGGTATGGCCCTGACCACGGGGACGTACATGGTAGCCGATGCATCCCAGGGATGGACCGACCGCTACGACAACCCCGCATACGAGGTCCCCGAAGTCCTCGTGGTCTGGGGCAACTACCCCTTGGTCGCCAACAACGAAGGTTGGTACGGGCACTGGGTGGTCGACATGATGAAGCGCGGCACCAAGATCATCGACATCGACCCCAAAGTCACCTGGCTCTCGTGCAATTCGGCTCAGCACCTTCGAATCCGCCCCGGAACCGACGCCGCTCTCGCCCTGGGCATCCTCAATATCCTCTTCGAAGAAGACCTCTGCGACAACGACTTCGTCGACAAGTGGTGCTACGGATTCGATGAGCTCAAGGCACGCGCCGCCGAATACCCCGTCAGCCGCGTAGCCGAGATCACGTGGGTTCCCGAAGAGAACATCATCGAAGCCGCACGCATGATCGGCAAGGCGAAAACAGCATCTTTGCAGTGGGGTCTCGCGGTCGACATGACCAAGGAATCCCTGCCCGCAAGCCAGGCTATCGCCTCCATTTTCATGGTCACGGGCAACATCGACGTACCGGGCGGCATCATCCCCACGATATCCATCCTCAGCTACGCATCCGGCTGGGGCGGAGAGCTTATCAGCGACGAGCAAAAAGCCAAGCGCATCGGCCTGGGCAACTACCCCATCCTCCAAGCAGGATTCCAGATGTCGCAAGCCGACGAGCTCATCGAAACGATGGAAAGCGGCGAACCGTACGAGATCCACGGTTCCTGGCTGCAGCAGACCAACATCCTGGCATGCATCGCCGCCGATCCGGAGCGTACTCACAAGGCGTTCGAGAAGCTGGACATCAACGTCTCCGTCGACCTGTTCATGACGCCGACGGCGATGGCGCTGGCCGACGTGTTCCTTCCCGCCAACACGTTCCCCGAGCACGACAGCATTCGCTTGGGCGACGGCATCCAGCGCGGCGAGGTAATCTGCCAGGCCTGCAAGCCGGTTGGCGAAAGCAAGTCCGACATGGAAATCAACCTGCTTCTTGGCAAAAGGCTCGCACCTGAAGCCTGGCCCTGGGAAACGCTGGAGGAAGTGTACGACGAGCTTTTGAAGCCCACGGGATTCACCTTCTCCGAGCTCAAGGAAGTCGCTCCTATCTTCCTTCCCCTGGAGTACCACCGCCACGAGAAGGGCCTGCTTCGCGAGGACGGGCAGCTGGGCTTCCCCACCCCGACCGGCAGACTCGAGCTCTACTCGACCATCTACGAGTCGATGGGGTACGATCCGCTGCCGTACTTCGAGGAGCCCTCGCCCGGACCGGGTTCGACGCCTGACCTGATGGAAGAGTATCCGCTGGTTCTTACCACGGGCGCCCGCGTGTTCAACTCCTTCCATTCCGAGCATCGCATGATCGAGCGCAACCGCTCCTACACGCCCGACCCGACCATACAGGTTCACCCCGAACTTTGCGAGCGCTACGGCGTCGACGAGGGCGACTGGGTATGGGTCGAGAATCACCTGGGACGCGCCAAGCGACGCGTGAAGAAGACGCCCATCCTGGGCACGCGCATCGTCGCATGCGATCACGGCTGGTGGCTGCCTGAAAAAGACCCCGAGGATCTTTTCGATCTGTACGACGTTGCCATCAACAAGCTGCTCCCGTGGGGCGAATTCGGAAAGACCGGGTTCGGCGCAAACTACAAGACGAACATCTGCAAGATCTACAAAGTCAAGGAAGGTGAGTAACCATGGCTGAATACGGCATTCTGATCGATCCCGCATGGTGCACAGGCTGCCACTCCTGCGAAGTTGCCTGCCAGATGGAAAACGGCCTTCCCGCAGGTCAGTTCGGTATCAAGGTGAACGAGATAGGCCCTTGGGAGATTGCTCCCGACAAATGGCTGCTCTCCTACGCTCCGGCGTTCACCGACCAGTGCACCATGTGCCTGCTGCGCCGCAAGAAGGGCAAGGTTCCCTCCTGCGTGCATCATTGCCAAGCCAAGTGCCTCGAGCTCGGAACCATCAAGGAGCTCTCGAAGAAACTGTCCGATCACCCCAAGCAACTGCTTTGCTCCTTCGTCTAGAAGGGCGCGAGAAGAAAAAGGAGGACCGACGATATGTGCTTCAGGCCATCATCGCTCGATGTGAAGAAGAAATGCCCGTCCTGCGGGTCGCTCAACCCGTCCAAGAACGATACGTGCGAAAGCTGCGGATCCGAGCTTCCCGCTTCCGCAGCTCCCGGTGCCCCGGGCGCCCCTGGCGCTCCCAAAGCACCCGGCGCCCCGGGTGCGCCTGCAGCCCCTGGTGCGCCCGGCGTACCCGCGGCACCCGGCGCACCGAAGCCGCCAACAGCGTAAACACTGCATGACCCGAACGGGCCGCGTCGACAACGATGCGGCCCGTTCGCATGGAGCGCCGACTCCTTCCAACGGGCGACTCCGCGCGCAGGCGCCCGTCCCCTGGTAGACCTGCCGCGTTAGCGGCCCCGGCTACTCCGCGCGCAGCAGATCGCGCGGCTTCAAGCCGTTCTTTTTCGCCTGCGCATTCCAAGAGCGATGCCCGGCCATGCGATAGAGCATGCGCGGGAAGTTGGGCTCCACGAACATCGTTTCGCCCGACTCTCGCCGCTCGATAGCGCGAGCCAGCTCGTCCAAAGCGCGCCCCAGGTTCTTGAGGGGCCCGGTCCCCATCGGCGCAGCATGCGACATCTCGCCAGCCCCCGCCGCCAAAGCCCCGCCCCGTCGCATGCCGCATGCATCACACCAGTTCCACAGCATCTCGATGGCCAGCTCGTTCTGTCGCGCTTCGTAGAATCCGCTGTTCACGATCAGGTAGACCGTCGGCGTCGATCCTGTTTCCAAAACGCGCGCCCGTATCTGACCAAGCACTTCGTACAAGGCGGAAGGTATCGCGTCCGCATACAGAGGGAGCGCAACCACCAGGGCATCGCTTGCCGCCACCAACTCGGCGGTGCGCTCGTTCACGCCAGACGCCGTCGCCGCAGCCTGGCGCGTCTCCACGCGCAAGCTTCCACCCATACGATCGCTCAACTGCTCGAGCAGGTACGCCGAATTGCTCTTCTTGGCGCGCGGGCTTCCGCACAGCAGCACCACGTTCATAGCGCAGCCTCCTTCGCTTGCTCGACGTTCTCATGAAAACGCACCTCAACTTCAGAAACATTGAAGTTGACCGCATTGGCGCGAATGAAACGATGCGCGAGGTCGCGTTCCGCCTGCGTGCCGGGGCCGTAGAAATGAACCTTCTGGCGATACGCGTGATCGTAGCGCATGGCATGGTGCATCCGGCCGTCGACCATGCGAAAGTACGGCAGCAAGTAGCCGATCGACCGATCGAACACAGCCTTGACAGAGCGGGAGTAGCCGCCGTACACCAAAGGACTCACAACCACCACCGTGTCGCTTTCCCGCAAAAGCCGCGGCATCTGCTGGCATCGGTCGCGCAGCACGCACGTGCCCGGCGTTTTCAGCCAACAGCCGAAGCAGCCGATGCACATCCGAACCTCGGGCGTGGCCGAGAACAGCACGTTCCCGTCGGGAAAACCCTGCACGAACGCCTCTTCCCCCATATCGCCCGCATCGAAAATAACCAACCGCCTGCTCATAGCGTAGATCCCTTCTTGTTGGAAGTCGCAGCAAGAACGCGCTCGCCGCCCGCGAGCGACGACAGGCCCCTGAATGCCTCGTCAAGCCGTTCGTGCAGCTCTTCGTCGTCGAACCGCGCACCCGAAGCGAGCATGGTTGCCATACCGTGGGTATAGACGATCATGTGCAGGTACAACGCCCGCGCCGCAACGGGATCAAGCCCGCTCAGCTCCTCCACGCACCTCTCCACGTTCGGCAGCGCAACGCTGCGGTACACGTCCTCGAAGCTGGCAGCGTCCATGTGCGCGGTCAGGTACAGGAACCGGAACAGGTTGCCTTCGGTGCGCGCCAAGCGCAAATGGGAAAGCCCGTTTGCCGCAAACGCGTTCGGAGCGCGATGCTCGTGCTCGCGGTTGTACGCGGCAACCCAGGCGCGCGCATGGTCGTATAGGGCTTTCACCAGGCTTTTCATGTCGCCGAACAGGCTGTATATAGGCTGCACCGAACAACCCGCGCGATCCGCGATCGCCCGCGCGCTCAGTGCGCCCTCCCCCTGCTCGCGCACAAGGGAAAGAGCCGCCTCGAGCACCGTTTCGCGCGTTACCTTCCGTTCCGGCATAACCGTACCTCCAAAATAACAACTGTTATATAACGATTGTAATATACAGCATGTGCGAAGGTCGTAAAGCAGCAACCCTCCTAAATAAGGAAAACCCCTATCTGAACAAGGCAAGAAAACCGGCGCCTCGCGCGCCCCAGCCCATTCAACGCTTCAGCATCAGCGCGAGCACGTCTCGGTCCCATCTTTTTACCGCCCGGGACGCGAAAACCGGGCCGTCCTACAATCTGCGCGAATCGTATCCGCAACGAAAGGACCTTCATGAAGAACATCGAAGAACGCCGCAACCGCACCATCGCCCGCACCCCCAACCTTCACGCGACCATGCGCGCGCCGCACATCGACAAGACCGCCATCAGCCCGTACGACGACTACTGCGACGGCTACGGCATGCCAGGCGCCTACGGCAACGGATACGTATCGGTCCTCAAAGTGTCCGCCGGAACGGTCGAGAAAACCAACGACATGCTGATCGACGGCATCGTTACCTACGACAAAGCCGAAACGGCCGATGCCTACGTCGGCCAGATCAACATGCTGACCGCCTCGTCGTTCTGCGGCATGGCCGGGCAGGTTTGGGGCTACGACCTGGCTCGACATGACGACATCGCATCGGGCGCAAGCACACCGCTGTTCACCGAGAAGCAGTTCGATGGCAGCGAGCTCAAGGTGTTCGACGCGCAGCCCTTGCTCAATGCCGGCATCGAACTGTTCGGAACGGCCGAGAACCGTCGCTATCACCCCATCCCCGGTGCGCACACCATCTGCGCCAACAAGGGAATCACGGCGTACCGCCCCAAGGAAGACCGCCCGCTCAAGGAAGGCGAAGCGTACGGCGTATGGTCGTTCATCGCCATCTCGCTTTCCGCGGACCGCGATTTCGCAGCCGACCTCTTCATCGAAGACGCCGGCGTCTGGACCGAAAACGACAACGAGCAGGACATGCTGGCTTACCTGGAGCAGCATCGCAAGGAGATCGTCTGGTCCGTGGTCGAATGCGGACGCGACTCCAGCGTGCTGTTCGACCGCACGTACGTGAGCTTCGCCTACCGCATGATGAAGCCCAACGAGATCGGCAACGCCATCACCGTAGGACCCTACGTCACGCTCGCGCGCAACGCCGTGCCCGCAACCGGCTTCGCATCCCTCAACAGCCTGCACCTGTCCGACTGGCTCAAGCAGATGGACTTCGAACCGCTTACGGACCTGGCAAGCTAGCGCATCGCGCACCCCATTCGCACCCTGGCGCGTCCGCTCTGGCGGGCGCGCCCTCATTCGACAAGGATTGGAATCATGGCAGACAACACCGCACCCGGTTCCAACGGAAGCAGCACACCGGCACAGGACAGCTCCAAAAAAGTTGGCCTGATCGGCCTGGTAGGCATCGTCATCAGCGCGATGATCGGCGGAGGCATCTACAACCTTCCCCAGAACATGGCGCAGGACGCTTCCGCCGGAGCCATTATCATCGCCTGGGTGGTCACGGGCATCGGCATCTGGTTCATCGCGAACACGTTCCGCATCCTGTCGGCCGCGCGCCCCGAACTGACGAACGGTCTGTACACGTACGCCGAAAAGGGCTTCGGCAAGCTCATCGGCTTTTTCGTGGCGTACGGATACTGGATATGCAACTGTTTCGCGCTGGTGGCCTACTCCGTTTTGGTCATGGCCACGCTCAATTACTTCGTGCCCGACTTCGCCGGCGGCAACAACATCCCGTCCATCATCGGCGGCTCCATCATCACCTGGGCAATGTATTTGCTTGCGCTGCAAGGCGCGAAGCAAACCAGCTTCCTGAACATCATCGGCACGATCGGCAAGCTGTTGCCGGTTGCCGTCTTCATCTTGGCCGTTGCCACCGTATTCAAGCTCTCGGTGTTCATGGAAGGTTTCTGGGGCATGAAGGGCGGCATTGACCTTAGCTTCACCTGGGACAACGTCATGCCGCAAGTGCAGGCGACCATGCTGGTGACCCTGTGGCTGTTCCTGGGAATCGAAGGCGCCGTGGTCGTGTCGGGCAAGGCCAAGTCGCAAACGGCAGTGCGCAAGGCCACGACCATCGGCTTTTTGGTCACCCTGCTGCTCTACGTCATCGTATCGCTTCTGCCCTTGGGCGTGTACTCCCAGGCCGACATCGGGAACATGGCCGACCCGTCCATGGCCGCCATCATGCTGGACAAGTTCGGCAAATGGGGCGAGATCCTCATCAACGCCGGCGTTATCATATCGGTCCTCAGCTCTTGGCTGGTATGGATGCTCATGCTGGGCGAGATGCCGCTGGCCGCCTCCAAAAGCGGCATTTTCCCGAAGGCGTTCGTCAAGGAAAACAAGAAGGGATCGCCTTCGACCTCGCTTCTGTGGACCACCATCGTCGTGCAGATCGTGCTGATCGTGTCCTACTTCATCGGCAACAACGCCTGGACCACTATGATCAGCATCACCAGCGTCATGGCGCTGCCGTGCTACCTGTTCTGCACGCTGTTCCTGTTCAAGATCGCGCTCGACGAAAGCTACCCGAAAGGAATCTTCGCCAGCCGCGGAATGGCCCTGCTCACGGGCGCGGCGGGATCGCTGTACGGGCTATGGCTCATCTACGCAGCCGGCTTGAACTACCTCATGGTCGCGTGCATCGTGTACGCCGTCGGCCTGCCGCTTTACGTCGTGGGCATTCGACAGCACGACCCGAAGGCCCGGGTGTTCGAGAAAACCTCGGACAAGGTCATCGTCGCCGTGGTGATAGCCTTGGGCATCGCGGGGCTCGTCTACTCGATAATCACGTTCGGACACGTGGCGCCGTAAGCGCAGAAGGCATGCTCCGCAAACGCAGGCAAGCATCCATCCGCTGCATCGCGACATCTCGAAACGCCCGGAACCGCACTCGCAGGTCCGGGCGTTCCCGCTTCGCCGAACGCCGATGCACCCGCTCAAGAATCTGTATATCTTGCAGGAACAACGGGAATCGCTGGACGTTTGCAAGATCGTGAGCCATGCTATACGTTCTGACGATGCGCGCCGAAGAGGGTCGGCTGCGCACAATCGATGCGGGAGGTTCCCTTACTATGTCCATTGCCGGCGTTATCATCAACTTCGTGCGCGGATTCTGCATGGCCCTTGCCGACAGCGTCCCCGGCGTTTCAGGCGGCACCATCGCCTTTCTGCTGGGATTCTACGACCGGTTCATCGGCTCGCTCGACGACTTGTTCCACGGTCCGAAAGCCGCCAAGATCGATGCCGTCAAGTTCCTGCTCAAGCTAGGATTCGGCTGGATAATTGGATTCGGGCTTTCGGCGCTTGTGCTGACCAGTTTCTTCGACTCGCATATCTACCAGGTCAGCTCGCTGTTCATGGGATTCATCGTGTTCGCCATCCCCATTGTCGTCCTTGAAGAAAAAAGCACGCTGAAAGGCCATGCCGCAAGCCTGGTCTTCGTTGCAATCGGCGCCGCCGCAGTCGTGGCCATCACCCTGCTCAGCCCCGTATCGGACGAAGGCGTAAACGTGGCCGTCGGCAGCCTGAACCCCGGGATGGTGGCCTACGTGTTCTTCGCCGCCATGGTTGCCATTTCCGCCATGGTGCTGCCCGGCATCTCCGGCTCCACCCTGCTGCTGATCTTCGGCCTGTACGTGCCCATCATGGGGGCCGTGCGCGCGGTTATGGGATTGGATTTGGCCTATCTGCCCATCTTGCTGGTGTTCATCGCGGGCGTTGCCTGCGGCGTCCTCTTGTTCGTGCGCCTGATCAGGATGTGCCTCAAGAAGTTCCGGCCGCAGACCATGTACGCCATCGTGGGCATGATGCTCGGCTCGCTGTTCTCCATTACGCAAGGACCGCTCACCCTGACCGAGCCCCTGCCCGCCATGAGCCTGGATACGTTCAGCCTGCTGTTCTTCGTGATCGGCGGCGTGGTGGTCGGCGGTTTGCAGCTGTTGAAAACGCGCCTGGAAGACCCGGCGGAAGCACGCAAGGACAAGGAAGCGTAACGAAGCGCACGCCGACCCCTCGCGACGCTCGTCCAGGGTCGGCGCGCAATCTCCAAACGGCGTCAGACCTGCTTGACCGCCGCCTGCAATCGCGCAACGTCGGCATCGTCCGGATGGCCGACGGCCGCGTCGAAGTTCTCGATAAGCTGCTGCATGCGCGCGGCTTGAGCCGGCTGGGCCTGGGCCGTACGCTCGTAGCGAGTGCGCACGCTTTCGTTCATCTGCCCTTGGCACATGAACGATCCCGCGATGCGGGCAGATTCGGGAACATGCCGAGCAACGCGTGCCATTACGCCCGCAAAGTACGTCTGATCTGCGCCGAAGCCCGCGGTTCCGAACAGGAACACGTCCTTGTCCTCCAGCTGGGACAGAACTTCGGCCATCTCGTCGGTGCAGTCGCCCCGATTCGTCCAGAATCCCGCGTACACGCGATCCGCCGCCGCCAGATCCTCCGAAGCCACGTCTCCAACGCGTCCGAACGCCACAATTTCTTCCGCAGGCAGCGCTTCCTTCACCGCGCAAGCCAATCGTTGCGTATTCCCCGTGCTGCTGTCGTACACGATTGCGTAGCTCATGGAAGTCCTTTCGCCAACGCGCGATTGCGCCTCAACACCTGATCGTCTTATGCCCGATACGTTATAACGCTCGGAAGCGTTTTTGCAAACGCGCGGCCAGCGGCCCCATGAAAGCCACGCATAAACATCCCGCGTGCATCCTTGCCCCCGAAGCCCTTCTTGCCGTAGGATTCTTGCAGCAAGCAAATCTCGCAAGCGAAGGAGCCTCCATGAGGGCAGTCGTTCAACGCGTAAGCCGTGCGCAGGTGGAAATCGACGGCAGCACGGTAGGATTCATCGGAAAAGGCCTGGTCATTCTTTTGGGCGTGGGCCATGAAGACACCGAAGACCAAGCGGAGCGCCTCTGGAGCAAGATAAGCCGCCTGCGCATATTCGAGGACGAAAACGGCAAGACGAACCTGTCGCTTGCCGACGTGCACGGCGACGTGCTGGTGGTTTCGCAGTTCACGCTGTTCGCGAACTGCAAGAAGGGAAACCGCCCTTCCTTTACGCAAGCGGGCGCACCCGACGAGGCGAACCGATTGTACGAATGGTTCGTCGAACGGGCGCGCCGCGACGTGCCGCGCGTGGAAACGGGGCGCTTCGGAGCCTACATGGACGTAAGCCTGACGAACGACGGCCCCTTCACCCTTTGGCTCGATACCGACGCGCTCTAAACCGCTACAGAAGAGCCTGCTCCCACTCGGCTTCCTTGAAGCCCACCAGCACGAAGTCCTCGCCCACCACAAGCGGGCGCTTCACCAGCATGCCGTTCTCGGCAAGCAAGGCGTAGGCGTCCGCATCGCTCAGCCCTGCATCGAGCAGCGCCTTGATATTGCGCTCGCGGTACACCATGCCGCTCGTGTTGAAGAAGCGGCGCAAAGGCAGCCCGCTTCTCTCATGCCAAGCGGCAAGCTCTGCAGCCGTCGGGTTGTCCTCCACGATATGCCGATCCTCGTACGTAACTCCCTGCTGGTCGAGCCACGCCTTGGCCTTTTTGCACGTTGTGCATTTCGGGTACTCCAAAAACAGCACGCTTGCCATACGCTCCTCCTATCACCGGAAACGCTCCGTCAAAGACTTGTTGCGCTCATGATACCAAAGGCCGCAAGCGCAGGCTCCCTCCCCTTGCTATACTGGGAATATGTGCCAACTACAGGGCAGGGGCAAACCGAAAGGCGGCTACTATGATCTTCTATTTCACTGGAACCGGCAACTCTCTTGCAGCCGCGAAGATCGTAGCCAAAACAACCGACGACCTGCTGGTCGACATGGGCAAAGCCTACAAGTACAAGAACTTCGACTTCACCTTGGAGCAGGGAGAAGCGCTCGGCTTCGTCTTTCCCACGTACGCCTGGACCACGCCTCCTCTCGTGGACGAATTCATACGCCGCGCGAACTTCCGCACCGGCAACAAAGAGGTGTTCGCCCCTTGCTACTGCTACGCCGTTGTCAGCTGCGGCGCGTTCGTCGGAAACACCGCGCGCATCTTTGCGGATCGACTGCGACGCTGGCAGGGAATCAATCTGGACGCCTCGTTCAGCGTGAAATCGGTCGGAAACTGCACGTACCTGTACGCGCCCGCTCAGGGAGAGAAACGCGAGCGGCTTTTAGCCCATGCGGAAGTCGAGGCCCATCGCACGGCCCTGCGCATCAAAGCGCGCGAATGCGTGCACGCCGAGCGACGCAACCCCTTGGGCATCCTGCTTTCCCAGGTCACCGAACAAGACGAGAAGCCGCACTCGACCAAGGATTTCCACACGCTTCCCACCTGCATCAGCTGCGGCCGCTGCGCCGATATATGCCCGACGAACACCATCACGCTCATCGACGGCACGCCGCGCTGGGCTGAGCTGGGCTGCACGCAATGCCTTGCCTGCCTGCACCGATGCCCCGTGAACGCCATCCAGTACGGCAGCAAGACCGAAGCGCGCGGGCGCTACGTGAACCCCGTGCTCGGACCGGCGAAGCGCGCCTAGTCCTCCCCTGAAAACCTCGAGCCCTCCGCTGGACCAAGCCGGACGTTCGCAAGCGGACTGCTGCCCCATGGGCCGCCCGGGTTGCGCGAGCCGAAAACGGGGCTGTAGCCGCATGGACCGCCCGGGTTGCACGAGCCGCGAACGGGGCTGTCGTCGCGCAGGCTACCTGGAGTACGCAAACCGAAAACGGGGTCGCAGCCACACTGGCTGCACGACAGCACGAGCCGAAAACGGGACCGTCACCGCCCAAGCCGCGTCTGAGCGGCAAAACCACCTAGCTGCGCACGAAAATCCAGCTTCGCTGGCAGGTTCTGACGGTTTGAGGTCCTTTGACGCCCGCTGCAAGTCAGCCGTTTTCAAACCGGATTCGCCACGCGCTCCTGAACAGGCACGATGCAAAGCGCTCTTCAGCCGAAAGGATGGCGAAAGCGAATCGACGACCTCAAACCGTCAAAACCTACCAACGGTGGCCGTTTTTCGCGCGCACGCTTCCATTCGCCAATCCTGAGCACCGTCGAACCCTGTCCCTTGCTTGGAGCATCACCGTCACGGGCACGCGGAGCAAGCTGAACGGCGGCAGCCCAAGCCAGGAAGCAAGATGTCCAACTGAAAAAGATGCTCGCTCGCATCTTGACGCGATCTCGTCAACTGATTATAGTGTGCATATCGGGTATATACACACTGTACAGTTCGCTATGCACACCATCGAACATGCAGAGGCGAAGCCCGATGGAGCCAGCAAGGAACGTGCTTGCGACCTCCCGGCGCGCGGCAGGACGCTGCAGCGCGCCACCCGGATGCTCCGGGGACGCCCGAGCATCCGCGCACCACTTCGCTGCAGGCAACCCCGCGGCGAATACGAACTGGAACAGGAGCGATGTTGGACATCATCATCTCAAACGCAAGCGACAAGCCCATCTACGAGCAGATCACCAGCCAGCTGAAAAGCCTTATCCTGGCAGGCGAGCTCGCAGAAGGCCAGCAGCTTCCTTCGATTCGCGCGCTGGCGAACGACCTGCACATCAGCGTCATCACCACGAAGCGCGCCTATGCCGACCTCGAATCGCAAGGATTCGTCGAAACGGTGCAGGGCAAGGGCAGCTTCGTAGCCGGTGGCAACATGGAGCTGCTGCGCGAAGAGCGTCTTCGCCATATCGAAGACCTGCTGGCGAAGGCGGCGAGCGAGGCGCGGGACTCTGGCGTGAGTCTCGCAGAGCTGCATGACATGCTCGACCTGGTGGCAAGCGGCAACATCTAGACGCATCCGAAACGAGCGAGCATCGCACACGACCGAAAGTGACGACTGATGAACGACCTTTTGAACATACAAATCCTCTCGAAGCACTACGACGGCTTCGACCTGCAGGACGTGAGCCTGCGCGTGCCTTCGGGCAGCGTAGTGGGATTCATCGGCAGCAATGGAGCCGGCAAAACTACCACCATTAAATCCATCCTTGGCTTGACCAGGCCCGACAACGGGCAGATTGCCCTGTTCGGCGAAGAAACCATAGGGGCTCCCTCCAAGCGTCTCGCCGAGTTGAAACAGCGCATTGGCGTGGTATTCGACACTTGCTCCTTCCCCGAGGAGCTGACGGTCGAAGCCGTGGGCAAGCTCATGTCCGTAAGCTACCGCGCATGGGACGCCGCGGGCTTTCGCGAGCGCATCAAGCAGTTCGAACTTCCTCCGAGCAAGACGGTGAAGGACCTCTCGCGCGGCATGAGCATGAAGCTGTCTTTGGCATGTGCGCTCTCCCACGACGCCGATCTGCTCATCTTGGACGAAGCAACCGCCGGTCTGGATCCGATGGCACGCGACGAAACGCTCGACACCTTGCGCGCTTTCATGACCGACGAGAACCACGGCATCCTGATGTCCAGCCATATCACCAGCGACCTGGAGAAGATTGCCGATTACATCGTGTGCATCGACGAGGGGCGCATCGTGTTCTCCATCGAGAAGGACGCCATCGTCCATCAGGCGGGCATCGCTCAGTGCCGCGCGTCCGAGTTCGCCGCCCTGGCGGACAGCGGGCTGTACGCACCGGGGAGCCTGCACTACGCCCGCAACGCGTACGGCACCTCGGTGCTGGTGCCCGATCGGTTCGCCTTCGCCGAGAATTTCCGCGACGTCGTGGTGGAACGCGCCGACATCGATTCGTACATGAGCCTCATGCTGAAGGGAGAAGTACTGTGAACGCCATGCTCCTGTCCGATCTTCTGATCGCGAAGAAATACTTGATGCCGCAGGTGGGGCTCGGTATCGTCGTGGGTATATTCATGTGCATCATGATGGAGAACATCTACGTGATCGCGCCCGCCATCGCGGCAATGACCCCGTTTTCCGTAGCGTTCACCATACTGGCTTTCGACGAACGCGGGGGCTGGGAGCAGTTTAGGCTGGCGCTGCCGCTATCCCGCAAACACGTCATCACCGGGCGCTACGCAAGCTTCGCGGTGATCGCCATAGTCGGATTCATGACGGGCATCGTTGCCACGGGCCTGGTCATCATTGCAGCAACACTGTTCTCGAACGTGCCGCAGCTAGCCGCGCTCATGGTGAACTTCTCGTGGCAGGCTATCGTCTTGGCAAGCATCACGGGCGTTGCGGTCATCGTGGTCATGCTATCCGTCGTGCTGCCGATGGCCGCGCGTTTCGGCATGACGAAAGCGGTTCGATTCGCGCCCCTGATCATTTTCTTCGGCGTGTTCTTCCTGTTCACGGCAGGCGGCAACGGCGAGGTTCCCCAATTCCTCGCCAACCTTGCAAGCTGGGTGCAAACGCCCGAGGGAACGCTGGGAATGGCCGGTATCGTAGTGGCCGCCGCCGCAGCCCTCTACGCGGCATCGTGCGCACTGTCCATCAAGTTGTACGAACGACGCGAATTGTAAAGCGGGAACCGTACCGGGGCTGCTGTCCGAGCAGCCCCTTCGGAAAGGAGCCGCGCTTATGAAAGCAGCGATGCTGTCCGATCTCATTGTCATGAAAGACAAGCTGGTTCGCATAACCGCGTGCTGGATGCTGATCACCTTCGTCACTTCGGTCATCGCAGGAAACACTCCCCTGGTCGTCATATACGTTGCGATCGTCAACCCGATCATGACATGCAGCGCCCTTTTCCTCACAGAGAGCGCATCAGGATGGGAAGGGCCGCGCCTTGCCCTTCCGCTATCGCGCAAAAACGTCGTAGACGGCCGCTACGCCGCCCTTGCGGCGGTCACGGCGGCAAGCGTCGCCACCGGCGCGCTCGCGTATGCAGCGGGATGTTTAGCCACCAGCATATTTCCCGGGCTTGCCCTGCTAAGGGAGGCCGCATCGTTCGATTTCGCCTCCCTCGCGCTCTGCTGCGCAAGCGCTGTTGCATTCGCCGCCTTCGCTCTGGGCGTGATGATGCCACTCAACCTGCGCTTCGGTTACGAGGGAGCGCTGAAGTACGCACCCGCGATCTTCGTACTGGCGCTCGCATTGATTCCACAGGCTTTGGGTCCGTCCGGCCTGAACCTGCTCGCTATCGGCGCGCCCGCCCTTGAGGGATCTTCAAGCCAAATCCTGCTGCTTTCGGCAAGCCTCGTTGCCCTAGGAGCCACGTGGTACGTCGGATCGGCTTCCGTTGCTGCGCAACTCTACGAGCGGCGCAGCTTCTAGCGAATCCGCCGACTTTACGGGCGCTTCGCCAAAGTCGATAGCTTCACGCTGTCGGCGTACGACTCGATCGCGCGATCCAGCCCGATCCAAAATTCCCGCGCCGAGCAACCGCTGCTCCGCTCGCAATGCTCCGAGTCTTCAACGCAGGCAACGGGAGCCGAGCTTCCCTCGGTGGCCCGCAAGATGTCTCCAACGGTAATCTCATCCGCCGGACGCGCAAGCAGGTAGCCGCCGCTCACGCCTCGCACGCTTTTGAGCACGTCGGCCTTCACCAAAGCGCCACCTAGCTGCTCAAGATACTTGACGGACAAACCCTCGCGCTCCGCCGCCTGCCTCATGGTTACGAGCGACCCGACTTCTCCCTGTTTCGCTATATCGATCATAAGACGCAGAGCGTAGCGTCCCTTCGTCGAAACCATCATGTTCGCTCCACCGTCCTTTACTCGAGTCCCCCCGACGTACCACTGCCAAGGACTAGCTGGCACGCCGCCTCCGTAAATACATGCAACGAGGTAAGTATAGCCTATGCCCCTAAATTTAAGGCAGACCTCCCCTTTCAGGAATGTAAGGGAGGGGCAAGCGGTCGGTAAGAAAGCCTTAAGAGTTGGCTGGTATAAAGAATGGAGTCCCGATCACCGCATCGAAAGGAGCCGGGCATGACCGCTGGAACGCTCTTCAAACGATCGCTCGCTCTCGCGCTTATCCTAGGAGTACTTGCAACCGCATTCTTCGCGGCACGAGGATTCAACCTGTACCGAACCGCACTCGAGTCTCAAAGCCTCGACGATATGGCGACGGCTATCGAGAGCGAGCAGGGATTCACTTCCCTCGATAAACTTCCCGATCTGTACCTGCAGGCCGTTGTCGCAGTAGAGGATCATCGCTTTTACGCGCATCCCGGCTTCGACGTTATAGCCACCGGGCGAGCGCTGGTCAACAACATCAAGGCGCGATCCGTAGTGGAAGGCGGCAGCACCATCACGCAGCAGCTGGCTAAAAACCAGTACTTCACGCAGGAGCAAACGCTCGAGCGCAAGCTGGCCGAAACGCTCATGGCCTTCACCATGGAAAGCCATTTTTCCAAACGGAAGATCTTGGAACTGTACGTAAACTCGATTTACTTCGGCAACGGGTACGAGGGAATCGGGAACGCAAGCATGGGATACTTCGGAAAACAGCCCGGTCAGCTAACCGAAGACGAGTGCGCCATGCTGGCAGGCATACCGAACGCTCCCTCCGTCTACTCCCCCGCCAAAAACCCCGACCTTGCCCGCCAGCGTCAACAGGAAGTGCTGCGCAAGCTGGTCAGATACGACTACCTGGACCAAGCGCGCGCCCAACACCTGTCCGCGCGGCCCACGCTGTCAGCCGTAACGCCGAAAGCAATGACGATCCCCGCATAGCCAGGCCCGCGCCCGCGGCAACAACAGCAAGTTCTGTAGTCGTCGCGCGATCGTCGCTGCGCGCGCAATGCTCGCAACAGCCTCTGGTAGGATACCCGCATGAAACCTCGAACCAACAAGCGCCGCAGCCACGGCAAGCCTCGTCACGCCGCAACGTACGCGCCTGCGCCCCGCAGCTCTTCTCAGCATGCAAGGAAAAGCCCCCTGGCCGGCGTCCTGCTCGTCATGCTTGCAGGGCTTCTGTTCGTAGGGACGCTTGTGGGCCTGGGACAATGCACAGCCCCAGAAAGCGCCCCGAAAAACGCGGAGTACGTAAGCCCCTACGATTGGAGCAGCCTTGAACGTACCGGCGACCGCCTGGCGTATCGTCCGGGAGGGTCGTTGAAATCCCAGGTTGGCGTCGACGTCTCCGATCATCAAGGCTTCATAGATTGGAATGCGGTAGCTGCAGACGGCATCGATTTCGCTTTCGTGCGCATAGGAAACCGCGGGTACACCCAAGGGGGCTTGTCCGCCGATGCCCGCTTCGACGAGAACGTGCGCGGCGCGCAAGCCGCAGGACTCCAAACGGGAGCATACTTCTTCTCGCAAGCAGTGAACGCTGCCGAAGCCGTCGAAGAAGCGGAGTTCGTGCTGGCCCAACTCAACGGGCGCGCCCTTGAACTTCCCGTTGCCTTCGACCATGAGCCCGTGGCGGATCCCAACGGACGCGCCAACAACCTGGACAAAGGCACGCTCACTGCCGCGGCGATCGCGTTTTGCGAGCGCCTTGAAGCCGCTGGGTACAAGACCATGATCTACGGAAACAACGGGGATATGACGCGCTACGACCGAGCTGCGCTGGGAAACCGGCCCATCTGGTTTGCGGAATACGACGCCGCCGTGCCGCGGGCGCGTTTCGACTTCGCCCTGTGGCAGTACACCAACGGCGGCACCGTCGCAGGAATCAGCACGTCGGTCGACCTCAACCTGCGCATGACCGAAGCGCTGTAGCTTCGAGCGCGCCAGCGCGGCGCGAGCGAAAGGCACAGGGAAGCCGTAAAGGCAGGTCGCTCGGCACCTTTCGCCCGCAAACGCCCCTGTTGGACAATCACGTCACGTATGTTACACTGGTCGCCGCGATTCTGATCAAATTTCTAGGAGCTCTGTTTTGATGGCGGGACAAATCTACTAGCAAATCGCCTTGCGATTCCTGCATCGTTCTCATGATGCGTGCAAGCGCAACTTGTCGTTGCGCTCGTTTCGTCCCGATTCCATGCAAAATTGGTAGCGCAACCGCATGCGCTACCGCATCATCAATTCAGCACACCACTATCAAGGAGCATCCTTATGACCGAATCAACCGCGCTCATGAGCGCAGGCGGGCAACCGCTTCCCAAACGATGGCTTGCCATCATCGCCACCATCTGGGCCGGGCAGGCCGCCTCGATGATCACCAGCTACGCCGCAGGATACGCGGTGATCTGGTACATCACCGAAACCACCGGCAGCGCCATCATGCTGTCCGCCGCAGCCATCTGCGCCTACCTGCCGCAAGGGCTTCTTTCGCCTTTCGGCGGCGTGATAGCAGACAAGTACAACCGGAAAACCGTCATGATCGCGGCCGATCTGGGCATCGGCGTCATATCGCTTGGCCTGGGCTTCGTCATCTTGTTCGGCCAGGTTTCGTTCGGCTTGCTCATGGTATTGGTCATCGCGCGCAGCGTTGGGCAGGCGTTTCACGGGCCGGCCATGATGGCAGCCATGCCGCTGCTCGTGCCGGAGAAGCACTTGCTGCGCATCAACACGCTCGACCAGCTGCTCATTTCCGTAGCGTCCATCGGCGCGCCTGCGTTCGGCATCTTCCTGTACACCACGTTCGGATTCCACTCGGTCATGTTCCTGGACTTCCTGGGAGCGCTTTTGGCCGTTGCCGGCCTGGCCCTGGTGAAGATACCCACGGTTGTCGACGAGTCCGCGAAAGACCAGCACGTGCTCGCGAACATGCGCGACGGATGGAAAGCCCTGTCGGCCAATCGCGGCCTGGTCATCCTGATTGCCGGCGTCACGATCGGCATGGTCACCTTCGCCCCGCTCGGTGCGATCTTCCCGCTTATGACGTTCGACCATTTCGGCGGAGACGGCTACGCGGCGTCCATCGTGGAAGCATCGTTCGGCGTGGGCATGATCATAGGGTCGGCCATCCTCATGATCTGGGGCGGCGGCAAGCGGCTTGCCCTTTTGATCGGGATCGCGGCCTTCATCGTGGGCGCGACCACCATGGCATGCGGATTCCTTGCACCCACCATGTTCTGGGCGTTCGTCGTGCTGTGCGCCGCAATGGCGGTCGCGTGCGCCTGGTTCAACGGCCCGCTCATCACGCTCATCCAGCGCAACACCCCTGAAGAGAAAACCGGTCGCGTGCTGGGTCTGGCCATGGCGGCCATGGGCCTGGCCTCTCCTGTGGGAATCGCGTTCGGCGGCGTGCTGGCCGAATCCATCGGCGTTGCACCGTTCTTCGTGGTGGACGGCCTGATCTGCCTGGTTCTGGGCCTGGCGATCTACCTGCCCAAAAGCGTGCGAGCGCTCGACAGCGACAAGCCGACCATCGTGCGCGACAGCAGTGCGGCGCAGAACGCAGAAACCGCCGAGTAGCGCATGCCGCGACTGTGGGCGAAGGCGATCCCTCGCCCACAGTCGACACCCTGTATCGAACGTGCGGCCCGCTAGGACCTTCGGCTTGAACCGTACGCTGCGTTCTTGCGATTGCCGAAAGCGCTTCCCTTGCGCGCGCTCTTTTTGAGATCCTTGAGCACGTCCTCTTCGCTCGATCCTTCGACCTGCGCGCGCAGCTTCACCACCTGATCGCGCAAACGAGCGGCTTCCTCGAAGTCCATGCTCTTGGACGCCGCCGCCATGTCGTCTTCCATAGACGATATGATGCGCAGGACCTCCTCGCGCGACAGCTCGGCCAGCTCCTTGTTGACCTGCTCCGCCGTGGTGTTGCCCATCTCGTCGGTCACGTAGCTCATGATGTCGTTGATGGCCTTGCGAATGGTCTGCGGCTCGATGCCGTGATCTTCGTTGTACTGCATCTGGATAGCGCGACGGCGCTTCGTCTCGTCGATGGCGCGCGCCATGGAGTCGGTGATCTTGTCAGCATACATGATCACCTGGCCCGACACGTTGCGGGCGGCGCGCCCGATGGTCTGGATCAGGGAGCGATGGTTGCGCAGGAATCCCTCTTTGTCGGCATCCAGAATGGCGACAAGCGACACTTCCGGCAGGTCCAAGCCCTCGCGCAGCAAGTTGATGCCCACCAGCACGTCGAATTCGCCGCGGCGCAGGTCGCGCAGGATCTCCACGCGCTCAAGCGTAGCGATGTCCGAGTGCATGTACCGCGTGTTCACGCCCTGGTCGAGCAAGTGATCGGTCAGATCTTCCGCCATCTTCTTCGTAAGCGTGGTAATGAGCACGCGCTCGTCGCGGGCAGCACGCTCCTTCGCCTCGTCGATGATGTCGTCGATCTGCGAAGCCGATCCGCGCACGATGATCTCCGGATCGAGCAGCCCCGTCGGTCGAATGATCTGCTCGACCTGCTGCTGCGTGACCTTCTCTTCGTAGTCGCCCGGCGTAGCCGATACGTACACGAACTGGGGAACGCGATCCTCGAACTCGTCGAATCGCAAAGGACGGTTGTCCAAGCAGCTAGGCAGACGGAACCCATGCTCGGTCAAGGTGATCTTGCGCGAGCGGTCGCCTTCGTGCATGCCGCGAATCTGGGGCACGGTCACATGGCTCTCGTCGATAATGCAGAGGAAGTCTTTCGGGAAGTAATCGATCAGGGTGTACGGCGGCTCGCCCGGCTGGCGGCCGTCCATGTGGCGGGAATAGTTCTCGATGCCCGAGCAGAACCCCATGGTTTCGAGCATCTCCAAATCGTACGCCACGCGCATCTCCAAGCGTTGAGCCTCCAGCAGCTTGCCTTCCTCCTTGAACTGCTGCAAGCGCTCGCGCAGCTCGTCGCGGATCGTGCCCAGCGCGCGGTCCATCTTGGGGCGCGCGGTCACATAATGCGACGCCGGCCAGATGGGCAGCGCTTCGAATTCGTTGACGACCTCGCCCGTCACGTTGTCGATTTCGGCGATGGCCTCTATCTCGTCGCCCCAGAACTCGATGCGGATGGGATTGTCCGCGTACGGCGGAAACACGTCGAGGGCGTCGCCGCGCACGCGGAACGTACCGCGCTTCAGATCGTAATCGTTGCGATCGTACTGAATGTCGATAAGCTCGTGGATCACCTGGTCGCGATCCATTTCCTTCTGCTTGTCCACGAACACGGCCATCCCCGCGTAATCCATCGGGCTGCCAATGCCGTAGATGCACGACACCGAGGCGACCACGATGCAGTCGCGCCGCGACAGCAGCGCGGACGTTGCCGCATGCCGCAGCTTCTCCACCTCTTCGTTGATAGAGGCGTCTTTCTCGATGAACGTGTCCGACGAAGGAACGTACGCTTCCGGCTGGTAGTAATCGTAGTAGCTGACGAAGTACACCACGGAGTTGTTGGGGAAGAACTCTTTGAGCTCGCTTGCCAATTGGGCGGCCAGCGTCTTGTTCGGCTCCATGATGAGGGTGGGACGCTGAACCGCCTCGATGGTCTTGGCCATGGTGAACGTCTTGCCCGATCCGGTCACGCCGAGAAGCGTTTGGTAACGAAGGCCGTCGTTCACGCCTTTGGCCAACTTTCCGATCGCTTGGGGTTGGTCGCCCGACGGCTCGAAGGGAGACACCACTTCGAACGGGGTGGTGGACAATCTCACTTCCGGCAGTTTGCCTTCCATTTCGATGCCCTCGATATTCGTAAGATGCGCCATCTATGATCCCTTCGAACAAGCAGGCGAGGTGGAAGGCCGGCGAGTCATCAACCCCTCTGTCTCACCGTCTTTCCACCTCACCCTCGGTCCCGCTTTAGTTAAAGGCTTACAGCTCCTGGGAATATTCCCCCCACCACGCAAGCACCTTGTTGCGCATCTCGTCGGGAGTGCCGTCGTTGTTGAACACCACGTCGGCAGCTTCGATGCGATCGGCATCGGTGATCTGCTGAGCTATGCGACGGCGAACGTCGGCCTCGTCCCAACCGCTTTTCACCGCCCGCTCGATGCGCATATCAATGGGAGCCAGAACGGCCATGACCACGTCGGCGTCGTACGCCAGCGAGGTTTGGCGATTCTTGAACACGGAATACTCCACGACCACCGCCTTGTGGCCCTCTTGTTCCAGCTCGGCAATACGGTCGGTGAACGCTTCCTCGATACGCGGCAGCGTGATGCGGTTGAGCTTGCGCGTCTCGGCAGGATTCACGAAAGCCTTCGCCGCCAAAGCACGGCGATCGATCTCGCCGTCTTCTCCCAAGATGTCAGCACCGAACGTGTCGGTCAGCTCGGCCTTCACCGTATCCCACAGAAGCACGTCGTGGCCAACCTTGTCGAGGTCGACGTTCGGCAGCCCCTGTTCTACAAGAGCTTTGCGAGCGGTTGACTTTCCGGCTCCCATTCCACCGATGATGAACAGCTTTTTCATGCTTGCTCTACCTCCTCGATCATGCCGCCTCCCAGCACGGTATCACCCTCATAGAGAACAGCGTACTGCCCCGGCGCCGTCGTTGGCTGCGGGCTTCGCAGCGCAATGCGCGCACGCGCGCCATCTTCGAATTCTATGATACACGGTACCGCTCGGCTTCGGTAGCGCAGTTTGACCATCGCGCTACGCGGCTCGCCGAACGTTTCGAGCGCCTGCCAGTTCGCATCGCGAATGCGGACCGCGCGAATAAGCGTCTCCGCCGCGAACCCCACGACCAGCTGGCCGGATGCGGCGCGCTTTTCCACCACGTAGTACGGCTCTTCAGCGGCTAGGCCAATTCCCTTTCGCTGTCCAACCGTATAGTTCGACAGCCCTTCGTGCTGCCCCAGCACCGTGCCCGTTCGGTCGACGATGTCGCCGGGGGCGTCCTTCACCCCGCGCTGGCGAAGAAAGTCCCGGTAATCGCCCTCCACGAAGCAGTTGTCTTGGCTTTCCGGCTTTTCTGCAACATGAAGCCCCAGATCGGAAGCGATAAGGCGAACGTCGATCTTCGTCATGGCGCCCAGAGGAAGAACCAGGCGGGAAAGCTGCTCTTGGGAAAGCATCGACAGCATGTAACTTTGGTCTTTGCGCGCGTCAAGCGCGGTCTTCACCACGAAGCGGTCGTTGCTCGTCAAACGCGCGATGCGCGCGTAATGGCCCGTGGCCACGCTGTCGCAGCCGTGGCTGTCGGCAGCCTCCAGCAACGCGGGAATCTTGCAGCGCGCATTGCAGCACACGCAAGGGCTGGGGGTGAGCCCGCGCGCGTACGCGTCGACGAACGGCTCCACCACGCAACGCTCGAACGTCGCCACGCTATCGTGAACAACATGGGGAATGCCCAGCAAAGCGCACACCGCAGCCGCATCGGCCTCGGCCTGTGCGCTGGCTTCGTCATCATGGAACCGACACGTTACGCCCAGCACCTGGCATCCCGCCCTCAGCAGCAACGCCGCCGATACGGCGCTGTCCACGCCGCCGCTCATGCCGAGCGCCACCTTCGCACCTGCCTGCATGCAACCGCCTCTCAACCAACGATACGCGTAGTTAACCATATTTTGAAACCTTGCAGCCCGGCCATTATAGAGCAAGCGCGCTGCTATACTAAGTCGTTACGCTGCATCCTAAGAAAGACCAGGAGGGTGCCGGAATGCCGGCTGAAAAATCTACCACGAAATCGCGCTACATCCCTGCTCTCGACGGCCTGCGCGCCTTCGCCGTACTTGCGGTTATCGCCTATCACATGGGCATGTTCTGGGCGCCGGGCGGCCTTCTGGGCGTCACCGTGTTCTTCGTGCTGTCAGGTTATCTTATCACGAGCCTGCTGCTTATCGAATGGGACAGCACCCGTCGCATCAACCTGCCGCAATTCTGGCTTCGACGCATCCGGCGGCTCATGCCGGCCATCGTGTTCGTTATCATCTGCTCCGCGGTGCTTTTCACCGTGTTCGACCACAGCTTGCTCACCAAGCTGCGCGACGATATGTGGGCAGCGCTTCTCTGGGTCACGAACTGGTGGTACATCTTCCATGACGTATCGTATTTCGACGCGCTGGGCGCACCGTCACCCCTCACCCACTTCTGGTCGCTCGCCATCGAAGAGCAGTTCTATCTCATTTGGCCTGTCCTGCTGTTCGCCGCGCACAAAGCCGGCCTCAAACGCACCACCATGCGCAACGCCACGCTGGTACTCGCGCTGCTCTCCGCCGCCGAGATGGCTCTCCTCTACAATCCTGCGGCAGACCCCAGCCGCGTGTACTACGGCACCGACACGCGCGCGTTCTCGCTGCTCATTGGAGCCTGGCTGGCGTTCGTTTGGCCTTCGCACCTCCTCGGGGCCAAAGGAGAGATCCATCTGACCAAGCAGGTGCGCAAGGCTCTTGACGGCGTGGGCATCGTCGCGTTCGTCGGGCTGCTGGCGATGGCCGTGTTCGTAGACGGGTTCTCGCCGTTCTGGTATTACGGCGGAACGCTGCTGGCCTCCGTGCTCACCGCCATCCTCATAGCCGTCATGGTGCATCCCGCCAGCCTGCTGGGACGAGCCGCAAGCGCGAAACCGCTCGTATGGGTGGGTTTGCGATCGTACGGCATCTACCTGTGGCACTACCCGCTTTTGCTGCTCATGAACCCCCGCAACTTCACCGGCGAAACCCCCTGGTGGATGTACCTGATTCAACTTGCAGTCATCTTCGCTTGCGCTGCGTTCTCGTACCGATTCGTAGAGAATCCCATTCGCCGTGGAGCCATAGGATCCTTTATCAAGGACGTTCGTTCGAAAGAACTCGACGCTCCCGCCTGGCTGCGCACGCACGCCATACCGACCGTTGCCGCCGTAGGCGTAACGGTCGTTGCCGTAGGCGGCCTGGTACTCGTGCCCCCTACGTCGGCACTCGAAGGCGCCAATCTGCTCAAAGACGAAAGCGCGCAAACCTCCGGCATTCCGCAAACGCTCCCTGAGGGAGAAGATGCCCCTGCCGAACAGCCGAAACTCGACATCATGATGATCGGCGATTCGGTTTCCGTGCGCACTATCCCCTACTTCAAGGAGCAGTTCCCTTACGGGGCCATCGATGCGGCCGTGAATCGGCAGCTTCCCATTGGCGCCGAGGTGTACAAGGGCTACGAGCAACAAGGCATAATCGGAGGCGTGGTGGTGTTCGCGCTGGGCACCAACGGCCGGGCAACCGACGAGCAGATCGACAGCCTTGTCGACTCCGTAGGCCCCGATAAGCAGGTGTTCCTGGTGAACACGCGCAGCCCGCAATCATGGGTGGCCGACACCAACGACGCACTCGCCCGAGCTGCCGAGCGCCACGCCAACGTGCACGTGATCGATTGGTACTCCGCAAGCGCCAACCAAGACAGCTACTTCGACGGCGACGGAACGCACCTGACCGAAGAGGGTGCTCAAGCCTACGTCGATCTTATCTACCAGGCCGTTGCGCCGCTGCTGCCCAAGCATGAAGAAGGTGCCGAAGCGGCGAAGGTGGAAACGCCGCTCGAGGCAGCTGCCACGAAGGCGAACGCCTCCACGTCGGACGCCGTGCGATCGTTGGCGCACACGATGGTACAGGGCATGGCGAAGCAGAAGTAGCACGCATCGGGAGGTCGGGGCGCCCCGACCTCCCGAAAAACGGTGCGCCGGCTTGCGCGCTCCTTTCCCCAAGCATCGTCGGGAAATCCTGCATGGTTCGCACCGACTGATTCCCGCTTGCGTCGCCCCATGGTCGCCCATAGTCGTTCCATAAAGAAAGGGTCCCATCGCTGGGACCCTTTCGCATACACTCGGTGCTGAGAAGTTTTATTCAGCAGCCCCGGGAGCAGCAGCTTCCTCGGCAGGAGCATCCTTCTTCTCGGCCTTCTTCTTAGCCGGCTTCTCCTCGACGACGATGGACTCGTCCACCTCGATCTCGAAGCCCAGGTCAGCCGCAGCGGCCTTCATGGACAGGGAGATGCGACGACGCTCGGGGTTGATCTCCATGACCTTGACCTTGACCTCGTCGCCGGCCTTGACAACCTGCGCCGGGGTGTCGATGTGACGCTGAGCCATCTCAGAGATGTGCACCAGGCCCTCGATGGACTGGCCAAGCTCGATGAACGCGCCGAACGGCACGATCTTCGTCACCTTGCCGTCGACGATGGAGCCAACCGGATAGCTCTCGACGAGCTTGATCCAGGGATCCTCCGTCGTCTGCTTGAGGCCGAGCGAGATGCGCTCGCGCTGCAGATCGACATCCAGAACCTCGACCTCGACCTCGTCGCCAACCTTGACGACCTCGGACGGATGGTTGACGTGGTTCCAGGAAAGCTCGGAGATGTGCACCAGGCCGTCGATGCCGCCCAGGTCGACGAATGCGCCGAAGTCGACGATCGAGGAAACGGTGCCCTTGAGGCGCATGCCCTTGCTGAGCTTCGCGAGGATCTCGGCGCGCTCGTTCTTGCGGCCTTCCTCGAGCAGCACGCGGCGGGACAGCACGACGTTGTTGCGGTTGCGATCCATCTCGATGACGCGGGCTTCGATCTCGGTGCCCAGGTACATGTCCAGATCCTTGACGCGACGAAGGTCGACCAGCGACGCCGGCAGGAAGCCGCGCAGGCCGATGTCCAGGATGAGACCGCCCTTGACCACTTCGATAACCTCGCCCGTGACCACTTCGCCGGCCTTGAACTTCTCTTCGACACGGATCCAAGCACGCTCGTACTCGGCACGCTTCTTGGAGAGGATCAGACGACCGTCCTTGTCCTCCTTCTGGAGAACCAGAGCCTCGATCTTCTCGCCCAGCTCCACGATGTCGGACGGATCGGCGTCCTTGCGGATGGAGAGCTCGCGGGACGGGATAACGCCCTCGCTCTTGAAGCCGATGTCAACGAGCACTTCGTCGTGCTCGATCTTGACGACCGTGCCGTCGACCAGGTCGCCCTCGTCGAACTCGGTCAGCGTGCCGTCGATCATCTCGTTCATGAGTTCGTCGGAGATGTCTTCGAAGTCGATGACGGACGTGTTCTTGATGTCGGTCAAAACGGACCCCTTTCAATTCTTCTAATCGGGGACCCTTCGTCATGATTGATTGCTACGTGCACCATGTCCGCTCTGCACGAAAACGCGTGTGCCGAGCTGTGTAACAAAACATGTCTCGGGGGCCTACATTGCTATGCGCTTACAGGACTGCCCTATAAGCTGAATTAGTATAGCATAGGCTTATGAACGCACTACGTTCTTTTTAGCGTCTTACGCGATATTTACGAGCAAAACACGCTTCTTGCCCGCAAGCGGCACGCTCAGTTCGCGTGCGCCGCCCGACACGTTGCGCATACGCCGTCGAAGATGATCTCGTGGCCCTCGATAGCAAAGCCATGAGCGTCTTGCACCTGGGCGGCCAAGTCGTCAAGATGCGGCATCTCGATGTCGAATACGCCGCCGCACACGCGGCACTTCGCATGGTAATGGGGCTTGTTGCGGAAATCATAGCGATCAGCGCCGTTGGGAACCTCCACCCGCAACACTTCGCCGCGATTCGCCAGTACGCCCAAGTTGCGATACACCGTGGCGCGCGAGATATTGGGGTGCTTTTCGCGGACGACCTCGTACACATCGGCCGACGTGGGATGATTGCACAGCGACTGCACCGCTTCTAAAACAAGCGCTCGCTGAATAGTGTTGCGCGTAGTCGCGCGTTCCTGCTTTTCGACAGTCGAGGAAGACATGATGCGTACCTGCCGTTTCATGGTAACTATACGTTTGATTAAATAGGATTATATATCGTTAGCATCAAAACGCAAGCGTGCTGCTAGGATGTCGCCCGTCCTTCGACGAACATCCATATCTTCATCGGCTCAACCGCTGCAGCAAGGACGCCGCCGTCGACGAATTAGGAAAGGTCTTTCAACAAAGGAGAAGCAGCAGCGTTACAATGCAAACCAGCCTGCATGAACACCGCGATCATACCGTCGCGCAGAAAGGAACGCCATGGGAGCAACGAACGTCGCATTCGCTCCGGTAACGTCAGACGAAGATCGCGCCCAGCTAGCAACCCTGGCAGATGAGATCTGGCACGAGTACTGGCCCGCCATCATCGGCCCCGAGCAGACGGATTACATGGTGGAGCAGTTCCAAAGCCTCAGCGCCATCGAGCGGGACATGCGCGAGCATGCCTATGAATACTGGTTCCTGCATGCAGAAGACGACGGACGCATCGTGGGGTACACAGGAGGCCGCGTGGAAGCGGAAACGAACCGCTACTTCATATCGAAAATCTACCTGCTTGCCAAGGAGCGCGGTTGCGGATTCGCGTCGCGCACCATCGCGTTCTACGATCAGCTGGCGCGCGAACGCGGGTTGAGCGCGTTGTACCTGACGGTCAACAAGCATAACGACCTAGGCGTCCGAGCTTATCTGGGCAAAGGGTTCAAAACGATCGACGCCGTGGAAACCGATATCGGCAACGGGTTCGTCATGGACGATTACATCATGGAACGCGCGGTTCTCCCCGCCTGACGTCGCTGCGAGCGTGAAACAAGGCAAGGGAGTGCAGGCGAACCTTGCCAAACCCGCTTCCTTGCCTTGTCTTACCTGCCGTTTAGAAGACCATCAGGAACAGATGCGTAAAGCCGAAGGCGAGCAGGCCGCAGCCGGGGAACGTGAGCACCCAGGTGAGCACCATCTTGCCGGCAAGGCCCCACTTCACCGTACGCAGGCTTTTCTCAGCGCCAACGCCCATGATGGCCGTGGTCTTGGTGTGCGTGGTGGATACGGGCAAGCCGGTGAACGTAGCAAGTCCAATACAGAAACATGCGGACAGGCAAGCCGAAAAGCCCTGGTACTGCTCCATCTTCACCATGTTCATGCCAACCGATTTGATGATCTTCTTGCCCCCTACGGCCGTCCCGAGAGCCATGGTCATAGAAACAAGAAGAATCAGCCACATGGGGAATTCCACATCGGAGTACGCCACGCCGTCCATAGCCAGCATGATGCCGAGCATGCACAGCGACAAGAACTTCTGCCCATCTTGCGCGCCATGCAAAACGGCCACGCCCGCGCCAGAAACAATCTGGGCCCACTTGAAGAACGAATTCGCCTTGGTGCGTTCGGCGCCCCTGCAGGCCACTTTTATCAAGCGTGTGAACAGCCAGCCGGTTCCAAAACCCAAAACGGTGGATATGACCAGGCCGTACACCACCTTCATCCACTCGTCGCCGTTAACGCCAGCCAAGCCTCCCTGCAGCGCGATGGCCGCGCCGGTAATGCCGGCGATGAGCGAATGGCTCTGCGACGTAGGTATGCCGAAGTACCACGCGGCCACGCCCCAGACGATAATGGCCACCATAGCGGCCGCAAGCGCAACGAGCGCCGCATGGTTGTTGCCTCCGAAATCGACCATTTTGAAAATGGTCATGGCAACCGCAGAGGAAATCATCGTGATGGCGGCCAAGCCGATGAAGTTGCATACGGCGGCCATCGCGATAGCCGGAGTCGGCTTCATCGCCTTCGTTCCCACGACCGTGGCGATGGCGTTCGGCGCGTCGGTCGCGCCGTTGACCACCGTGGCGCCCAACGTCAGAAGCACGATGAGCGCAAGGACGGGATCGCTGCAAAACGCGGCGATGAACGCCCCAAAATCGTAGTTCATGAAAAGCCCTTTCACCTGAAAACGCCATGCAGAAACGCCACAAGAACGATATCAGGACTTTGCAAAGAAAAGATCAAATGCAGGTAAAGTTTCCCTACCCCTGCAAGCGCTTCTCGATAGAGTCCGCGATACCTTCCGGATCCAAGCCCAAATCGTGCAGAAGCGCGTTGGATCCGCCTTGCTGGATATAGCGATCGGGGATGCCCAGGTTAAGGGTGGGGGCGATGCGGCCCATGCGCGCCATCTCGCCCAACACGCCTTCGCCGACGCCGCCCGCAAGCACGCCGCCCTCAACCGTGACCACCAGCTTCGTGTCTGCAGCGCGCGCGATTTCGTCGACATCGAGCGGCTTGGCCCAGCGCATGTCCACCACGCGCGCGTCGATGCCCCGGTCCGCCAGCAAATCGGCGGCCCCGAGCGCGCGCGAAACCATGCGCCCGAACGCAAGGATGGCCACGTCGCGGCCTTCGCGAATAACGCGGGCCTTGCCCTCTTCAAGCACCAGAGGCTCTTCGGGAAGCTCGACGCCCTCGGCGGCGCCGCGCGGATAGCGAATGGCGAAGGGACCGCCCAGTGCCAGCGCCGTATGAAGCGCATGAACCAACTCGGCCTCGTCCGAAGGCGCAAGCACCCTCATGTTGGGGACCATGCGGGTGTACACCAGATCGAACATGCCGTGGTGCGTGGGGCCATCCTCCCCCACCACGCCGGCGCGGTCGATAGCGAACACCACATCGAGGTTCGGCAGAGCGTTGTTGATGATCATCTGATCGATTGCACGCTGCAAAAAAGTCGAGTACACGGCAATAACGGGCTTCTGGCCGCCAAGCGCCAAACCGCTGGCCAGACCCACCGCATGCTCTTCTGCTATGCCGGCGTCCACGAAACGATCGGGGAACTCCTGAGCGAACCCGTCCAGACCCGTCCCCCCCTGCATGGCGGCCGTGATGGCGACGATGCGATCGTCGCGGCGAGCTTCCTTCACAAGCGCCTTGCCGAACACGCTCGTATACGACGGAGCGGAAGCGGGCTTCTTCTTCACTTCGCCCGTGGCGATGTCGAACGGCGCGATGCCGTGGAACTTCTCGGGGTTGCGAACCGCGGGCTCGTAGCCCGCGCCCTTGCGCGTGACCACGTGGATGAGCGCCGGACCGTCGGTGGCGAGCACCGCGGCCAGCGTTTCCTTGAGCAGCCCGATGTCGTGCCCGTCGATGGGAGCGGTGCACAAGATGCCCAGCTGCTCGAACATCATCGAACGAGGGATGATGAACTGCTTCATGGACTCTTTCACGTTGCGGCCGAACTTAGCCAAGGCGTTGCTGAACGGGCCGCCGCTTTCCAGCACCTCCTGCACGCTGTCGCGCGTTTGACGATACTGCGTGGACGCACGCATGTACCCCAGGTGCTTCATGAGCGCGCCCACGTTGCGAGAAATGGACATCTCGTTGTCGTTCAAGATGATGACCAGGGGCGTTTGCGCTTGCCCAATGTTGTTGAGCGCCTCGAAGGCCATGCCGCCGGCAAGCGCCGCATCGCCGATGACCGCCACGATCTTCTCGGTTCCGCCCGCCAGATCGCGCGCCTCGGCCAAGCCCAACGCTACGGAAAGCGAGTCGGAAGCATGACCGGACGGATGCACGTCGTACGGGCTTTCACCCGGCTTCGGGAAGCCGGACAGGCCCCCGTACGTACGCAGGGTGCCGAATTCCTCAAGCCGACCCGTCACCAATTTGTGCGCATACGCCTGATGCCCCACGTCGAAAACCAGCTTGTCATGAGGGCAGTCCAACATGCTGTGCGCCGCCAAAATGATCTCCACCGCGCCCAACGACGAAGCCACGTGACCGCCGGTATCCGACGTCACCGTGATGATCTCCTCGCGGATCTCCTGCGCAAGAATAGAAAGCTCCTCGTTATTCAGGAGCTTCAAATCTGCAGGAGACGATACTATGTCCAGAATACGCTTCTCGTTCATGCAGCGTGCCTTTCAAGCATCAAGCCGTAGCAGGATCGCTCGGACTTGCGTCAGAGGGATCGGCGACAGGTTCGGCGGGAGCGGCTGCTCCCGCCGTTTCGGCTGCATCGCCTTCGGCCTGGTCGGCCGCGCGCTGCGCCTCTATATTCTCTTCAAGCAAGTCGCTTGCGCGCAAGCCCAAGCCCACTGCTTCTTCGTACAGGGCCAGAGCTTCGTCAAGCGGCAGCGACTCGTCGCTCACCGCATCGACGATCTGATCGAGGCGAGACTTCACGTCCTCGAACGTCTGGTAGCCTTCGTTAGGCA
>ERZ836760.1020-NODE-1020-length-34745-cov-3.177602_pt1 | contig 34745 bp, 28 predicted proteins | sample MGYA00519941_ERZ836760 | MGnify/ENA primary metagenome ERZ836760 (study PRJEB31850, sample SAMEA3708807) | human gut metagenome | biome: human gut; feature: human-associated habitat; material: faeces | place: China | collected 2014 ... | reverse complement strand
GGGAGCGGTTGCGGTCGGCGCGGCAGCGCGGCGACGCTTTTCGCTGCAGGGGCGAGGGGAAGGTCGTTGAACGTGCGGTCATCGTTCGCCGTGAAGTCCTCGCGCGCGTTTGTCGCCGTTGTTGCCCTGGCGTTCTCTGCTGCGCTTTCCGTTGGCGGTTCTCCTGCTCATGCGGTAGTTTCATCGGTTTCGACAGCTGCGGTTCATGCGAGCTACGCTAATCCCGACACCGGCGTGATCGAGGATTCGGGCGGGCAGGCAAGCGAGGCTTTGGGGACGTCGATGAGCCAAGGCATTACCGGATCCTCGGCGCTTGTCGAGAAAGATGCGGACGGAAGCGAGTTCGTGACCATCAGGCTTTCCCAAGCTGACCAGATCGGCGAGGTCAGCATTGCCTCCGACGTCGATCGTACGGGCGTTTATGCCGAGGACGTTGCGGCCGAGATAATGCAGCGCGATGCCGAGCTCAATACGGCGGACTATCGTGCGCAGGTGGCATCGGCGCAGGCTACGTTGCGCATTTCGATGTACGTGCATCCCATGGGGCGCTCGGTGGTGTACTTCGTGCAGTTGTCCGATGCGGCTCCCGGAAACTCTGAAGGCTTTGTCGAAAGCATCGTTGCTGGCCAGGGGTCCGAGCAGGGCCAAGCGCCGGACGGTGGAACGGCTCGGGGATCGAGCGAAGCGTTGGAGGGCTCTGCCGCTTCAACTGCCGCGTCCGGCGATTCCGCAGGCTCGGGCGTGAGGGAGTTCGACGGCGAGGGTCGCGAGGTGACGGGCTCTGCCGCCCCGATCTTCGCTTCTCCCCAGACGTATGCGATTGCCGCGGTTGCAGCTACGGCGGCGATCGCGGCCGTGGCTGCGACGTACTACCTGGCGTACGGTCGCAAGCGCAAGGCGCGAAGCGATAGCGCTGCCGCAGCGGCAGCGGGGCATGGCGGCAGCGCGCCGCCCGAGGCTTAGGGCTTCGTTGCATGAGCAGGAAGACGTTTGCCCGGGCTGGGCTTGCGGCGCTGTGCCTGGCTGCGCTGTGCGCCCTTTCCTCGTGCGTGGACCAGCATCCTGCGCGCGACGGCGGGGACGAGCGATCGGGAAAGCGCATCGTGGCCACTTCGCCGGCCGTTGCAAGCATGTGCGATCGGCTTGACCTTGACCTGGTGGGCGTTCCCGCTACGTCGCGCGCATTGCCGCAGCGATACGGCGATGCGGAGGTGGTAGGCCCTCCTATGGGACCCGACCTGGAGAAATTGTCGATGTTGCGGCCCGATTGCATCGTGGCGCCCGGATCGCTGCTGAACGACTTGCAGCCGAAGTTCGCTCAGATAGGAGCGCCTTCCATGTTCGTTGACCTGAACAGCGTGGAGGGCTTGCATCGCTCGATGGATTACCTGGGCATCGCTTTCGGGCGCGAAGCCGAGGCGCTGAAGGCGCGCGCTGAATACGAAGCGTTCATGACTGCGTATCGGCAGGGAATAGAAGGGCTTGTCCGCCCGCGCGTTCTGGTTCTCATGGGCGTTCCCGGGTCGTATTTGGTGGCGACGCCGCGAAGTTACGCGGGCAGCCTTGTGCAGCAGGCCGGTGGCGAAAACGTGTACGCAGATGCTGCGGACGCATTCGTTAACGTGAGCGTCGAGGACATGCTCGATCGCGACCCGGATGTCATTTTGCGTACGTCACATGCTCTTCCCGACCAGGTCATGGAGATGTTCGCTCAGGAGTTTTCCTCGAACGACACGTGGAAGCACTTCCGTGCCGTGCGTGCGGGGCGCGTCTACGACCTTTCGCATGAGCGATTCGGAATGAGCGCGACGTTTGCCTATCCGGAAGCGCTCGAAGAACTTAAGCCGCTGCTGTACGGCAACGGCGAAACCGTTTAGGACAAGGAGCTATGCGTAAAGCCAGAAATATCGCGGCATTCGCGCTTACGGTAGGTGGCGTGGCAGCGCTGTTCGCGTTCGCCGTCAATGCGGGCACGCTCAAGGTGCCTGTCGACGAGCTGCTTGCGGGCTTGTTTGTGGCCTACGACGATTGGGTTGCAACCATTTTCGACCTGCGCTTCCCCCGTATATTCATTGCGCTTGTGGCCGGCGCGTCCTTGGCTGTGTCGGGCGTGCTGCTGCAGGCGGCCGTGCGCAATCCTTTGGCGGATCCGGGCATTATCGGCGTCAATGCGGGCGCGTCGTTCGCTGCTATTTTGGTGACGGCGTTTGCGCCCTCGCTGTTCTTCTTCATGCCGATTGCCGCGTGCGCAGGGGGCCTTCTTGCGTTTGCGCTGGTGTACGCGTTGTCGTGGAAAGGGGGAGCGCTCGCGCCTGTGCGCATCATCTTGACCGGCATCGCGGTGAGCGCTCTGTTCGCCGGGCTGTCTTCTGCGTTCAGCACGGGATCGGGCGGGGTGTTGACGGGCGTTGCCAGCTTGGTTGATGCGAACATCTCGGCTAAAACGTGGCGCGATTTCTTCACGCTTGCGGGGTATGCGCTTGCCGGGTTGGTTCCGGCTCTGTTTGTTGCCAGGCGTTGCGATCTTTTGTCGCTGAGCGACGAGACGGCTGCTTCGCTTGGCGTGGACGTGACGAAAAACCGCCTGGTGGTTTCCGCTTTTGCCGTTTTGCTGGCATCGGTTGCCACGGCTATCGTGGGGCCGATCAGCTTTTTGGGTTTGGTGGTCCCGCATTGTGCGCGCATTTTGGTGGGGTCGGGACACCGGCTGCTTATTCCGTATTCCATGGTGCTCGGCGCGTTTTGTCTGCTGTTGGCCGACACCGTGGGACGAACCATTGCCGCACCGTACGAGATTAGCGCCGCTGTCGTCATGTCGGTAGTGGGCGGTCCCGCGTTCATTTTGCTGCTGAGAAGGGCGCGTGATACGTATGGCGGGTAACGCGTTCACCCTTGAGGGCGTTGGATTTTCGTACGGGTCGACCCGCGTGTTCAAGGGGCTGGATCTTGTCGTGCGCGAAGGGGCGGTGACCACGCTGCTCGGAGCGAACGGTTCCGGAAAGACAACGCTGTTCAACGTGATGACCAAGCGCCTCAAGCCGCAGGAAGGCCGGGTGTTCTTGCGCGCCGGAAACGTTGCGGACGTGCGTCCTGCGGACTTCGCCAAGTTGGTGTCGGTTGTGCATCAGCACAATATGGCTCCGGCTGACGCGGAGGTGCGAACTTTGGTCGGCTACGGGCGTTCTCCCTATCGAAAGCTGGGGGTGCGACGGTCTTTGCCCGATCGGGAGCAGGATGCTCGCATGATCGAGTGGGCTCTTGCTACCTGCGATTTGAAGGATGTCGAGCATCGCGTCATTTCGTCGCTTTCGGGCGGACAGCGCCAGCGCGTGTGGATGGCCATGGCGCTTGTCCAGGGGGCGAATGTGCTGCTGCTTGACGAGCCTACCACGTTTTTGGATGTGCGCTACCAGCTGGAAATACTCAAGTTGGTGCGCATGCTCAACGAAGAGCACGGCATGACCGTGGTCATGGTGCTGCACGATATGAATCAAGCCATCGAGTACAGCGATGAGATCGTGGCCTTGGCGCAGGGGCGGATTGTCGCGCAGGGAGCGCCGCACGATGTGGTGACCCCCGGTTTTCTAAGCCAGGTGTACGGAGTTGACCTGGACGTGGTGCGCGTACGGGGCAAGCCGTACGTGTTAGCGGTATGAAAGCGGCTTTCCGCAAAAGGACAAGCTATATGAAGAATCATGAGAAAGGAGCGAACGATATGACAAGTACGTTGCAACCGGTTCGCCGGGTATGCGCGGCTGCGTTGGCGCTTATGATAGCGCTGACGGGGTTGAGCATTACGCCGAGCGTGGCTCGAGCGGAGGGCGTCGCGCCGCCGCTCGATGCAGGGTCAAGCTATGCGGTTTCGGTTGACGTCCATGACGCCGGCAATCCTTCCGAGCCGTCGATGTCTGCCGGCATGTTGGCTAAAAACGCCGAGATCGACGTGGACGGTTCGGGACGGGCGCGCATCACGCTGCACTTCGTGCCCGCCCAGATCATGGGCCTTGATGTGCATGCGAGCGACCTTGGCGTGTATGAAGAGGGTTCCCAGAGCAACTTCATCGAAGGGGTTTCGTTCAAATTGGGCGAAGACAACTCCGCTATCTGCCAGTTCGTCTTGCCGTATGTGCCCAATGACGGCTTGTATCGCGTTGAGATGCGCTCTGACATCATGAACAGAGACGCGCTGTTGTATGTGAAATGGCCCACGTTGAAGAAGACGGGCGGCTTGGGCGATACGCTGGCCGGTTTGGTGGAAAGCGCCAAGAAGTACTCCGCGAACGACTACACCGAGGATTCTTTCGGTAAGTTGAAGGCCGCGATTGCGGATGCGGATGCGGTTCTTGCCAATCCTGATTCGACGCCCGAACAGTTCCAGGCGTCGATCGACGCCGTCAACAACGCTGTTCAGGGGCTGAACGCTGCGGCGAAAAGCCCCTTTGAAGCGGGCCGTACCTACTATGTTGACGTGACCGATCAGGACCCCACGGGAAGTCGAGCGCTTGACCTTGAAGCTCGGTTCGACGTTGACGAAGCCGGCACCATCAAGGCGACGCTGCGTTTCAACCCGTACTCTGATTTTCTAGGAGCCTATCAGGTGTCGGCGGCAACGCTTCTCGATCGCGAAGGGGAGGCCGCTGCGAACAATGCGATCGAGCAGCATGACGACGGCGGGGCAACCTGGACGTTCGATCTGCCTTACTTCGCAAGCACCGGTCTGTACAAGGCGAAGGTGACGGCAACTTCGGCCAGTCCCGACAAAATACATACCCTGGCATTCGACTGGAGCACGATTCGCACCACGGCAGACTTCCGCAAGCTTGCCGCGGCCATAGAGAAGGCCTCCGGTCTTGCCGCGCCGGCCTACACGGCGTCGAGCTTCGCCGTGCTTTCCGAGGCGCTTGCTCGAGCCAAGGACGTGGCTGCCGACACCTCTCACGCGCAGACGACGGTCAACGACGCGCTCGCGGCGTTGACCGAGGCGATGGATAAGCTTTCCATTGCGGAGAATGCGGGTAGCGGCAATACGGTTAACCTGGGTATTTCCGGATTCAACGCCCCGTTTTCGGACGAGAGCGCTCCGGGCAAGCCCTGGGCTGGCAGCCGTGTATACTTCGGCAAGGACGACCAAGGGAAGCCGATTTCCTGGAGGGTTCTGCAGACTTCCAAGGATGGGGTCCTGCTCAATTCGGAGCACACCGTTACCGGTCAGGCATGGAACACCGATATGTCCATTCCTGCCAGCGAGTTGTTCTGGAATACCGCCACGCTGCGTACGTACCTGAACGACGAGTGGTTCAACAAGACGTTCGACGCACTGTCCAAGGAAGCGGTGAAGACCACGGAAGTGAAGTCGTTGTCTTTGGCGGACGCATCGAAAGAGGTGGCGCCTGCCACGCAGGACAAGGTTTTCGCGCTTTCGATACAGGATTACCGGAACAAGGCTTACGGGTTCGTTTCCAATGAATCGCGTGCGGCGAAGGAGATATCGCTTTTGACTCGCACGACCGACGAAAGCGCGTCGTTCATGACGATGGTCTTGATTGTTCTGCCAGACGGAGACCTTGAAAGCGGCTTCAACACTATGATGCCCTATACCCCCAATCTGGGAGTTCAGCCCGGTATCACGCTTGATCCGAGCAAGGTTTTGTTGACTACGCCGGCGTCTGCGGCGGCTCCTTCGGGCATTCAGAAGCCTTTGGCCACCGAAGATAACGCTTGGAAACTCACGCTGATCAACGATGCTTGGAAGTTCGATGCGAGCAGCCCTCGCGTTGACGGCGAAAAGATCTCCGTAGAGTATGCGGCCAACGCCTCCCCTTCTGGTCGAATGTCGCGAAGCGCTGCCCTCGATCAGGATGATCGCGTAGTGTCCGCCCTTGTGGTGCGCGGCGGCGATTGGAGGACCGGTACCCCTGTCGGCTACGGCACCGTGGGCAAGGTTTCGGGCGAAAGCGGTTCGGTTTCATTTGAGCTGCCCGCCGATTTCAATAAAGAAACCGACAGGCTTTACCTGTTCGCAGAGCGAATTGGCGAAGGTGCCGAGAGCAATATCGCAACGATGCCCGTAGAAGTGAGCGTTCCCGATGCCGAGGAGCCTCCGGCTCCGGAGCCGAACGACCCCAGCACTCCGGGAGGGGACGCCCCGGGAAATTCCAACGCGTCTGACAAGCCTGTTCCATCGAATCCTGGAAATGCCGGGACGTCTGGGTCCTCGCCTGCGCCGTCTGGCGGCCAGGGCCAGGCCGCCGGGTCGACTGATGCGGCGAAGGTCGTTGCTGCAAAAACGGACAGCCGTGCAGCGGCGCAAGCTATTCCCAAGACAGGAGACGCTGTTTTTCCCGCTGCGGCATTTGCCGGCATTGCCGGTGCGGCGGCAGCGTTGTCGCTGATTGCGGTGCGCGCCTATCGTCGTAAGTTGGAGGGTTAGCAGCCGAAGCGTGCGATGTGCGTTTTTCCGTGATGCGTGCGGGCCTCGCCTGGTTTGAAAACCGAAGGCGAGGCCCGTGCTGGTTTGCTTGCGGCGTGCGAAGGCGCGAAGGCGCGTGGGCCGCTGGTGCGGGGCGTCTTCGTACTGGCGGCTACCGTCTGTGCGCGAAAGCTTCCAGCACCAACTGGACGCGGGTACCCAACGGGGTGGTGTTTTCTGCGAGGAATCGCGGGACGTCGGCGATGTCGAGCAGGAACGGCTCGATGAACTCGGCGGGTTCCGGTTGCGCGTCCGCCGCTTTCTCGACCTGGGCGAACACAACGTGCACGGTCTCGTCGGTTAGCCCCGTGGACGAGAAGCCGGCTTGCGGCAGCGGGTCGATTGCTTGAGCGCCCAGGTTGGTTCGCAGCGCGTACCCTGTTTCTTCGCGAAGCTCTCGATCGACGCATTCCGCCAGGCTTTCTCCCGGCTCCATGAGGCCGGCCGGAAACGCGATGCACCAACTGTTCAGCGGATAGCGAAATTCCCTGATCAGGAGCAGTTTTCCGTCGGGGGTTTGAGGCACGATGGATACGGCGTCGGGAGGAGTTGGGTTCCCGGCGGCATTTGCTTCGAGTGCGCGACGGTAGGCGTCTTCTCCTTTTCTGGATGCGCTTTCGTATTCGTACAGCGATCCGTCCGGCATGGTGTAGGTGAGCACGTACTTCTTGATCCATCCGTCTGCTACCTGTCGGATGTCTTTGAGGCGGGGCGCGGTTGCGGTCACGGGGTCTCCTTAGGCGATTGTTGCATTTTGTATAGTGTAGCAATGAGGCGAGAGGGCGGAGTCATCGACTCCGCCCTCTCGCCTCATTCGTAGAGCAGGGCAGCTTTGGAGCCGCCCTGCTCGTTTCTTTTGCTGCCGTCCGCGTTTTCAGTGCGGTCCGATGCTGTGCTAGCCTTCGATCGAGATGGTCTTCTTCTCCTCGATCTTGGGCTGCTCTTGCTTCTTGGGCACGGCGATCTTCAGCACGCCGTCTTCGAATTTAGCCTTGATGTCGTCTTCTTCGATATCGTCTCCCACGTAGAAGGTGCGGCTGCATTTTCCGCTGAAGCGCTCCTTGCGCACGTACGTGCCCTTTTCATCCTTGTCCTCGGATTCGGATTGCGTTTGCGCGGTGATGCTAAGGTAGCCGTCCTTGAGCTCTGCCTGCACGTCTTCCTTCTTGAAGCCCGGAAGGTCGATGGTCAGCTGGTATGCCTCGTCGGTTTCCTTGATGTCGGTGCGCATGAGGGCGGGCGACATCTTCTGCATTGCCTGCATTGGCGCGGCTGCCGTGTTGAGGAATGCGTCAAAGGGGTCGGTCATCAGCTCGCTGAGAAGGTTGCGGTTCCTGCGCATGGGTACCATCATTGCCATGTTCATCATCTCCATTTCGTGCGGCTTGCGTGCACGTCATGCAGGTACGTCGTCGCATGGGCGTGACTCAAGCCTCGGTTGCGTCGCTTGTTTGTACGATTCATTTATAGTACGCGTTTTAGCACTCGTCAAGCGAGAGTGCTAAAACGTAACATTCTCGTTGACCTTAGGGGGTTTGCGGCATGCCTTTGCGGTTTTGGCGCTTCGCTGAAGGAGGGGCTTGCTCTTGGCAGATGGCCTATACTGGTGCGCATTCGAGGAAAGGATGCGCACATGACGGTAATTGGCCTTATATCCGACACTCACGGGAATCTGTCCGATGATGCGCTGGCGGCTATGGCCGACGTTGACCACATCATTCATGCGGGAGACATCGGCAGCCCTGATATTCTGCGTGCTCTGGAGGCGCTTGCCCCCACAACGGCAGTATTGGGGAACAACGATTTCGATGAGTACGGATCGCGTGTGGGTCGGTTCGCGCATCCGGTTATCGACGGCGTACGTTTTCTGGTCGCGCATTACCCGCGCGATGTTCGCATCGGGTTCAACGGGTGCGCGGGGCTTGCTGCGGGCGATCCCATTCCGCAGGTGTGCGTTCACGGGCACACGCACGTTCCGGAATTGCTGACCGGCGCAGACGCTCGTCCCGCGGAGTATTTTCTGTGTCCGGGAGCTGCATTTCGCCCGCGCGGCGGGTTTCCCCGTTGCACGGGGCGGATGGAGGTTGAGAACGGGCGCGTGTTGCGTGTGCGCATCATGTCGTTGAGCGGCGACGTGATCATGAGCGCAGGGGAGCGGGCGTGAGCGACGGGCGCTTTCCGCCGGTGAAGGAGCGGGACGTTCGGCGAGCTGCGCGGCGCATGGCGAAGCGGCTGGGAAAGAGTCCGGCGGGCAGGATCGCAAGCGGTTTGCTGCTGCTTGCGCTGGCGGTTGCCGCATGGGCGGGGCCGCAGCTTGCTTCGTCGGGAGGGGGTTCGCCTGACGGGTCGGGTGTGCGTCCGACTGCGTCTGTCGGGTTGGAGGCCGCGCATGTAACGGAAGATGCGCGCCGCGCTGCCGAGCAGGACGCGAAGCGCTCGACCGACGTTCAGCGTGCGAACGCGGATCCTGCTGCGTTCGACCAGGTGACAGTCCGGCACGTTGTGGACGGCGATACGCTGGCGGTGCTTTTTGCCGATGGCGAGCGTGCGTCGGTGAGGCTTATCGGCATAGACACGCCCGAAAGCGTGGCGCCGCAAAAGGAGCGTAATCGCGAAGAGGGCGTATGGGCGTCCGACCACATGAAGGGGCTTGTGGGCGAGGGCGACACGTTGTGGCTGCAGTACGATACCAACCAGGTTGACAAGTACGGTCGTCCGCTTGCCTACGTGTGGCGAACCCTGCCCGCCAGTGCCGCCGAGGCCGACGATCCCGCCGTCATTGCGCAGCACATGTTGAATGCCATCCAGGTGATCGACGGCTACGGTCAGCCGAAAACTTATCGTCCCGACACGTATCACGACGGCTTGTTCGCCCAGTGGGGGATCGAGGCCGCCGCGGAAGGGCGCGGGGTGACGTACTTGTGGGCGTAGCGCTGCGAGGTCGCCGACGTCATCGTACGCACGCTGTCGCAAGCACATTGTCGCCCGAAACGTACGGTTTTCGCGGCAAAACCGTACGTTTCGGGCGACAATGCGTTCTTCGTTGCGCGCGGGGCTTGGCCTTAGCAGATGATGGCGAGCTCCCCGGTTTCCGAGTCCATCACGCAGCCCGTGACGCGCACGTGCGGCGGCATGACGGGATGCGCGCGCACCATGTCGACGCTCTTCCGTACGGCCTCCTCAGTATCTCCGAAGCCGGCGAGCCAGTGGTCGAAGTCGATACCGCAATGGCGTGCGAAATCGATGCGCTCAGAGGATACCCCGAGCCGTTTCATGTTCTCCACCATGCTCGCGCCGCTCATGTGTTGCGCTCCGCAGTTCGTGTGCGCAACCACCATGACGTCTTCCACGCCCAGCTCGCATACGGCTATCAAGAGCGATCGCATCACGCTGCCGAACGGGTGGGAAACTTCGCCTCCTGCTACCTTGATGATCTTCGCGTCGCCGTTTTTCAGGCCGAGCGCAGCGGCCAGCAGCTCGGTCAGGCGCGTATCCATACACGAGACGATCGCGAGCTTTTTGTCAGGGTATTTGTCGGTGACGTAGCGCTCGAATTCGCGCTGCTCGACGAACGAGCGGTTGTGAGCGAGGATGTCCTCGACGGTGGAGGATGCGGTAATGCATTGACGTTGGTTCATGGTGCCCTCTCTTGTTTGAAGGGTAGTATGATAGCGCAACGACGGGCGTTTGCCGGGCTTTCGCGTTGTCCGTGTTGTTGGTCGAACGGCATGAAACAATGCGAAACGACCGCCCGATGGGGCGGCCGTTTCTTGCGCAGGTGAAAAAGTTAGCTTAGAACGCCTTGAAGGAAGCCTTCGGGCAGAAGCAGATGGGGCACTTCTCAAAATCCTCGCCCTTGTGGATATAACCGCAGATGGGGCACAGATAGAAAGCGTCGTCGTCGGCAGCGTCGAGGTCGTTGTATGCGGCCAGGTAACGCTCGGCATGCACGGACTCAGCCAGCTTGGCGCGCGTGAACACCTGCACGGCCTTGGCGTTGCCCTCTTCCTGAGCCTTCTTGATGAATGCCGGATACATGTCGGAGGTCTCGAAGATCTCGCCCTGCGCGCCGGAGATCAGGTTCAGGTCGGTCTGAGCGCCGGAGCAATCAGGAGCTGCGGGCTTCTCGTAGCCGGGCTCCATGTCGGCGACCAAGGCGTACTCCAGGCCGATGTGGATTTGCTCGGCGGCTGCGGTTGCCTCGAACAGACGCGCGATCTGGTCGTACCCCTGTTCCTTGGCAGCCTTGGCGAAAGCGGTGTACTTCGCGGAGGCGCCGGTCTCGCCGCCGATGGCAGCCTTCAGGTTGTCGAGGGTGGAGCCAACTTCGCACGTGCCGAAGCCGTTCATGTTCGTGGAATTCTCAGCGGTGGGGATTTGCGCGCGCACTTTCATGGATGCATGCTCCTTCTCGTCTTAGTTCGTCTTCTCATCTTAATGAGAACAAATCTCATTAACTGAAATACTACCCTGAACGCCAGGTGCATGCAAGAGGATAACCGAAACGGATGACAAGGCTTCGCACAAAGTTCATACGGCTCTAATATTGCGAACAGATGTACCCTTATGGTATACTACCGCCAAGAACCAAGCGCTTGGTAAGGAGAAGGATATGAACGTTGCGGTTTTGGAGAAGCCTCAAGCTATCAAAATATCGAGCAAGCGGCAGATCACCATCCCGGCGAAAATATACGAAAAGGCTGGCTTTGGGGATTACGCCTTGTGCACTTGGACCGACAAAGGGATGTTCCTTCAGCCGCTTGAGGTGGAAGACGAAGACGTGACGGTTGATATCCTGCGCCATTTGATCTCGGAAGGCTACGAGGGCGAGGAGCTGATCGAGCAATACTGCTCTTTGAAAAAGAAAGTGGTCTCGGTGAGGGAAAGGGTTGAGGAGGCTGAGCGCGATATCGAGGAGGGGCGCTATATGACGTACGAAGATATGCGCGCTGGGATTCGGAATGAATACGGATTTTAGTATTTGCGTAGCAGATGCATTCGATGATGATCTTCGAGATGTCCTGTCGTACCTGATGGTTGATTGCGGTTCGCCGAATGCTGCTGAACGTATGGTGCGTGCCGTGGATCGCGCAAAGGAACTTTTAGCATGTAGTCCGTTTATAAACGCTGTTTCCAGCAGACCTCGTTGGCTCGGTCGTTCCTATAGGGAGCACTACGTTCTCAAGTACGTCATCGTGTATCGCATAGACGGCGAGGTGGTTTGGTTCTTGCGGCTCTTTCATCAGGCGCGACTGTACGAACGGTTCGTGACGGAATGGGGTGGTTCGGAGTAAGGGGCGAGGAGCGGAGCGCGGGCGCGGCGCGAGGGCTGCGGCAGGGGGACGAAAGGCCGCGGTGCATGCCCTTGTTCTGCCCCTTCGCCGCGCTGCGTTCCGCATAAAAAAGCGAGCGACCTGTTTGGGCCGCTCGCTCGAAAAGGCGGTGCGAAGCGTTAGCGTTCGTGGGCGAGGGCTGTCGTACTACTCGCTTCGCAGCGCTTCCACGGGGTCTTTGCGGCTTGCGGCGCTCGAGGGGATGAGGCCGGCCAGGAACGTGAGGAACACGCTGATGGCAACCAGGATAACGGCGGCTTGCCACGGCAGCGACGCTACGTCGGCTACGTTGAACAGGGAATACACGATCGCGTTGACGGGGATGCAGGCAAGCGCGGTGGTGCCGATGCCGATAAGCCCGGCCGTGAAGCCCACGATGATGGTCTCGGCGTTGAACACGCGGCTGATATCGCCCTTGCTCGCGCCTATGGAGCGCAGGATGCCGATTTCCTTTTTGCGTTCGAGAACCGAAATGTAGGTGATGACGCCGATCATGATGGACGATACCACAAGCGAAATGGCCACGAACGCCACCAGCACGTAGCTGATCATGTTCACGATGTCGGTAACCGAGGACATGAGCGTTCCTACGAAATCGGTGTACGTGATCACCTTGTCGTCCTGGCCTTCGGTGGTCATGCGATCGTTGTAGGCGTCCAGAATCTCGATGACCTTTTCTTTGCTTTCGAAATCGACAGGATAGATGTCGATAGCGCCTGGTTTGTTGAGGTCGGCGTAGCCCAGTTTCTTGAGGTTGTTGTCATACGAGGCGTCTTCGCTGCTCATGAGCGACATCATAAGCTCGCCCAATTCCTCTTCGCTCATGTTCATCTGGAACGCGTCTTTGAACTTGTCGGGATCGATGGACATGGCGGAGGCCATGTTGGCGGCCATCTGGTTCATCGATTGCTGCAGCGCGGCGGTGACCTGCGTTTGCAGCTCGGTTGCCATGGCTCCCATGTACGTGGTCATAGTCGTTTGCATATAGCCTTGCAGGGCGGTGGCGATTTGAGCTTGCAGGTCGCTTTCCGTCGCAATGCCCGCTGCGGATGCGACGATGATGGCTTGGGCTTCGGGCGTCGCCATGTAATCGGAGAAGCTCTTGTTGAACGCGTCGGGATCGCTAGGGTCGATCGGATGGGTGAGCAGGTACTTTTTGTATCCGGCCATGACGTTATCGACGATGTCGCGGGTTTGCTCGGGCGTGACCTCGAACTTGATCTTCCCGGCGATCTCGTCCATGTTCGGCTCGGGGACCGCTGGCATGTTCTGAAGCCCGGACGACAGGTTGAGCGCATTGGACATGTCGACCGAGAGTTTGCTTTGGTCGATGGTGAATGCCGCTTGCAGGGCGTCGCCGTTAATGGTGAACAGCGAATCCATGGCGAAGCCGCCGTCGTTTTCATCCTCTTCGCCGAAGGGCTTTCCAGTGAACACGTTGGTGCCGGGGTTTGCCAACTGGTCTTTCACGATGGTGCTGTTGGCTGCCTGCTCGATCACGTGGTTGGTGAGGGACGCGGGGTAGTTGATGCCCGAACTGAGCATAGTGGCGGTTGCGTCTTCGCGCGGCTGGACAATGCCTACGATTTTGACGTCCTCGCCTTTCGACACCAGATCCAGCATGTAGTTGGTGTCATCGGTTTTATCCTTCCAGACGCCGAACTCGTTGTCGCGGACGTAATAATCGGTGGCGTTCACCAGTTTGAACGACACGTCGAGAATTTGATCGTAGGAGGGCTGTTCGATGTCGGTAGGAGCCGTTATCTCTTCTTCTGCGGCAAACTTCTTCACGATGTCGTCAAGTTCGGCCGAGTCGCGAAGGCCCATGGTGTACAGCATGAGGTCGCTGATGGCTCCGTTCCCCGTTAGCACGAGTACGACCTCGTTGTAGTTGCTGGGCCATCTGCCCGCTTTCACGTCGTATTGGCTTTCGTACAGGTCGGGATCGCTGGGCATTTCGTAGAACGTGTCGGTGCTCATGGACATGGACATGAGGCTGTTCGAGCTGGTGGTCGAGCCCAGCCCCAGCGCCGAGAACGATTTGTCCGGGTTCACCTGGCGGAGCTTTTCGGTGTTCGAGCTGTATATCTGCGGCGCGACGTTGTACGTGTACTCGATTGCGTTCGTGTACTGATCGATATCGCTTTCGCCGCTGTCGAAGTACGCCTTGAGCGACGCCAGGTCGTTCGATCCAATGCTTGAAACCATGTTGGTGATCATTTCAGCCACGCGGACAGTGTCTTCTCCGTCGCTTTCTGCGGCTCCCTGACCTGCTGAAACGTCACTCTCAACGCCGGCGGCTCCCAGCATCATCGACGTCATGTCGAATCCGGTGCTTTGGATTTGCAGCGGGTATTCGGACAAGGTTTCTTCTTCGACGTTCTTAATGTAGTTGTTCACGCCGTTGGCAAGCGAAAGGATGGCCGCAATGCCGATGATGCCGATCGACCCCGCAAACGCCGTCATGAGCGTGCGGCCCTTTTTCGTCATGAGGTTCTTGAACGACAGTGCAAGCGCGGTCAGGAAGGACATGTTCGTTCGGCGTACGGGCTTGTCGCTGACGCGTAGATCCTCCGAACTGGGGTCGAAGGGATCGGTGTCCGCGCGGATAACGCCGTCGGCAAGGGTGACGATGCGGGTAGCGTACTCTTCGGCCAGCTCGGGGTTGTGCGTGACCATGACCACAAGGCGGTCGTTCGCGATTTCGGTCAGCAGGTCCATGATCTGCACCGACGTTTTCGAATCGAGCGCGCCGGTAGGCTCGTCGGCAAGAAGAATTTCGGGGTCGTTGATGAGTGCGCGCGCGATGGCGACGCGCTGCATCTGGCCGCCGGACAGTTGGCTGGGCTTTTTGTTGACGTGATCTCCCAGTCCTCCTTTGCGCAGCGCTTCGACCGCCCGATCATGGCGTTCTGCGCGAGAAACGCCTGATAGCGTAAGCGCCAATTCCACGTTGGCGAGCACCGTTTGATGCGGGATCAGATTGTAGCTTTGGAACACGAAGCCGATGCGGTTGTTGCGATAGGCGTCCCAATCGCGGTCTTTGTACTGCTCGGTGGATATGCCGTCGATGATAAGGTTGCCGGAGTCGTAGTGATCCAGGCCGCCCACAATGTTCAGCAGGGTTGTTTTGCCCGAGCCGGAAGGACCCAGAATGGCGACGAACTCGTTATCGCGAAAGGACACCGATACGTTGTCGAGGGCGGTTTGGGTGAAATCGGCTGTAGTGTAGGACTTGCAGATGTTCAGAAGTTGCAGCATGGGGCGCCTTTCAATGCGCGACTCGTTGCCGGGTGCACGGCGCGCAATGTGCGTTTGCAATTAGTTTAGTTTCTATAGTAAATTTTCTCGCTTCGAATAAACCGCGAATTCCCAATCTCCACCGAGTTACCGAACGGTTACCTTGAACATCCTACCTTGGTTTCTTCAAGAAATTCCTTGCGAGGCCCTTCATACACGGCGTCAGCAGCGATAATGACCCTGAACTAACGGACGTGCGAAAGGAAGCGTATGGAACACGAGACAGCCTGGAAAAAGTACGACGAAGCTGACCTGGAAGCTCTTGAGCATCTAGCTGCCGAGTACATCGATTTCATTTCCGAAAACAAAACCGAGCGTGCGTGCGCGGCAACTGCTGTGACCATGGCTGAGGCCGCTGGCTACCGGCCTTTGGCGGCTGCTGTGAGCGAAGGTCGGACGCTCAAGCCGGGCGACAAGGTATGGGCGCTCGCCCATGGCAAGGCGCTCATTTTAGTGCAGTTGGGTGTCGGTTCGCTGACGGCCGGTTTGAACATTCTGGGTGCGCACATTGATTCGCCGCGCCTTGACGTCAAGCAGAATCCGTTGTACGAGGCGAACGACTTCGCGCTTTTGGACACGCATTATTATGGAGGCATCAAGCACTACCAGTGGGTTACGCTGCCGCTTGCTTTGCATGGCGTGGTGGCGAAGACCGACGGCTCCGTGGTGGACGTGCAGGTGGGCGACGATCTGGGCGACCCGGTATTCTGCGTGACCGATTTGCTCATTCACCTGGCGAGCCAGCAGATGGGCAAGAAGGCGTCGGAAGTCGTTGAAGGGGAGGCTCTTGACCTGCTGGTGGGAAACCGTCCGCTTCTGATCGAGCGGGAAGGCAAGGGCGAGGCGACGTCTGAAGCGGCGGACGACAGGCCCGCTTTCGAAAAGCTGGCGGAAAAGGAGCCGGTGAAGGCGTTCGCGCTCAAGCTGCTGGCCGAGAAGTACGACATTGCCGAAGAGGACTTCCTTTCGGCTGAACTGGAAGTGGTGCCTGCCGGTCGTGCGCGCGACTTGGGCTTCGACCGCAGCATGGTCATCGGCTATGGGCAGGATGACCGCGTATGCGCGTTCACGTCCCTGGCCGCGCAGCTGGCCATGACGGATCAGATGCTCGACAAGGCCGCGGTATGCGTGCTGGTGGACAAAGAGGAGATTGGCAGCGTGGGCGCTACCGGCATGGCCTCGCGATTCTTCGAGAACACGATAGCCGAGGTCATGGAGCTTGCTGGCGAAGGCGGTCCTTTGCCGTTGGCTCGCGCGCTGGCTTCGTCGAGCATGCTGTCCTCCGACGTGTCCGCAGGATTCGATCCTGCATACGCGAGTGTTTTCGAGACTAAGAATTCCGCTTTCTTAGGTCGTGGCCTGGTGTTCAACAAGTACACCGGCGCGCGCGGCAAGAGCGGTTCCAACGACGCCGACGCCGAGTACCTTGCGCTCATCCGCGACATCATGGACGAAGCCGGCGTGGCTTTCCAGACCTGCGAGCTCGGCCGCATCGGCGCGGGTGGCGGCGGTACGATCGCCTATATCCTCGCTGAATACGGCATGCAGGTTATCGACTCGGGCGTGCCTGTGTTGTCGATGCACTCCCCGTGGGAGGTTACGAGCAAAGCCGACATCTACGAGGCGTTCAAGGGCTACGAAGCGTTTTTGAAGAACGCGTAGCGCGTCGATTCCAAAACTCGTGCGCACGTGGTCGATCGCGTGCGCACGAGTCGATTATATTGCTGGTGCTTCGGCCTCCTTTCCGCTACACTGCTCGCATTGTACGTGCGCGCCCGAGCCGCTGTCCGGTTCGGGCGCTTTCAGATAGCGAGGCGCTTATGGCTCGGGAGCAGTTTGGATCAAGGTTGGGGTTCATCCTCATCAGTGCGGGATGCGCTATTGGGTTGGGCAACGTTTGGCGTTTCCCCTACATCACCGGCGAGTACGGTGGCGCGGCATTCGTGCTGCTGTACCTTCTTTTCCTGGTTATTTTCGCGTTGCCCATCTTGGTCATGGAGTTCGCCGTCGGCCGCGCGAGCCAAAAAGGCGTCGCGCGCAGTTTCGACGATCTGGAGCCGCAGGGGTCCAAATGGCACCGGTTCAAGTGGGCGGCTTTGGCGGGCAACTACCTGCTCATGATGTTCTACACCACCGTGGCCGGCTGGATGCTGGCGTTCATGCTGCTCACTGCAATGGGCACGTTCAACGGCATGGACGCTTCCGGCGTGGAGGGCGTGTTCAACGGGCTGTTGGCGAATCCCTTGGAGATGACGGCGTTCATGCTTGCGGTGGTCGTCATCGGCGTGCTGGTGACGCGCGCCGGATTGCGCAACGGCGTCGAGCGCGTTACGAAGCTCATGATGGTTGCCCTGTTCGCCGTGTTGGCCGTGCTGTGCGTCCGCGCGATCACGCTTCCGGGAGCCGAGGCTGGCCTCGAGTTCTACCTCATGCCCGATTTCGGAAAGCTGTTCGCAGGCGGGTGGGGAACGTTTGCCGATGCGGTGTTTGCCGCCATGGGCCAGGCGTTCTTCACGGTTTCGGTGGGCGTAGGGTCCATGTCCATCTTCGGCAGCTATATTGACAAGCGTCATCGGCTGGCGGGCGAGGCGCTGCGCATCTGCGGATTGGACACGGCCGTGGCGCTGGTGGCCGGCCTCATTATCTTCCCGGCATGCTTCGCTTTCGGGGTCGAGCCCGGAAGCGGCCCGGGCCTTGTGTTCATCACGTTGCCCAGCGTGTTCGAGCAAATGCCGTTCGGTCAGCTGTGGGGCACCTTGTTCTTCCTGTTCATGAGTTTTGCCGCCCTGTCGACCGTGATCGCGGTGTTCGAGAACATTATGAGCTTCGGCATGGACCAATGGGGCTGGTCCCGTAAGAAGTCCTGCCTGGTGAACGGCATTGCACTGGCGCTGCTTTCGCTGCCTTGCGTGCTGGGCTTCAACGTGTGGGCCGGCGTGGAGGTGCCGGGCATCGGCAATATCCAGGCCATCGAGGACTTCCTCATGTCGAACAACGTGCTGCCGCTGGGCGCGCTCGTGTTCCTTTTGTTCTGCACGAGCAAGCGCGGATGGGGTTGGAAGGCGTTCGTGGCCGAGGCCGACACCGGCAAGGGCCTTGGCTTTCCCCGGTGGGCTCGAGGATACATGCGGTTCGTGCTGCCCGTTCTTATCCTGGCCGTGTTCGTGATGGGCTACGTGCCTATCGTTCGCACGTGGATGGGGCTTGGATAGCGTCTTTCGCGAACTGCGACGCGAATATTTCTTCATATTCGGAGTTTTCCCGGGCGGAACCTCGCGTTTCCGGCTTTCCCGTGGCTATAATAGCGGATAACACTTGAGTAACGGTTGCTATGCGGGGCGTTCGCGCACGTCGTCCCCTTGCCGACCGTCGCCCGCGCCGGCCGCGCGAGCGAAGCGACATGCCGACAGCAGATGGAGGAGTTCATGGCCTATTATTTCGACGAGCCGTCCCGTACATTCAACGAGTACCTTTTGGTTCCCGGCTACTCGCCGTCTACGTGCGTTCCGGCTGCCGTCAGCCTGAAGACGCCGCTGGTCAGGTACCGCAAGGGCGAAGAAGAGTGCCCCATTTCGCTGAACATCCCCATGATTTCGGCTATCATGCAGGCCGTGTCCGACGACGGCATGGCCGTGGCGCTTGCCACCGAGGGCGGCATGTCGTTCGTGTACGGTTCTCAGTCCATTGAGAGCCAGGCCGCGATGGTGGCGCGCGTGAAGGACTACAAGGCTGGTTTTGTCACGAGCGACGCCAACCTGTCTCCCGACATGACGCTGGCCCAGGTTGTAGAGCTGAAGGAGAGGCTTGGCCACTCCACCATGCCCGTGACCGAGGACGGCACCGCTACCGGCAAGCTGCTGGGCGTGGTGACCGAGCGCGACTACCGCTTGTCCCGCATGTCCTTGGACGAGAAGGTCGCCGATTTCATGACTCCGCGCGAGAAGCTGATCGTGGCCCCGGTCAGCACGTCCCTGAAAGTGGCGAACGACATCATCTGGGATCACAAGCTGAATTCGCTGCCCATCGTTGACGAGGACGATCACCTGGTCAGCCTGGTGTTCCGCAAGGACTACGATTCCCATAAGTCCAACCCGAACGAAATGCTGGACGACCACAAGCGCTACATGGTGGGCGCCGGCATCAATACGCGCGACTACGCCGAGCGCATTCCCGCGTTGGTGGAAGCCGGCGTCGACGTGCTGTGCATCGACAGCTCCGAGGGCTACTCCGACTGGCAGAAGTTCACCATCGAATGGGTGCGCGAGCACTACGGCAACACCGTGAAGATCGGCGCGGGCAACGTGGTTGACGCCGAGGGCTTCCGCTTCTTGGCCGATGCGGGTGCCGACTTCATCAAAGTTGGCATCGGCGGCGGTTCAATCTGCATCACGCGCGAGACGAAGGGCATCGGCCGCGGTCAGGCCACGGCTACCATCGAGGTTGCCGCTGCGCGCGACGCGTACTTCAAGGAGACGGGCGTGTACGTGCCCATCTGCTCCGACGGCGGCATCGTGTACGACCACCACATCTCGCTGGCGCTGGCCATGGGCTCCGACTTCGTCATGCTGGGTCGCTACTTCGCACGCTTCGACGAGAGCCCGTCGAACAAGGTGATGGTGAACGGCTCGTACATGAAGGAGTACTGGGGCGAAGGCTCGGCGCGCGCTCGCAACTGGCAGCGCTATGACCTGGGCGGCGACAAGAAGGGCATGACGTTCGAAGAGGGCGTCGACTCCTACGTGCCGTATGCCGGCGCTTTGAAGGACGGCGTGGCGCTTACGCTTTCCAAGGTGCGCTCCACCATGTGCAACTGCGGCGCGCTTACCATTGACGAGCTGCAGGACAAGGCGAAGCTGACCATCGTGTCCAGCACGTCCATTGTGGAAGGCGGCGCGCACGACGTTCTGCTGAAGGACAAGACCCCCTACGTGAGCAACACGGGCCACTAGGGCGCGGTCGGAAAAACGGATTCGCGAGCGGGGCGGCCTTCGGGTCGTCCCGCTTTTTTGACGCGCCGAGCACGGTGCAAAGGGAGTGCTCGGCGCGTCGGGCAGGGCGGGCGTTTCGGAGCCGGGCGCGAATCGCTCGATCAGTCTTCCCGGGCTTCCACGCTGGGATTCGCGTGAATGATGGCATGGAGTTCTTCGATGTAGCGCAGCAGCAGCGGGCTGGGGCGTCGCTCGTTGTGCATGATGTAGCCGACTTGCATGCGCTCGCCTTCGTCGGTATCCAAAGGGATGCTGGCTATGCCGGATTGCATTTCGGCCGAAAGCACGCCGGTGGACAGTGTGTAGCCATTATGGCTGGTCAGCAGGTTAGTGAGCGTGCCGCGGTCCGAAATGCGGATATTGCGCGCGTGCGGAAGATAGCTCAGGGGCTCTTCGGAATAGTAGAACGAGTTGGTGGTTCCCTGCTCGAACGAGTAACGCGGGAAGGGCGCCAGGTCGTCGGGCGCGATGCGGTCGCGCTTCGCAAGCGGATGGTGCTCGCCGACGAACACGTGAACGTCGGCGTCGAAAAGGGGCGCGTACGCCACATCGGCGTCGTCGAAGGCTTTTTGCAGGACGCGTCGGTTGAAGCTGTCGGTGTAGAGGATGCCTACTTCGCTGCGAAACGCCCGCACGTCGTCGATGATCTCCGCCGTGGTGCTTTCTCGTAGGATGAATTCGTAGTCGCAGGCATCGCATGCTTCCACTACGTTCACGAACGCCTGCACGCTGAACGCGTAATGCTGCGTGGATACGGCAAGACGCAGGTGCGCGGCTCCCTTGTTCTGGTAGCGCGCCTCCAGCATGTCGGCCTGTTCGACCACTTGTCGGGCGTACCCCAAAAGCTCCGTGCCGTCATTGGTGAGGGTGACGCCGCGGTTGCTGCGCGTGAACACGGTGATGCCCAGTTCGCTTTCCAGTTCTTTTATGGCGGTGGACAGGTTCGACTGCGAGGCATACAGGTTTTGCGCGGCGGCGTTGATGGATCCGTATTCTGCGATGGCTATTAAGTAGCGGAGCTGTTGAAGCGTCATAAGGACCCCTTTCTTCGTTCTGGTCGCTATTCTACCGGGTTATCGTCAATATCGATAGCAAAGCATCAAAACATTGAATGACTTATATGGTTGTATTGAGCGGCTGTTCGTGGTTTCATGCAATACGCTGCTTCGCGCGCAAAACGATTCGGCGCATGCGGGCGTTTCTTTCTTCAGGGAAGCGCGCGCCGCGCAACTCGGCGAATCGTTTGAGCGATTTCGGTCGACGGTGCGCGGCGGCAGCGCGAAAGACGAAACGAACAAGGAGCATCTCATGGCGAAGGACATCCCCTACGATCAGAAGTACTACGATCCGGAGATCGAGTGCATGCCGCGGCCCCAGCTGGAGGAGCTGCAGCTGCAGCGATTGCAGGATATGGTGGCCTACGCGTACGAGAATACCGTGTACTACAAGCGCGCGTTCGACGAGGCCGGCGTGAAGCCTTCCGACATCGAAACGCTTGAGGACATTGCGAAGTTCCCGTTCATCGACAAGAAGACCGAGCGCGAAACGCAGCACGTGGGAAGCTTCTTCGGCGAGATGTGCTCGGTGCCCGAGGAAGAAGTCATCTTCATGGCCACGTCTTCGGGTTCCACGGGCGTGCCCACGGTGAGCCCGTTCACGCAGGAGGACTTCGACCTGTGGCAGGATACCGAGGCGCGTCTGTTCTGGCAGGCTGGTATGCGCCCGAACGATCGCTACGTGCACGCGCTCAACTTCGCGCTGTACGTGGGCGGCCCCGACGTCATCGGCGCGCAGCGGCTGGGCGCGCTGGCCATCTGGGTGGGCGCGGTGCCGTCCGACCGTCTGCTGTTCGTGCTGAAACAGTACCAGCCGACGGTTATCTGGACATCGCCTTCGTATGCATGGCATTTGGGCGAGGTGGCGAAGGAGAAGGGATACGACCCGCGCACCGACTTCAACATCCACACCATCATCGTTGCTGGCGAGGCGGGCGGTTCCATCAAATCCACGCGCGAAAGCATCGAGGACTTGTGGGGCGCGAAGGTTGTTGACTTCTACGGCCTGTCCGACATTTACGGCGCATGCGCTGCGGCGTGCGAGGCCCACGACGGCCTGCACATCGTGGAGGACCAGATTCTGGTCGAGACGGTGAACCCGAACACGGGCGAGGTGCTGGCTCCAGGCGAGACGGGCGAGCTGGTGTACACCACTTTGAGCAAGAAGGCGCGCCCGATGATTCGCTTCCGTACGGGCGATATCGGCTACGTGAGCACCGATACGTGCGAGTGTGGCCGCACGCTTGCACGCATTCACATTACGGGCCGTAAGGACGAGATGTTCATCGTGAGCGCCGTCAACGTGTTCCCGAGCGATATCGAGTTCGTGGTGCGCGGCCTGGAAGGGCTGACGGGCGAGTATTCCATTCGCGTGTACGAGCAGGACTTCACGTGCAAGTACGAAGTGTCCGTGGAGCGTGCGCTGGGTAGCGACGAGCCTTACGACGAGGTGGCGAAGCGCACGATGGCGGCCATCAAGGCGCATGTGGGCGTGCGTCCGCAGAAGGTCATCGTGTATGATGCGGGTAAGCTGGGAACGTCGTCGGAGCACAAGGCGTCGCGCTTCGTTGACGAGCGCAGCTGCCAGACTCGATAGGGAAGGATTCTACCCATGGCTAACACCTTTGCAGTTTCCGGTCAGCACTATCTGTTCAACGTGCAGACGTTCGCCCATGTGGTTCTGGCTTTGGGCGGCGATGCGTACGCGTATGCGCTGCGCGATCGCAGCACGCAGGGCGTCATCGATGATGTTGCGTCGGGGAAAAGCCAGCTGGGCGTGCTGTTTCAGACGTCGGCTTCCGCTGAAACGCTGAACGCTGCGCTTGACGAAGCGGGTCTTGAATTCGTGGAGCTTATCGAGTCGGCCCCGCGCGTTGCGCTGCCGGCCAGCCACCCCATGGTGAACGCCGCCAGTCTTACTCTGGAGGATATGGAGGACTATCTCTACTTGTATTTCGAGCAGGACGAGGATTCTCCGGTTGCCTTCGCCGAAGAGGCGCTTGCGGGCGTGCCGCGTGCCAAGAGCATTGCCTGCACCGACCGCGCGTCGCTTTCGGAGCTGATCGTGGCACTGAACGGCTATACGGTGACGAGCGGCATTTTGGTGGGTATTTCCGACGGCGCCGGGCTGAACACCGTGCCGCTTGATACCGATGTGTCGCTGCACTTGGGCTACGTGGTGCGCAAGGGCGAGCAGCTGGATGAGAATGCCCAGCGTTTCGTGGACACGTTGAAGAAGAACCTGGTCAAGTACGCTCGATTCTAAGTAGGTTGCCGTCGCGTGTAGGCGAAACGGCAGCTCTTGAAACGAGGGGGACGGGGGCGGCGATGCCGCGCTCGTCCCCCTCGTTGTTTACTCGTTGTCGTTCGGATGGCGCCTGCCGGCCAGGTCGCGAGCCTCTTCGCTCACGACGGGTCCCGCGTGCGCGCCGCGTTTTTCCAGCACGCGTTCGCGCCGCGCTCGTTCGGCGCGTGCTTCGCTGGGGCGCGGACGGTCGGCTTGCTGCGGGGCGGTTTCGCGCGGGGCTTCGGCTTTGGAGAAGCCCATGCGGATGCCGATGTATTCGCTGACCAGCAACACGAACAGGATGCACATCACAATGAGGTAGCCGATCACCGCGCCGGGCAATCCCGTGAAGTTCACCAGCAGGATGGGAACGAACAGCGAGAATCCGAACGTGATCAGGTACAGGCGCGTGACGGCCTTCTGGCGGCGCAGCACGGTGATCACCTGGTACAGGAAATCGATAGCTGCCGTTACCCCGCCTGCGGCCAGCATGATGAAGCACAGGCCGCGGAATTGCTCGAAGTCAAGGCCGTACATGAAGCTCATCAGGGGAATGCCGATGGTCGCCATAACGCCTGCCACCACCAACGTGATGGCAACGATGACGGCCAGCACGGCCGCGATGGTCAGATCGAACCGCTTCCGCTTGCCGGGGTCGGCCCATGCTTCGGCCATGCGGACGAGCATCGGCTTGTAGATGAGGCCGATGGTCAGCAGGATGGCCTGGGCGGGGAAGTACAGCGCGTTGAAGTACAGCTGGTTGTCGTAGCTGAGTACGCCTTCCATCACGAATTTCGGCATGTTGTCGATGAGCGCGTACATGAACAGCGCTGCGAACAGAGGGAAGCACTGCTTGAACAGCGCGCCCACGTTGCCCATGCTCACACGGCGCGATTTCGGCGTTTCGAACAGGGCCAGCGGAAACGTGAGGAACAGGAACGTGGCGGCGGCAACCACGGCCATGGCGATGCAGGCAACGCCGAGGTTGCGGGTGATCAGCAGCACCAACGAGAACACGATGAACACGGCGACCGAGCGAAACGCTTGGGAGATTCCGGCAAGGTAGAGCTTGTCCACTTGCTGCAGGCGCCCCTCGTACACGTCGGCCAGGCCGTCGATCATCTTGTAGAGGTACACGCCCAAGCTGATGGTCAGCATGTGATCGGTGTATCCGCGAATCGAGCAGTACGCCACGCCGACAACCACCATGAGCGCGCACGTGATCCAGCGGTTTACCTGGTAGTCCGCGAACGAATGCTCTTCGGCCAGGTCGGACACTTGAAAGGTTCGCACGCCGTAGTTGGCAAGGATCATGAGCAGCGTGCCGGTGACGAACGCCAGCGAGAACATGCCGGCTTGCTCGACGCCCACCAGTTGCGTGACCACGATGGTGAGGAAGGGAAACACCATGCCCCACGTAGCGATGCCCAGCGTGTTGCACACGTAGTCGCGCGTGGTGCGTCCGGCGGCGTATTCTTCTTGCTGCGCCGAAAGGGAGCGCTCGGATACGGCCCCCAGAAGCCGGTTGCACCAGTGGTTGACGGCGCGCGTGATGAAGCTGGGCTTGCGAGGCTTTTTCGCCGCGCGACGTGCGCGGTTCCCGCGCTGATCGGAGGCGCTGTCGGGCTGTGTTTGCGGGTTCGGATCTTGGGCGCTGCGCCTGGTTGCGTGCAGCGGCGCGTGCTCGGTCGCCTCGTGCTCGGGCGCGGTGCGTTGATGGAGCGCCCGGGTGGGCTGGCTGCGCTGTTCTTGTTCGGAGTTGTTCCGCGGCATGCGGTCCATAAGCTGCGTCGAGCTCCTTCGCTGCGTGTGTCGTTGTCTCTCCTTGAGCATTATAGGGGTCGTGCGCAGTTTTGGTCCCCTAAGATTCATAGCAGCAGCAAACGAGGGCGTGCGCGTCCTTGCGCGCTTGCGTCTGGCCGTGCTGGGCTCGGTTGGAGGCTCCGCGCCTGTTGCGACACGGGCCGGGGCGGCTCCGTTCGAGACTGTCCCCCTGTCCCCCTGTCCCCCTGCTCCCCAATCGGGGGAGTTTGACGGCTGGTCGTCTGCGCGCGCCTGCGAACGCGCGAGGGCAACGCTATACTGGCATGATCAAGACGTGACACGAATGGGAGAGTTCCATGATCGAGGTACTGTGGCATGGGCGCGGCGGTCAAGGCGCGTTCACTGCGGCGCGGCTGCTGGGCGCGGCCGCATCGCTTTCCGAGGGCCGCTACGCGTTGGCGTTTCCGTCGTTCGGACCCGAGCGACGCGGCGCGCCGATGCGCGCGTTCACGAAGATGGACGATGCGCCTATCGGCGATCGGAGCGCGGTGGCGCGCGCCGATTACGTGGTGTATCTGGACGAGATGCTGCTGGGGCCTGGCTGGGAGCATGAGCTGAAACCCGGAGGACGCGTGCTGGTGAACAGCGCTGCAACCTTCGATGACGAGCGTATCGTGGCCATCGATGCCGACGGAATCTCCGCTTCTTTTTTGGGGCGCCCCATTCCCAACACGGTGTTTCTTGGGGCGATCGCGGGCCTGTGCGATCGGGTGTCGCTCGAGGATCTGGACGAGGCGATTCGCCAGTACATGCCGGAAAAACTGCACGGTAAGAACCTGGCAATTGTGGAGGAAGCGCTCCGGCGGATGGCCGATGCTTCCGATGCCGAAGCAATCGATCGGCCGCCTGTTGCGGGGATTGCGGTTGAATCCGGCGAAAGCGATCTGCGCGCGGAAAACTTCGAGGCGGCCGAAGGCTTGGAGGGCTCGCCCTCGGAATCGCCCGCTCGTCCGCCCGCGCGCATCTGCACCTTGCGCAGCGGGGACGCCTTGGACCCCGCCGTGTTCGCGCGCACCACGTGCTTCGAGGCGGGCTATCTGACCGCGAAGAACGCTGGCTGGCGCAACGTGCGCCCCGTGATCGACGCTTCTGCGTGCACGGGATGCCTCCAATGCTATTGGCTGTGCCCGGACGGTACGGTGTTCAAGGTTGACCAGGCTGCGTCCGTCGGCGCTCCTGTTGCCATCGATCTGGACTTCTGCAAAGGCTGCGGCGTGTGCGCGAAGGCTTGCAAGTTCAATGCGATTGCCATGATTCCCGAAAGCGAGGCGGATGCTCGATGAAGAGGTTCCTTTCCGGCGACGAAGCGCTGGCGGAGGGCGTGCGCCTGGCGCGTCCGCAGGTCATCAGCGCGTATCCCATTACGCCGCAAACGGTGGTGGTCGAGCGTTTGAGCGAGATGGTGGAAGAAGGCACGCTTGCCGCCGAGTACGTGCACGTGGAGTCCGAACATTCGGCGCTGTCGTGCGCCATCGGCGCGTCGGCTACGGGCGCTCGCACGTTCACGGCTACGTCGAGCCAGGGCTTGCTGTACATGGCAGAATGCCTGACCTATGCATCGGGCGGGCGGTTTCCCATTGTCATGATGAACGCGAACCGTGCAACCGCGCTGCCGTGGAACATCTACGGCGACCAGCGAGATTCGCTCGCCTTGCTGGATCACGGTTGGATCCAGGTGTATGCGCAGGACAACCAAGAGGCGCTCGATCTTGCGCTTATGGCGTATGCGTTGGCGGAGGACCCGGCGGTTATGACGCCGGTGATGGTGAACCTGGACGGTTTCGCGCTCACGCATACGTACGAGACCGTGGACGTGCCTTCGGCGGAGCAAGCGGACGCGTTTCTGCCGCCCTACGAGCCTGCTGGGAATCACTTCGATTTCGAGCATCCCGTGAACATCGGGTTTTCGGCAGGCCCTGAGTACAACCGCTATTTCAAGTACTGGGAGCATCGCGACATGCTGAACGCTCCCGACGCGGTGGAGCGGATCGAGCGGCGCTTCGCCGAGGTGTTCGGGCGCCAATACACCGGCATGATCGAAACGCTGAACTGCGACGATGCCGACGTTGTCCTGGTCACGCTGGGGTCGGCTGCAGGCCTTGCGCGCTCCGTGGTGGAGCAACTGCGCGCCGAGGGCGTTCGCGCGGGCATGCTGCGCATTCGCTACCTGCGCCCCATGCCCTCGGAGCTGATTGCCGAGGCGCTGCGAGGCGCGAAGGCGGTGGGCGTTCTGGAGAAGGATATCTCGTTCGGTTCGGAGGGAACCGTGTTCACGAACGTCAATTCGGCGCTGCAGCAGGCGGGCGTGTGCGTTCCCACGTACAACTTTGTAGGAGGTTTGGGCGGCGACGACATTTCCGAAGCGCAGACGATCGGCATGTTTCGCGCTCTCCAGCAGGTGGCCGACGGCGCGGGGTCCGGTAGCTTGCCGCGCGTGTCGTTTTTGGGTGTTGATGACGTTCCGCCTGCCTGCCAGCCGACGGAAGCAGCCGACGCTGCGGCTTCCGTCGCTGATTCATGCGAACCTGCGAGCTGCGACGAAAGGGGGCGATAGGAATGGCTCTCAATGCGAAGACCATAGCCAACGACGAGTTTTTCTTCGGTCACAAGGCATGCGCGGGGTGCGGCGGTTCCCTTGCCCTGCGCGCTGCGCTTAAGGTGCTGGGCCCGAACGCTGTGGCCGCGCTGCCGGCGGGCTGCATGAGCGCCGTCGGCTTCAATTTTCCGCAGCTTTCCTTTGCCAACAACGCAATGATCACGCCTTTTGCGGCTACGGCAAGCGTGCTGACCGGTATTGAGGCCGGGCTGCGCGCGCAGGGAAAGAAGCCCGACGATTGCACCGTGGTGGGCTTTGCGGGCGATGGCGGCACGGCTGACATCGGCATCCAGGCGCTGTCCGGGGCGATCGACCGCAACGACGACGTGCTGTACATTTGCTACGACAACGAGGCGTACATGAACACGGGCATCCAGAAAAGCTCGCTGACGCCTTTTGGCGCCAAGACCACCACGACGCCTGCCGGCCGCAACGTGCACGGCTGTCTGACGCAGAAGAAGAACATGTTCGAAATCGTGGCGGCGCACGGCATTCCGTATGCGGCCACGGCAAGCGTTGGCTATCTGAACGACTTCGTCCGCAAGGTGGAGCGCGCCCGGGACATCAAAGGCACGCGCTATATTCACGTGATGGCTCCGTGTCCGACAGGGTGGGGCTGCGGCGTGGACGAGATGGTGGACATCGCGAAGGATATCGTGGATACGGGTTTGTGGTACCTGGCCGAGTACGAAGGCGAAGCGGTGTGCGGCCAGTACGGAGGCCGCTTCAAGCTGAACAGGAACCCGAAGGAGTTCGCCAGCGTTGAGGCGTACCTGCGCAGGCAGGGCCGCTTCAAGGCGCTTTCCGATGACGAGATCGCCAGCGTTGAGGCCGGTCGTGACGCTGCTTGGGAGGCCATGCGCCGAGATTGGGCGTGAGTGGGGCTTTAAGGATGCGAAAAGGCGCCGCTTGAACAGCGGCGTCTTTTTTACGAGGCGGAGGGATGGGCTATTGGCTCTGTCCCTCCGCCTCGTTTTTTGCCTTGCCCCCTATGCAATAAAGCAATCACATGATATAGTGTAATCTATCAAAAGATAGTAAAAGGGAGGTAATCATGTCGCATGATCTGACTTCGCAGGATATTAAGAGGATTCGGGAAAAGTACGGGCTGACGCAGCAAGGGTTTGCGCGCTTGTTGGGACTTGGCGAGGCTAGCGTGGTTCGGTACGAAAACGGACAAACTCCCAGCAAGGCGAATGCGAACCTCATTCGTGCTGCGGATGACCCGAGGTTTCTTGCGGATTGCCTTGAGCGCGACGGGGCTTTGCTTGCGGACAGCCAGCGCGAGAAAACCGAGAAGATCGTGTATGCGCTGGTTTCTTTCGACGAGGATGGAGACGTCATGGACATAAACGAACTGTACGAAATCACGCTTCAACAGGAGGTTCTTAACGAGCAGGCTGCGCAGCTGATGGGGGAGATCTCGCGACTGCTTATCGCTGCTCGCAAAGGAGGGGATGTCGCTTCCGCGGCGGTCTATGAAGACGTGTATATGCAGCTTGCCATGGTCAAGCCTCGCATTATCAGTGAAGGTCATTTGGACAAAGTGAAGCTTTTGGAGTTGAAGGCGCAGATCGAATGCTTGGGGCGCGTGGCGGAAAGTCGCAAAGTGAAAGCTGCGTAACATGGCAGGTATCGAAGAGTACTCGAATGAGGAATTTCAGAACGGGTTTCAAGGGATCGTCAGCGCCCTCGTGGCAGATGGGAACCTGGCGCCCCTCAGCAGCCCGCGGGCTGTTTTGCTTGGCGGGCAGAGCGGTGCGGGAAAAACAACGCTGCACAACATCTTTCTTATCGCCCAGAAGGGCAATGCGATCATCATAAATGGTGACGAGTACCGGTCTCATCATCCGCGATTCAGGGAAATCAGTGCGCGGTATGGAATTGATGCTCCGTCGTATACGGCAGCATGGGCTGGAAGCATGGTGGAGGCGCTGGTTGACGCCCTTTCAACTGCAGGGTACAACCTGATCATCGAAGGAACGCTGCGGACATCCGAGGTCCCACTCGAGACGGCAAGGCTCTTGCGCGATCGGGGATACGACGTTTCGCTGGCACTGATGGCGGTGAAGCCGGAAATATCGCTGGTAAGTTGCCAGCTGCGATACGAGCAGATGCGTATTGCGGGTACAGAGCCTCGGTCGGTCGACCCGAACCATCATCTTTTGATCGTTGAAAGCATCGTCAGTAACTTGAAAGTGCTTGAGGAATCCGGGTTGTTCGATACCGTAAGCTTGTACGATCGCGCCGAGCGCCGATTGTTCTTCAGCAAAGATGACGGCGGGTATGCGTGCGATACGCTCGAGCGAATCTTGTTCGGTGAGTGGAGCGACGAAGAGCGCTTGCACTTGGCGTATCTGGAACGAAAGCTGGCTGAGCTGAAAACTCTTGGCTGATCGCCTTGCTTTCGGCGTTTGTGCTGGCGGGATCCATCCTGGTCAAACCCGTGCGGGCTGGAATATGGTACCCTGCTGAACACAGGGAACGGCGAAAGGGATCCATATGGGGACGGCCAGCACGACTGAGCGCATCCGCGAAATCGGGGCGGATATCGAATCCGAGGTCATCGCACTCAGGCGCGAGTTGCACAAGCATCCCGAGTTGAGCGGCAAGGAAACGCGGACGCAAGAAGCTCTTTGCATCGAGTTGGGCAAGCTGGGCGTGGAGTATCGCCGTGCAGCTGGGACGGGCGTAATCGCCACTATTCGCGGTGAAGCGAAGGGCGCGTACAGCGCCGACGGCAATCCTGCCAAGCGCGTGGCGTTGCGCGCCGACATCGACGCTCTTCCCGTGACCGAGCAGACGGGCGCGCCTTACGCTTCGCAAAGCGAAGGGATCATGCACGCATGCGGCCATGATTGCCATATGGCTATGATGCTGGGCGCCGTTCGCATTCTGAACGGCTTGCGCGATCGGCTTTGCGGCGAGGTTCGCGTGCTATTCCAGCCTGCGGAGGAAATATCTATCGGCGCGCTCAAAATGATCGAAGACGGTGCGCTCGACGGGGTCGACGCGATCTACGGGGCTCATATTTGGAGCGAAGTGGATGCCGGGAAGATTTCGTGCGAGCCCGGACAGCGTATGGCTCATACCGATTGGTTCCGCATCGATATCGAAGGCGTTAGCGCACATGGATCCATGCCGCACAAGGGCGTGGACGCCGTGGTGGTGGGTGCTGAAATGGTGACGGCTTTGCAGATTCTGGTCAGCCGAGACGTTTCGCCGTTTGAACCCGTGGTGGTTACGGTGGGGGAGTTTCATGGCGGCGAAGCGCGCAACATCATGGCGGGGACGGCTTACCTGACCGGCACGGTGCGTACCTGGAGCGATAAGCTGCGCGCCGAAGTGCCTGACCGTTTGGAGCGCATTGTGGGGAAGATCGCTCGTGCGTTCAACGCTGAAGCTCGGTTCACGTTCGAGCCGGGCAATGCGGGCTTGGCGAATGACGTTCAGTGCGCGGAAGCGGCGCGGCGCGCTGTTGTCGAGGTGCTGGGGGAAGAAGCCGTCGGCAGTTACGAGGGTACGCTTTCCGGCGAAGACTTCAGCGAGTACCTGCGTCTGGTTCCCGGAGTCATGGCGTTCGTGGGTACGCGCAATCCTGCTGTGGGCGCCGAGCATCCCCAGCACAGTTGCTACTATGAAGTGGACGAAAGCGTGCTGGTCAAGGGATCCATGGTGGCTGCTCAGTGGGCGGTCGACATGTTGGGAGAAGGGTAGGAGTCGTGCGCTTCATTATCTCGCCCGCCAAGAAGATGAACGTAGCGGACGATATGTTCGCATGGCGCGAGCTGCCGGCGTTCGTTGACCGTGCCGAGCAGCTGGTCGAAGCTGTGCGGGCTCTGACGTATGAAGAGGCGAAGGCGCTGTGGCAGTGCAGCGACGCGCTTGCCGAACTCAATTTCGATCGCTTCCGCACGATGGACGTGTCCGGTGGCGCGGGCTCGCTTGTTCCGGCGGTACTTGCGTACGAAGGCATCCAGTACCAGCATCTTGCTCCGCACGTTATGACCGCCGCTCAGCTGGAATACGTGCAGGAGCATGTGCGCATCCTGTCGGGTCTTTACGGCGTGCTGCGTCCGTTCGACGGCGTGGCGCCGTATCGCCTTGAGATGCAAGCCAAGTTGGCGGTGGGCCAGGCGCGCACCTTATACGAGTTTTGGGGCGATTCGTTGGCGCGCGCGTTGGCTTCGGAGGCTGACGTTGTGGTGAATTTGGCTTCGGTCGAATATGCGAAAGCGGTGCTTCCGCATGCGAAGCGTCTTGGCTTGCAAGCTGTCACGTGTTTGTTTGGTATGATCGATGCGAGCGGTCGCCTGGTGCAGCGTTCGACGGCTGCCAAGGCGGCGCGCGGTTCCATGGTGCGCTGGTGCGCCGAATGCGCCGTCGAGTCCGTCGCTGATCTGCGCGCGTTCGACGTAGCTGGCTATGCGTTCGACAAGGCGCGTTCTACTGACGACTGTCTGGTGTTTGTGCAGTAGGAGGCAGAAAGCGTTCGCGGCGATCCTCACTTTGCGAATCAGCGTCGGGCCGGCGGGCGAGCGTCTGATGTCCTTGACGGCTCGCGGATTTGGGCGCCCTCTTTCGGCTCGGCTAACTCCTTTTGCGGTTTTGCGTACGGCTAGCGAATCTCGACCGCGTTCGCCACGCCGAACGTCTCTTCACCCTGGCGGCTCAGTTTGAACTTGAGCGGTCGGCGGCTTGTCGTTTCAGCAAGATCGGCCTGCTCTAGCTCGGATGCGTACTTGCGAGCGCTTTGGGCTGTGACTTCAAGGTGCGTCGCGGCGTCCTGCAGCGTCACGTCCGCGTTCGCGCCGAAAAGCGACACCTGCACCACTTGGTACAGCAAATTACATGCCCGCTCCGACAAGCCAAACTCAGCGCGCACGCTGCCGAGTTTTTCTTCGGCTTTCATCAGCGCTTCCCGCTTTGCCTGCAGCTCGGCTACCAGTTCGTCTTGAGCCGTCCTGATCAAATTCATCATTTGCAGCACGAAGAACGTGCCCTCGGCATGGTTAAGGGGGTGCTCAGTTACCGAAAACGCCTGGTAGTACACTCCTTTATGCTCGGCGATAACGCGCGAAAGCGATAGCGTGGTGGGTAGGGACAGCGGACTGCTCAAGTGCAGCGCCAGCAAGAATCGGCCCGTTCTCCCGTTTCCGTCATAAAAGGGGTGGATGTACTCGAACAGGTAATGCGAAAGCAACGCACTGTACAGTTCCGGCACTTCCTCGGAATTGACCAGCCTGATCATAGCGTTGAAATACGAGATTATGGCGGATTCGGGTTGCACGCCACGATGGACGATCCGTTGCGAGGACGCCTTGACGTCCACGCCATCGGCGCGGAACAGCTGGCCGTCAAGCGCGTCGCCCGGGTCGAGCGTACCCGCCACGACGGCGTCGTACAGCGCACGGATATCCTCAGGAGTCTTGGGCGGCACGACGTCGCCGCTCGTCAGGCCAAGGTACAGGTGAGCGAATTCCATGAACTGCTTTGTCCGCCGATTCTCCCCGACAGGCTGCTCGATGCTGTCGATAGCCTCTCTGATCTGCTTGCGCGTGCTGCGAACGCCTTCCATTTCGTTCGTGCATACCACTTCGTCGACGATGAGGTTGCGTACGTAAGCGTCCTGCGCAATGCCGGGTAAGGCACTCCATGATCTTGACACCTTGCGCTCGGCGCGAAGAACCTGCTCCGTGACAAGAGACAGCTCGCGCGGCACGGCAAGAAAAAGCTCGCCTGTCTCTACGTTGATCCCGGTCCTGAATGACGAAGCGGCCGTGAGGCGCTTGTGGGCTTCACGCTCGTTTTCGCCCTTGCGATCGCTCGAAGGGTCTTCGTAAAAGAGCCGGTCCATTCTTTTGTATGCCATATCGTAAGACCTTCTTTCGAACAATTTTCACGATTTTAACGCATGTTAATACTATCTAATAGTGAAAAATCTCAATATTTCACTATTAGATAGTATTGCAGAATACTTTATGATGAATGAGCCTGTCCGGTAGTGGTTGGCCAACAACTTAAAACACAGGCCAACGCGAAGGGGCTCTCGACGACGTCGAGGAAGATTGCGAAGGGAGCGCGGCTTCGATCTGCTGACGCAGGAGAGGCATTGTTCGTCCGCTTGCGATTAAAACGATCGAGGTCTGCACGCAAGGGTTTGATTGCCCCTGCGAAGTCGTGAAGTCGATCGATAACGCTTCGCTTTCGCGCCGCAATCACTATAATGGGAACATTCGCGAATAAACGACCCTCTGCGCGGACGCGCGCGGGCGGTGCCGACCTGACGAGGAAAGCAACATGACCATGAAACCTTACAATCCGCACGAGATCGAACCCCGTTGGCAGCAGGTATGGGCCGACACCGACCTCAACAAGGTGACCGAGGATGCCTCGAAGCCTAAGAAGTACGTGCTCGAGATGTTCCCCTATCCTTCGGGCGACATTCACATGGGCCACGTGCGCAACTACACCATCGGCGATGCTATGGCTCGGCAGGCTCGGATGCGCGGCTTCGACGTGCTGCATCCCATCGGGTTCGACGCCTTCGGCCTTCCTGCGGAGAACGCCGCCATCAAGCACAATACCCAGGCGGGTGAATGGACCTATAAGAACATGGACCAGGCGCTCGCCACGATGAAGCGCATGGGCTTCTCCTACGATATGGACCGCTTGGTGAAGACCTGCGACCCCGACTATTACAAGTGGGGTCAGTGGATTTTCGAGAAGCTTTGGGAGCGCGGGCTTGTCTACCGCAAGAAGAGCCCGGTCAACTGGTGCCCCGGCTGCAACACCGTGCTCGCGAACGAGCAGGTGACGGAGGGTCATTGCTGGCGTTGCGGATCGGTGCCCGAGAAGCGCGAGCTCGAACAGTGGTACTTCAAGATCACCGA
>ERZ836760.1017-NODE-1017-length-34828-cov-86.817617_pt1 | contig 34828 bp, 31 predicted proteins | sample MGYA00519941_ERZ836760 | MGnify/ENA primary metagenome ERZ836760 (study PRJEB31850, sample SAMEA3708807) | human gut metagenome | biome: human gut; feature: human-associated habitat; material: faeces | place: China | collected 2014 ... | reverse complement strand
ACCAACAAAATATAGTTCCGGTAGTGCATGAGGCATTGAAACGCGCCGGAGTAACTAAAGAGGAATTGAGTGCTGTGGCTTTTACACGTGGACCGGGATTGATGGGGTCATTGTTGGTGGGGGTATCTTTCGCCAAAGGGTTCGCCCGTTCATTAGGCATTCCCATGATTGATGTTAATCATTTGACTGGCCATGTTTTAGCTCATTTCATTAAAGCAGAAGGTGAAGATAATGTGCAGCCGGAATTTCCTTTCCTCTGCTTGCTGGTTTCCGGTGGAAACTCACAGATTATCTTGGTGAAAGCCTATAACGATATGGAAATTTTGGGGCAGACCATTGATGATGCCGCCGGTGAAGCCATTGACAAATGCTCGAAGGTAATGGGATTGGGATATCCGGGTGGTCCGATTATTGACAAACTGGCTCGGCAAGGTAATCCTAAAGCCTTCTCGTTCAGCAAACCGCATATTCCAGGGTTGGATTATAGTTTTAGCGGACTTAAGACCTCGTTTCTTTACTCTCTGCGCGACTGGATGAAGGACGACCCCGATTTCATCGAACATCACAAGATGGATTTGGCGGCATCGCTGGAAGCTACCGTTGTAGATATCTTGATGGATAAGTTGCGCAAAGCTGCCAAACAATATAAAATAAAGGAAGTGGCTGTTGCGGGAGGCGTTTCTGCCAATAATGGATTGCGTAATGCTTTCCGTGAGCATGCCGGGAAGTATGGTTGGAAAATATTTATTCCGAAGTTCAGCTACACAACGGATAACGCTGCCATGATTGCCATTACCGGATACTTCAAGTATATGGATAAGGATTTTTGTCCGATGGAAGCACCTGCTTATTCACGCGTAACTTTAGGATAATATATAATAAGGTATGAAGCTGGAAGAAAAGGTAGGAGAGCTGCTGAAAGCAAAGAAATTGTCCCTTTCCACCGCAGAAAGTTGTACGGGTGGAGGGATTGCCGCTCTGATAACTTCCGTTCCCGGCAGTTCGGAATACTTTAATGGTAGTATAGTGGCGTATTCCAATGAAATAAAGATGTCTTTGCTGCATGTATCTGCCGAAACTTTGGAAAAACATGGAGCAGTAAGCCGCGAAACTGTTACGGAAATGGTGAAAGGTGCGATGAAAACGCTGAAAACAGATTGTGCAGTGGCTACTTCCGGTATTGCAGGTCCTGGAGGTGGGACTCCGGAAAAACCGGTGGGTACGGTGTGGATAGCCGCTGCCTATAAAAATGAAATCGTTACCATGAAGCAGGAGGGAGACGAGGGAAGAAAGGGAAATGTGGAAAAAGCAATTCAAAATGCCCTTTTGTTGCTTTGTGAGAAGCTGAAATGAGGAAAAAATGCTATCATACAGTGAATTATTTTAAGAAAAACTTGTTTGGTAACGATAAAAGTGCTTACTTTGCGCTCTGTTTGAAATAGGCAAAAAAGAAAACTATAAAATTAAGATAGAAATGTCAAAGATTTGTCAAATTACCGGAAAGAAGGCCATGATTGGCAACAATGTTTCACACTCAAAGAGAAGAACAAAGAGAACCTTTGATTTGAACTTGTTTAACAAGAAGTTCTACTATGTAGAGCAGGATTGCTGGATCAGCCTTAGCATTTGCGCTAATGGTTTGCGCATTATTAATAAGAAAGGACTGGACGCTGCTTTGAAAGATGCGGTAGCTAAAGGTTATTGTGATTGGAAAAGCATTAAAGTTATTGGCTAAAGTAGAGGAGAATACTGATTATGGCAAAGAAAGCAAAAGGTAACAGAGTACAGGTGATTCTGGAATGCACAGAACACAAGGATAGCGGTATGCCGGGTACTTCTCGTTATATTACGACGAAGAACAGAAAGAATACCACAGAGAGATTGGAGTTGAAGAAATACAACCCGATTCTGAAGAGAGTGACAGTACATAAAGAAATTAAATAATAAATCTATAACTTATGGCAAAGAAAGCGGTAGCAACCTTGCACGAAGGAAGCAAAGAAGGACGTTCTTATACAAAGGTTATCAAAATGGTGAAGTCTCCTAAGACTGGTGCTTACATCTTTGATGAACAGATGGTCCGTAATGAAGATGTTCAGAACTTCTTTAAGAAATAAGATAAATACAGTGGCTGTAAAGCGCTGATGACTTATAAAGATCCCCTTGTCGGTATTTCCGGTAAGGGGATTTCTTTTTAAAAAGAGGACGAAGTTTTTAATATTCGTCAGTTTTGTTATATCTTTGCTGAAAATGCGAAGATAGGCTGCACCTCGGCATAAAAAATGAACGGGTTCATTTTATTCTGCATCCGGTTTGCACTATCTTTGCAGGGAATGCGAAAACAGGTTGCATAAAAATAATTAGTGTATGGGATTTTTTAGTTTTTTCTCCAAGGAAAAAAAGGAAACATTAGATAAAGGATTATCTAAGACCAAAGAAAGTGTGTTTGGCAAGATTGCGCGTGCCGTGGCAGGAAAGTCAAAAGTTGATGATGAAGTATTGGATAATCTGGAAGAGGTGTTGATAACTTCGGATGTGGGCGTGGAAACGACACTGAAAATTATTGAACGTATCGAAAAGCGTGCAGCAGCCGACAAATATATGAATGCCACTGAGCTGAATCATATTTTACGTGATGAAATCGCAGCGTTGCTTACAGAGAATAATTCGGAGGATGTGGATGACTTTGAAGCACCGATTGCGAAGAAACCATACGTCATTATGGTAGTGGGCGTCAATGGTGTAGGGAAGACTACTACGATTGGCAAACTGGCTTATCAATTCAAGAAAGCCGGAAAGTCTGTTTATCTGGGTGCTGCCGATACTTTCCGTGCTGCTGCTGTGGAGCAGTTGGTGATATGGGGTGAACGGGTAGGTGTACCTGTTGTAAAGCAGAAAATGGGTGCTGACCCGGCTTCTGTCGCTTTTGACACACTGAGTTCCGCAACTGCCAATAATGCCGATGTGGTAATTATAGATACAGCAGGACGCCTTCATAATAAAGTCGGTTTGATGAATGAACTGACGAAAATCAAGAATGTGATGAAGAAGGTTGTTCCTGATGCTCCAAATGAGGTGTTGCTTGTGTTGGATGGCTCAACCGGACAGAATGCATTCGAACAAGCCAAGCAGTTCACTCTGGCAACGGAGGTTACGGCAATGGCTGTTACAAAGTTGGACGGAACAGCCAAGGGTGGCGTAGTCATCGGCATTTCAGACCAGTTTAAAATTCCGGTTAAATATATTGGATTGGGTGAAGGAATGGAAGATTTGCAGGTGTTCCGTAAAAAGGAATTTGTTGATTCACTGTTCGGGGAGAATGCATGAAACGGAAGACTATAGATATCATCACTTTAGGATGTTCTAAAAACCTGGTGGATTCGGAACATTTGATGCGTCAGTTGGAGGAAGTGGGATTCCATGTGACACATGATGCGGAAAGACCGAAGGGACAGATTGCCGTAATCAATACTTGCGGTTTCATCGGTGACGCCAAGGAGGAATCCATTAATATGATTCTGGAATTTGCGCAGGCCAAGGAGGAAGGAAACTTGGAGAAGCTTTATGTAATGGGTTGCCTTTCGGAACGTTATCTGAAGGAATTGGCCGTTGAAATTCCCCAGGTGGATAAATTCTATGGTAAATTCAATTGGAGAGAGTTGTTGCAGGATTTGGGAAAGGCCTATCATGACGAGCTGCACATAGAGCGCACATTGACCACTCCCAAGCATTATGCCTATTTGAAGATATCCGAAGGATGTGACCGTAAATGTTCTTATTGCGCTATTCCCATCATTACGGGACGGCATGTGTCGCGCCCGATGGAGGAGATACTTGACGAGGTGAAGTATTTGGTTGCACGGGGTGTAAAGGAATTCCAGGTTATAGCCCAGGAGTTGACCTATTACGGAGTAGATTTATATAAGAAGCAAATGTTGCCCGAGCTTGTTGAGCGGATTTCGGATATTCCCGGAGTGGAGTGGATACGCTTGCATTATGCCTATCCGGCACATTTTCCGGCTGATTTATTCCGTGTGATGCGCGAGCGTGACAATGTATGCAAATATATGGATATTGCCCTGCAACATATCAGTGACAATATGCTGCAAAAGATGCGTCGCCATGTGACGAAGGATGAGACGTATAAGCTGATAGAACAATTCCGTGAGGAGGTTCCCGGTATTCATCTCCGTACTACACTGATGGTGGGGCATCCAGGAGAAACTGAAGCCGATTTTGAGGAGCTGAAAGAGTTTGTCCGTAAAGTGCGTTTCGATAGAATGGGGGCTTTTGCGTATTCGGAAGAAGAAGGGACGTATGCCGCTGCTGAATATGAGGATTCTATTCCCCAGGAAGTGAAACAAGCGCGCTTGGATGAGTTAATGTCTATTCAACAAGGCATTTCAGGGGAGTTGAGTGCGGAGAAAGTAGGCAGGCAGATGAAAGTAATCATTGACCGGCTGGAAGGCGAATATTATATTGGACGTACAGAATTTGATTCTCCCGAAGTGGATCCTGAGGTTTTGATTGAGCGTGGAGACAGGGCGTTGCATATAGGTAACTTTTACCACGTAGAGATAGTAAATTCCGATGATTTCGACCTTTTTGGACGAATAATTTAAAGATTTTTCCTTATCTTCTTGCATATGTGAAGAAGATTTGCTAATATAGCACCGTAGTTCAATTTAAAGGCTTACATTTTGAATAACAAAGAGTTTACTTCTGAATTGTCGCGGAGGTTAGGGTACACATTGAAAGATACTTCTGAGCTGGTTGCTTCATTGCTGGCAGATATGACACGGCAGTTGGAGGAGGGGAATATTATCTCTATACAAGGGTTCGGTACATTCGAAGTGAAAAAGAAGGCAGAGCGTATATCTGTGAATCCGACTACAAAGCAACGTATGCTGGTGCCTCCCAAATTGGTGTTGACCTATAAGCCGAGTACATTGTTAAAGGATAAGTTTAAGTAACCGGCTTTTAAAAAATCTCCCGTATTATGAACGAGAAACTGAACATACAAGACCTGATTGACACGCTGGCTGAAAGGCATGGCATGAGCAAGAAGAATGCGGATAGTTTTGTGAAAGAATTCTTCCAGCTGATTGAGGAGTCTTTGGAGAAGGACAAATATGTGAAGATACGAGGTTTGGGGACTTTCAAGCTGATAGATGTCGGGAGTCGTGAAAGCGTTAATGTGAATACGGGGGAAAGGTTTGAGATACAAGGGCATACAAAAGTGTCGTTTACACCGGAACCGGCTTTGAAAGATATTATCAATAGACCATTTTCGCATTTTGAAACTGTAGTTTTGAATGACGCTACGGTGCTTGAGGACACCCTGCAGGAAAATGACAGTGAAGATGATGAAGATACTGAAATCAAAACTCCGGAACAAGAGGTGGAGGAGAAGGTTGCCTTAGTGGAAGAAGCCACGATAGAAGAACCTTTGGTGGAAACTGTAGTCGAAGAGCCGTTAGTTGAGCCCGAACCGGAAGTTGAAGAGGAGAAACCGGAAAAAACTGAACCTGAAGCAATGCCTGAAAATATAGTTGCTGTTGAACCGGAACCGTCTGAGCCAGTGATAAAAGATACGGCAGATTCTTCGACTATGAAATATTTTATAGGCATCGTTGTATTTGTAGTGTTGTTGTGTGGTGGTGCCGTAGCTTTCATGTATTATCCGGACTTGCTTGACAAACTTACTGCAAAGCCTCTTGTAGAAGAGGTTGCAGATTCGGATGTGAAGGAATCTGTTACTGAAAAGGTGGATGTCCCTGCCGGTCAAGACAATATTGCCTTGACAGACAGCATTGTTTCAAAAGATGTTGTAGTTCCTGCCCGGACAGATACTGTGGCAGAAACTGTTGCTACAACAACTCCTGCGCTTACAACAACTCCAAAGGAAAATGTACAGGCACAGTCTCCCGCTCCTAAAAAAGAGCAGAAAAAGACAGTTGCACCGTTTGAGCCGGATTCTGTGGGGTATACGATTGTGGGAACAGAAACCACTTATACCATCAAGGAAGGGGAAACGCTGACTAGGGTAGCGCTTCGTTTTTATGGGACAAAAGCTCTTTGGCCTTATATCGTGAAGCATAATCCCGGCGTAATCAAGAATCCGGATAATGTACCTTATGGTACCACTATCAAGATACCGAAATTAGCCAAGAAGCAGTAAAAAATTACTGCTTCTTTTTTGTTAAATACTAAACTCTATGAAAGTAGTTTAATCTAAAAGGTTTCGCATAGTTTTTTAATAAAAATTAGTTGGTATGGTTAATTTATTCCCGTACTTTTGGGAGCGAAAAAAATAATTGCCGGTTCAAAACCGGATAAATGAAGAAATTAAACATTAAAAAATAGATTGATTTATGGCTGAAACAATTGACATCCGCGAACTGAATGAGCGGATTGAAAGACAAAGTGCTTTCGTTACCAATCTTACCACAGGTATGGACCAGGTCATTGTAGGACAAAAGCATCTGGTAGAGTCGTTGTTAATTGGTTTGTTGTCCGATGGACATGTGTTGTTGGAAGGTGTGCCCGGTTTGGCAAAGACTTTAGCTATCAAGACGCTTGCTTCGTTGATTGATGCGCAATACAGCCGCATTCAGTTTACGCCTGACTTGTTGCCTGCCGACGTAATAGGTACAATGGTTTACAGCCAGAAGGATGAAACGTTCCAAGTAAAAAAAGGTCCGGTCTTCGCAAACTTTGTTTTGGCTGATGAAATCAACCGTGCTCCGGCCAAAGTACAGAGTGCTTTGCTGGAAGCCATGCAGGAACGTCAAGTTACTATCGGCAATGAAACTTTCGGGTTGCCCAAACCATTCCTGGTGCTTGCCACACAGAATCCTATCGAGCAGGAAGGTACTTATCCGCTGCCCGAAGCGCAAGTGGACCGTTTCATGCTGAAAGTCGTAATAGACTATCCGAAGCTGGAAGAGGAGAAACTGATTATCCGTCAGAATATCAATGGTGATAAATTTGAAGTGAAGCCCATTTTGAAGGCAGACGAAATTATTGAAGCTCGTAAAGTGGTTCGCCAGGTGTATCTGGATGAGAAAATAGAAAAATATATTGTTGATATTGTATTTGCTACCCGTTATCCGGAAAAATATGATTTAAAAGAACTGAAAGACATGATTGGTTTCGGCGGTTCGCCCCGTGCTTCCATCAACTTGGCCTTGGCTGCCCGTAGCTACGCGTTCATCAAGCGTCGCGGTTATGTCATTCCGGAGGATGTGCGCGCTGTGGCACACGACGTACTTCGCCACCGTATCGGCTTGACTTACGAGGCGGAAGCCAGCAATATGACATCTGATGAAATCGTCAGCAAGATACTGAACAAGGTTGAAGTGCCCTAACGCATAATAGAGGTTTTCGTAAACTTGAGGTTTACAATCCTATACCTGAGGTTTAGCGTCGTAAACCTTAGGGTTGAGTACCGAAAACCTCACCCCTTTTCATAGGGAAGTTTCTGTTATAAACTAAATTGCGCTTGTGTGCTTAAATGAGATTATTAAAATAAATCAATGGAAACAACAGAACTTTTGAAGAAAGTCCGTCAGATTGAGATAAAGACGCGCGGATTGTCCAACAATATCTTTGCCGGGCAGTATCACTCTGCCTTCAAGGGTAGAGGTATGGCATTCTCCGAGGTGCGCGAGTATCAGTTTGGCGACGACATACGCGACATTGACTGGAATGTGACCGCCCGCTTCAACAAGCCTTACGTCAAGGTGTTTGAGGAGGAGCGCGAATTGACAGTGATGTTGTTGGTAGATGTTTCCGGTAGTTTGGAGTTCGGTACGGTAAAGCAGATGAAGAAGGATATGGTGACGGAAATTGCCGCTACACTGGCATTCTCTGCCATTCAGAATAATGACAAGATTGGTGTCATCTTCTTTTCGGACCGGATTGAGAAGTTTATTCCGCCCAAGAAGGGACGTAAGCATATACTTTACATCATCCGCGAACTGATAGATTTTCATGCGGAAAGCCGGAGGACGAACATCCGTTTGGGATTGGAATATCTGACGAATGTGATGAAACGCCGTTGCACGGCATTTGTCTTGTCCGACTTCATCGACCAGGAAAGTTTCAAGAACGCCATGACCATTGCCAATCGTAAGCATGACCTGGTTGCCGTTCAGGTGTACGACCGTCGTGTGGAAGAATTGCCACCCGTAGGACTGATGAAGATTAGGGATGCCGAGACGGGACATGAGCAGTGGATTGACACCTCCTCGCGTGCCGTGCGCCGTGCCCATCATGATTGGTGGGTGAACAAGCAGGCGGAATTGAATGAAACGTTTACCAAGAGTAATGTCGACAATGTGTCGGTACGTACCGACCAGGATTATGTCAAGGCATTGATGAATTTGTTTGCGAAACGAAATTAATCGGAAAATGAAAAGATATTTATTTCTGATAGCGTTATTGATAGCATGGTCGGGAAGGGTAGTAGCCCAGTCGGTAACGGTAGATGCTACGATTGACTCTTTGCAGATTCTTATTGGAGAGCAGGCAAAGATAAAGCTTCAAGTATCTCTGGATGCCGATAAGCGTGCCATATTCCCGGTATATACCGATACGCTGGTGAATGGGGTTGAAATTATTGATGTGGCCAAGCCGGATACGCAACTGCTGAATGATGGCCGGCGTGCATTGATAACTCAAGAGTATACAGTTACCTCTTTCGACTCGGCTCTTTATTATCTGCCGCCTATGGAAGTGACAGTGGATAATGAGAAGTATCGCTCCAAAGCGTTGGCCTTGAAAGTATATTCGGTGAATGTCCCGTTAGACCCGGAGAATCCGGAACAGTTCTTCGGTCCCAAAACAGTGATGCAAGCGCCTTTTGCCTGGGAAGACTGGTATGGTCTTATGGCTTGTGGTGCGCTGATTATCCCGATAGGGATATTACTTGTCTATCTGATAATGCGCTTCTTCGACAATAAGCCTATTATCCGTAAGGTGAAGGTAGAACCTAAGCTGCCTCCCCATCAGTTGGCTATGCAGGAGATAGAACGTATCAAGAATGAGAAGGTATGGCAGAAAGGGGAACCGAAGGAATATTATACGGAATTGACTGATGCTCTTCGTACATATATAAAAGACCGTTTTGGTTTCAATGCTTTGGAAATGACTTCTACGGAAATCATAGACAAGTTGCTGGAAATGAAAGATAAGGAAGCAATATCGGATTTGCGTGAATTGTTCCAGACTGCTGATTTGGTGAAATTTGCCAAGCATAATCCATTGATGAACGAAAATGACGCTAACCTGATTAATGCCATTGACTTTATTAATGAAACCAAGGAGAAAGAAGAGGAGAATGCCAAGCCGCAGCCTACGGAGATTACCATTATCGAGAAACGTTCTTTGCGTACCAAGGTTTTGCTGGGAACGGGTATTGTAGTGTTGGCTGTAGCCCTTGTCAGTTCATTGATATATATCGGATTGGAGTTGTATAATTATTTTGCTTAATACAGGAAAAGTGACTTCAATCGGATATACATGAGTGAAAAGTGAGGGATGTTTGGAGCGAAGCTGAATTGTAAATCGTTAAATCGTACATAAATATGGTTTTTGCCAATATTGAATATTTATTTTTGCTGCTGTTGCTTATACCTTATATAGTATGGTATATTATGAAGCGGAAGAATAGTGAAGCTACGCTTCAGATTTCGGATGCCCGTGTGTATGCCCATACCCCTAAAAGCTATAAGAACTATTTGTTGCATGTACCGTTTGTATTGCGGATAATTGCCTTGATACTGATTATTCTTGTTTTGGCACGTCCGCAAACCACCGATAGCTGGCAGAACAGTGAGATTGAGGGTATTGATATCATGCTTGCTATGGACGTTTCTACCAGTATGCTGGCCGAAGACCTGAAACCTAACCGGTTGGAAGCGGCGAAGGATGTGGCGGCAGAGTTTATTAACGGACGTCCGAATGACAATATAGGTATAACTTTGTTTGCTGGAGAAAGCTTTACGCAATGTCCGTTGACAGTAGACCATGCCGTATTGTTGAACTTGCTTAAAGATATGAAGTGCGGGCTGATTGAAGACGGAACGGCAATCGGTATGGGTATTGCCAATGCCGTTACCCGTTTGAAGGATAGCAAGGCAAAGTCGAAAGTCATTATTCTGCTGACGGACGGTGTCAATAATAAAGGTGATATTTCTCCTTTGACGGCTGCTGAAATAGCCAAGAGTTTTGGCATTCGCGTTTATACTATTGGGGTAGGAACCAATGGTATGGCTCCTTATCCTTATCCGGTAGGCGGAACAGTGCAATATGTCAATATGCCCGTCGAAATTGATGAAAAGACTTTGACACAGATTGCCGGAACAACGGAAGGTAACTATTTCCGTGCCACCAGCAACTCGAAGTTGAAGGAAGTGTACGAGGAGATAGACAAGCTGGAGAAAACAAAATTGAATGTAAAAGAATACAGCAAGCGCCAGGAAGAGTACCGCTGGTTTGCGTTGGCTGCTTTCTTGTGCGTATTACTGGAGGTACTGTTACGCAACTCTATATTGAAGAAGATACCGTAAAAACGGAGAATGTCTTTTAGTGTATCAGTCATTGCGTAGCCAAATTGTAAATTGTAAATTGCTAAATTGTAAATAAAAAGATGTTTCGATTTGAAGAACCTGCATATTTGTACTTGTTGCTGCTGCTGCCTTTATTGGCGGCCTTCTACTTGTACTCCAATTATCGGAGGAGGAAAGCCATTCGTAAATTTGGTGACCCTATACTGATGGCACAGCTAATGCCGGATGTTTCCAAATACCGTCCGGATGTGAAGTTTTGGTTGGTTTTTGCGGCTATCGGGTTGTTCACGGTACTGCTGGCACGTCCGCAGTTTGGTTCCAAACTGGAGACGGTAAAACGCCAGGGAGTGGAAGTGATGATTGCGTTGGATATATCCAATTCCATGCTGGCACAAGACGTACAGCCAAGCCGCTTGCAGAAGGCAAAACGGCTGGTGGCGCAGTTGGTAGATAAGATGCAGAATGACAAGGTCGGTATGATTGTTTTTGCAGGTGACGCATTTACCCAGTTGCCTATTACGAGTGATTATATTTCTGCCAAGATGTTTTTGGAGTCCATCGACCCTTCGCTGATTTCCAAGCAAGGTACGGCAATTGGAGCTGCAATAAATCTGGCTGCCCGGAGTTTTACACCTCAAGAAGGAGTGGGACGTACTGTTATTGTCATCACCGACGGTGAAAACCATGAAGGTGGTGCCGTAGAAGCAGCTAAGGCTGCTGCAGAGAAAGGTATCCAGGTCAATGTATTAGGGGTAGGTATGCCTGAGGGTGCCCCTATTCCAATAGAGGGTACTAATGATTATCGTCGTGACCGTGAAGGTAATGTAATCGTTACTCGCTTGAATGAGCAGATGTGTCAGGAAATTGCTCAGGCAGGAAATGGTATTTATGTGCGCGTAGACAATACCAACGGTGCACAGAAAGCGATTAGTCAGGAAATCAACAAGATGGCAAAGGCAGATGTGGAAACACAGGTGTACACGGAATTCAATGAACAGTTTCAGGCAGTGGCATGGATTATTCTGCTGTTGTTACTGGCTGAGATGTTGATATTGGAGCGCAAGAATCCTCTGTTCCGCAACATTCATTTATTCTCTAATAAGAAATGATGCGTATGTTACAGAAAAAATATATTGGAATAGTTTTGCTGCTGTTAGTGGCAGTTTCAGCTTCTGCACAGAAGGCGGAACGCGATTATATCCGTAAGGGAAACCGTTTTTTTAAGGATAGCGTATATGTGGATGCAGAAGTGAACTATCGGAAGGCTTTGGAGGTAAACCCGAAGTCAACGGTTTCCATGTTCAACCTGGGAAATACATTGACCCAGCAGAACAAGCTGCAGGAAGCGATGGAGCAATATGTGGGAGCTACCAAGATAGAAAAGGACAAATCGAACTTAGCACAGATTTATCATAATATGGGAGTCATCTTTCATTCTCAGAAGGATTATGCAAAGGCGGTAGAAGCCTATAAGGAGTCGTTACGCAATAATCCGAAAGATGATGAAACGCGCTATAACCTTGCTTTGGCACAGAAACAGTTGCAAGACCAGCAACAGAACCAGGATCAGAATCAAGATCAGGATAAACAGGACCAACAGAAGGAGCAGGATAAACTGCAGGATCAGCAGAAAGACCAGCAACAGAATCAAGACCAGCAACAACAACCTTCTCAGCCGGAAAAGAAAGATAATGAGATGTCTAAGGAAAATGCAGAACAGCTATTGAACTCTGTCATGCAAGACGAGAAGGATGTGCAGGATAAAGTGAAAAAGCAGCAGGTACTTCAAGGAGGTCGTCTGGAAAAAGATTGGTAACAAACATAATAGGAATAATATATGAGAAAAATAGTTTTCTTATGGATAGCACTGATTGCAGTCGGTATGAATGTCTTTGCCGATGGCAAGGTATCGTTTACTGCGTCTGCTCCTGACGCTGTGGCGGTAGGAGACCAGTTCAGACTGTCGTATACGGTGACTACACAAAAGGTAAGGGATTTTCGTGCTCCTTCTATGAAGGGATTTGATGTGTTGATGGGGCCCAGCCGCTCGCAACAGAGTAGCGTGCAGATGATTAATGGGCAGACGACTTCAACCAGCAGTATTACATTCACTTATATTTTAATGGCGACTGCAGAAGGTGATTTTACCATTCCAGGAGCCACTATCACTGCTGATGGTAACCAAATGGTTTCGAATTCTGTACAAGTAAGGGTTCTTCCGGCAGATCAGGCTGCTAATGGAGCTTCTGGAAATGGTGGCAAACAGAGTGAGGGCACTGCCAGCCGCGCTTCTTCCGGGACATCTGTATCGAATAGTGATTTGTTTATTACAGCTACTGCCAGTAAGATGACGGTGTATGAACAAGAGGCTTTGCTGCTGACATACAAGATATATACCTTGGTGGACTTACGTATGTTTGATAATGTGAAATTGCCTGACTTCAAAGGATTCCATTCTCAGGAAGTAGAATTGCCTAATGACAGAAGATGGGGATTGGAGCATTATAAAGGTAGAAATTATCAGTCTACAATCTATCGTCAGTTTGTGTTGTTCCCGCAACAAGCCGGTAAGCTGACAATTGATGCTGCACGCTTTGATGCTTCCATTGCAAAGGCTACACAAGTTGCTGATCCGTTCGAGGCATTTTTCAATGGAGGAAGCAATTACGTAGAAGTTAAAAAGACAATTTTGACTCCGCAACTGACAATTGACGTAAAGCCCTTGCCGGCAGGTAAGCCAGCCGATTTTTCGGGAGGAGTGGGAGAGTTCAATATAACTTCTTCTATCAATAGTACAAATGTCAAGACCAATGATGCTGTTACTGTCAAACTTGTCATTTCTGGTACTGGTAATCTGAAATTGCTCTCTAATCCGGAAGTTAAATTCCCCGAGGATTTTGAAGTATATGATCCGAAGGTGGACAATAAATTCCGTCTGACAAATTCGGGCCTCTCCGGTAGCAAGGTCATTGAGTATCTGGCAATTCCTCGTAATGCTGGAACTTATGAGATTCCTGCCGTAAAGTTCAGTTATTTTGATATTAATTCCCGTTCGTATAAAACGTTGACTACGGAGGAGTATGAATTGCATGTGGAAAAGGGAGCAGGTAATGCTGCTCAGACTATTGCAAACTTTACAAGCAAGGAAGAGTTGAAAGTATTGAATGAGGATATTCGTTTTATCAAGCAGAATAATGTTACTCTGTCTCCCAAAGGTGATTTCTTCTTCGGTTCGTTGACGTATTGGTTGCTTTATTTGATACCGGGTATTGCATTCATTACATTCTTTATCATCTATCGTAAGCAAATAGCAGCCAATGCAAATGTAGCAAAGATGCGTACCAAGAAAGCCAATAAAGTGGCGGTGAAACGTATGAAACAAGCTGGTAAATTATTGGCTGAGAATAAGAAAGATGCGTTTTATGATGAGGTTTTGAAGGCTCTTTGGGGGTATATCAGTGATAAACTGAACATTCCGGTATCCCGTTTGTCTAAGGATAATATCGAAGAGGAACTTCGTAATTATGGTGTGAATGATGCGTTGATAAAGGAATTCCTCGATGCATTGAATAACTGTGAGTTTGCCCGCTTTGCTCCGGGTGATGATAACCAGGCTATGGATAAGGTATATTCAGCTTCTTTGGAAGTTATCAGTAAAATGGAAAACTCGATAAAACATTAATCAGGAGGAAATGGTAATGAATAAAATATTGTTTTTTACTCTTAGTCTAGTGATGGCAATTACTGCCTATGGGCAGAATTCTGCATCTGTAGATACATTACAGACTGCTAGTGACTCTACATCCGTCGGTTCACATGCGGAATTCTCTGCTGCAAGACAAGAAAGCAATGTGACAAAGGCTGAAGGTGACAGCGCCTATATACGGAATGATTATGCTTCTGCCATTCAAATATATGAGAATCTGTTAAAGAAGGGAGAGGCTGCAGAGGTCTATTATAATCTTGGCAACAGTTATTATAAGGCAGATGATATAGCAAGAGCTATATTGAATTATGAGCGTGCCTTGTTGTTGGAACCTGGTAATGCTGATATTCGTGCAAATTTGGAGATAGCACGTTCTAAGACAATCGATAAGGTAATCCCAGTTCCTGAGGTTTTCTTTGTATCTTGGACTAAATCGTTGATTAATTGTCTTAGCGTAGATGCATGGGCTAAGTTGGGGATTGTATTCTTTATACTGTTACTCGTTTCGTTCTATCTCTTTTTCTTTTCAAAACAGATTATGGGAAAGAAAGTGGGATTTATTGCAGGAATAGTATTCCTGGCTCTTGTTATATTGAGTAATGTGTTTGCTGCTCAGCAAAAAGGCGAACTGATGGAATGTAACGAAGCTATAGTGTTAGCACCTAGTGTCACAGTGCGTAGTACTCCCAGTGAGAGTGGTACAAGTCTGTTCATTCTTCATGAGGGACGTAAAGTTGAGATAAAAGACAACTCTATGCGTGAATGGAAAGAAATTCGTTTGGAAGACGGTAAAGTAGGATGGGTTCCAGCTTCTGCCATAGAAGGTATTTAATTTTTTCTATATTCTAAAAACAGCTCGTATAAACCGATAATTCCGCTTTATACGAGCTGTTTCTGTCTATTTTTAGGAGCTTTTTCTCTGTACTTATAATTCTGCATACTTGAAAATGATTATTTTTTGGAGAGGCAATATTCTTTTTGAAAAAAGATAAAGAAATAGTTTGTTTTATCCTTTTTTTTCCTTAAGTTTATAGCGTGATAATAAAAAGTACAGAGTATTAACCATTAAATTTATGAATATGAGAACAATAACATTTAATGAATTACGTAAGATTAAAGACTCATTGCCTAGTGGTAGTATGCATAGAATAGCCGATGAACTTGGACTGAATGTTGACACTGTAAGAAATTTTTTCGGTGGACACAATTTTAAGGAGGGGAAAAGTGTTGGGATTCACTTGGAACCTGGACCAGATGGTGGATTGGTTATGATTGATGATACTACTGTTTTAGAGCGAGCTTTAAAAATTTTAGATGAAATGGCAGGTAAGACTGAAGAAGCTGTTCGAGCTTAAGAAGAGAAAGTTAGATAGAATCCCAATTGCTGACAACAATTGGGATTTCTTGTTTGTTTTAATCTCAAAATCAATGATATATGGAAGATAAATTAGTTACTTTGGCAATCTTAACGTACGCGAAAGCTCAAATATTGAAAAATGTTCTTGAAAATGAAGGTATTGAGACTTATATTCACAATGTAAACCAGATACAACCGGTTGTTTCTTCTGGCGTACGTGTACGTATTAAGGAGAGTGACTTACCTCATGCTCTGAAAATTACTGAAAGCTCTGCGTGGTTATCTGAAGAGGTAGTGGGGGGGAAGTCACCTAAACTGGAGAAGGTTAGTAATAAAGTGCTGATTCCAGTGGATTTTTCCAATTACTCTTTGAAGGCTTGCGAGTTCGGTTTCAATTTCGCTCAGAATATAGGTGCAGAAGTTGTTTTACTACATGTTTATTTTACTCCTATATATGCAACTTCTTTGCCATACGGAGACGTATTTAACTATCAGCTAAGTGATGAGGAGAATGTAAGGAGTATCTTACAAAAAGTTCATGCTGATTTGAATGCATTATCTGATAAAGTAAAAGAGAAGGTAGCTTCCGGCGAGTTTCCAGATATTAAATATACTTGTGTTTTGCGTGAAGGTATTCCTGAAGAAGAGGTACTCCGCTATACCAAGGAATATCGGCCACGCATTATCATAATGGGAACTCGTGGTAAAAGTCAGAAGGATATTGATTTGATCGGCAGTGTAACGGCTGAAGTGATTGAACGTAGCCGTGTACCGGTATTGGCCATTCCTGAAAATACTCCATTCAAGCAATTTTCTGAAGCTAAGCGTATTGCATTCATTACTAATTTTGATCAACGTGATTTAATAGCTTTTGATTCGCTAATAAATAATCTGAAATCATTTAAGTTTTCAGTGTCTCTGATACATCTTTCAGATGTTCAGAATACATGGAATGAAATAAAACTGGCTGGTATTAAGGAATATTTTCAAAAACAATATCCACAATTGGAAATATACTATGATGTGGTAAAGAACGATAATCTGCTTAGTAGTTTAGACAGTTATATCAAAAGTAATCATATTGATATTATAACATTAACTTCTTATAAAAGAAATATATTTTCGCGCTTATTTAACCCTGGCATTGCCAGAAAGATGATTTTCCATTCTGATACACCATTGTTGGTAATTTACGGAAGACCGAATTAGGTGTTGAATATGGATATATATGGTTTCTATCCAATATCGTCAGAATGTTTAATATAAATAAACAATTTACGGATGTAATTAACAAACGGAAACATTTTCAACTGTAATATTCAACAAAGCTATACGGGTAGACAGCTGGTCTGTGAGTTTGCGTATATAAGACAAGAAGGTACTGAAAGCGATGAGGTAAATCGCTTTCCCTTCGGGCAAACTCATGTAGACTTCGTCAAAATAATATTTTAGGGGTATAGCGGCGATGGGAGAGAAAAGATTTCCGGGAGACTGCTTACGCGTTGCAAACATAAAGCTTTTAGGAAGGCAGTACTGTAGCCTTCGGCTCTGATTTCAGTCCTACGTCCCGAAATTCAGTAGGTGTATAACCACGCTTCGCGCGGTTGCCAGAAGTTGCTCCAAGCAACAAAACCCGACACGTATCACTACGAGCCGGGTAAACACATGACAAACAAAAGTTCCTACCAAGGCAAAAAATTTCCTATAGTATTACCAATAGACGTACCATAATGAACATATTTATCACTTTCAAAAAACTTATTACGTTTCTTATTAATCATAGCTTTATGATACTTATCCCAGGCATCATTAAGAGCATTCTTACGAGAATATTTAGATTGTTCCTCTGAATACTCTGCATTTGAATGATTAGCAGCATTCGAAGAACGAATTAAGGAATCCGCAGTAGCTTCAGCAACCTTATTACTGATTTTCTGACCTTTGGCGCGGGCATAAGTCAATACCTCGTCAGCAAGAACCTTCTTAGCTTGGTTATAATTCAAATGCCCGTGTGACATTTGATTATAATATTCAGCAGCTTTGACGCTCAAATCAGCCTGCTGCTGTTGGTCGAGATACTTGTTAAGAACAGTCTTAGCTTCAGCATCAAGCAATTGGGTGGTACCTTGAGCCTGGAGAAGACGTCCGGCAAAAGCCATATTGTCAAGTTCCTGCATTTCCTTAGAATAACCAAGCTGGGCACGAGCCAAACCAGTAGCTTTCAAATACTCACGGGTTTCTTTCGTCATTTTAGACCAATCAACATTGGAAAGAGCCTGCATAGCCTGGGCATCCGCAAGATTCTTCTGTCCTTGTAACTGTGAAACCTGGGCTTGCTGAACCTGGGACTGAAACACAGAACCGATAGCCTGCTGAACGCCGGAATAATCAGCCTGGAAAGGCTGCATAACAGCAGAACCAGCAGAAGAGGCAGAAGCACCAGAACCGACAGACTGAGCAGTACCAGCAGAACCACCGTTCATCATCAGATAAGGGTTTAAACCAGCTTCTTCGAGGCGTTGACGTTGCGCGGAAGCAGTGTTATATGCGTTCTCCTTATTCCACATATTTTCCTGGAAATCGCGCTGCTGCATAGCCATACGCTCATTAAACTGATTATTCATCTGATTTATCTTATAATTCATCTGATTGGTCTCCCGGACATTCTGTCTATTCTGTGAATTTTGAATCGCAGAAGAACCAATGCCAAAGAGACCACCAGCAATTGAACCAAGAAGACCCATTATTCAGAGGAAACAGAACCAGCGGAAGCAGCGGCCGCCTTTTCTGCTTCTTGTTTAGCATTTTCAATATCAATCAATTCTTGTGCTTGAGACTCAAGATTTTCAGCATAAGCCGACAATTCCTTAGACCAAGCAATAATCTCAGAAGGAGCTTGAATATGTCGAGAACGAACCGTAGCCAAAAGGTCATCATCGCACATTGTGTCCATTATTTGCTGAATCTGGGATGCAGATTGTTTACTTTGTCCGAACTTGGAAGCAACAGCAAGACCAGCACGGGAAGACAAGTCCTTGGTATGAAGAAGCAAACGAACATCAGAAGTATAACGAACCGGAAGAGTTTCATCAGACTCATCAATTTCTACACGAAGTTCCTCCGTAGAATCAAACTGGGGAGCAACTGCAAAAGCATCCGGTTCAACATTGGGAATAAGTCCAGAACCTTGTTCCAAACTATTCAAAACATTAAATTTACCAACCATAATTAAAACAAGATTTAATAAGGAACACCATCGCGAGACAGGTTACGAGCAACATAACAACCAATATAAGAGTTAACCAGCAATTGGTCAGTATCCCAAGTAGAATCAGCATTCACACCAAAAATAGGGTCAAGAACAGCAGGATTGACCTTAAAGAACTTATAATTCAAGACAACACGAGTATCCTTATTAATATCACCTTCTTTATAACCAAAACCAAACCATCCGGAAAGAAGAGACTCGGTAACAGGAGAAACCCAAGACTTGAGAGTAGTCGTAAACGCACCATTAATAACATCTAACTTTGTTTTCCAGTTAAAATAACGAGGATTATAACCTGCATTGAACAAATTGACAATACTAGCATTCGGAGAATTGAATATCTGCGTCATAGGAAGAACTTCCATACCAATATTATCGAATTCGGGAATAGGAAGAGACTCAGCGTCTGTTACCAACAATTGACCGTCTTGCCCAGTAATCGTATAGTCAAGCAAAGGAACGGCATGATAAATACACATAACAACACAATGCTCATTGGTTGTATAAGTAAATGAACCATTACCAGTACCAACACCCTTACCAGCGATAACAGCAATATCACCATCAGCGGCAAGGTTATTGTTCACAACTTCGCTGATATCAAGATTACGAGAAATACCGCCAATATAGGTGCACATATTGGAAAGAGCCTGGGGAAGCTTCACGCCAAAATGTTTACGAATCTGTTCGCGATAGTCAGAATCACCGGACTGACTAATTTCTTTCCAACGTTGAAGAGCCTCGGCTTGACGAAGGGCAAGAACTGTAAACTGAGACCGTAAAGAACCCAATTCAACATGTAAAGAAGAGCCTACAGGCAAAACATGCGAAGAAGAAGCATCAGTAGCAAAAAGAGGAACAGGAGAAGAATTAGAAGAAACAGCAGAAGCAATAGCAATCTTAGAATTAAGATTAGAACCATTACCTAACAAAACATGTGCATCCCCAGATTTATCAACATTAATCACAGAAATATCACCAAACTGAGAACTCGGAAGAACACCCATCAGCATATCCTTGTTCCAGTTACAATATTTGAGGTCAAACATTGTATCGGATTTCCAGTAATCAGAAGAGGCAGACGGCAAAGAAGAAGACAAAGCAGGCGTAAGTCCAGTAAAATAATCTACATTATAAGAAGAAGGATTCGCATTTTCCCACTGAGACCAGCGAAAAAAGTCTTGATAAATTTTCTGATAAGCAAGAAGAGGGAAAAGATTAACGTAATTGTTCTGAATATATTGTTGAGTATAACTAACAGAACCATCAGTATTTTTCAAAGAAGTAGACCACCAACGATTGCCAGAAGAAGGTGTGGATCCAATAAAATTTCCATATCCAAGATATGACAGAAGTTTCCAAGATAAATCTGAACGAGAAAATCCAAACATATTAGACAATCCAGCAGAATTGCCAGGATTATCAGAAGAACCATTAATATAATAAAGTACAGAATTTAAAGTACTGAGAGAAAAAGAAGGTAAATAAGAACCAAGAGACAAATTCTGAGCCAAAGACAAAGCTTGAATCTGATTAATATCCTGCATATGTGTCAATACAGACGGTGCAGACTTCCAAAGAAGACGCAACGGAACAGCGTAAAAATCAAAATATTCACGCAACCGAGTATAAGCAGAAGTTTCAACAGGCTGAGTACGGGTAAAGTACTCAATGTTAAACTTATACTTGTCACCGGGCATGGAAATATCCCAGTAAACAGGAAGAAGCTCACCAACCTTCGCAGTAAATGCATTTTTACGTCCAATATCAAATCCAGAACGGTGAGGATGATTCTGGAGATTGGACATTCCAGTGTAAGAAGCCATAAAAAAAATAGTTAAGGTTTAAGTATTATCAATCTTGATAAGAAAAAATACCGAATGAATCATTAACCTTCTTGTGCTTGACCTTATCTCGACATTTCATCAATGACAAAGCAGCCAAACGACGAACAAGAGGGAGATATTTATAAGGTACTTCATTATCAAGTACAGATTTATCATATCGAAAGGAATAGTTACGAATCTCAAAGTCAAGCAAATCCTTATCATTAGAGTCTTCCAAAGTCTGATAAAAATCAACAAGACGATTATAATCGTAACGATTCCAAAATTCGACTATCTTTTCCGAGAGGACTCGTAAAGCTCTCTCTCGGCTGCCGACATATCCTCGAAAGGAGCTACCGGACCATAAGAACTCTCCGTTTGATAAATATGTTCGTATAAATTTCGCAATTCCGAGAAAAAAGCGGTATAATCGGGTTGTGCGATGAACAATTTCCAAATCAACACCATCATACAAACGACATTCAGACAAAATGAGAATATCACTATGCGGTAGATTTTCTTTAGGTGAAAGAGCATTTCGTTCGTCATTTCTTTTTCCATAATTGTCTACATAATTTAAATACTGTTTACAAAAAGATAATATACTTTGCTTGGAAGACTCGTTAAAAGGGTCACAACTCAAATCAGCACATCCGCTACGAATGACTCGTTCGGGCGCTGTGAACGCAGCAGAAAGTAACTGGTAAACGTTCGATGGAGATTGACGAATAGAGTCTGAAAATCTGGGGAATAATCGAAGGAGATACGCCCACGAAGGCTTAACTGTCCGAAAATAGCCATCGCGTTCAACGCGGACTCCATTAAGGCACTTATCGGCAACTTCATCAATTTCGGTAATTCGTACCTTTCGAGGAAAGAGATTTGAATCCGTAAATCCAATGGAATGGAAGGATTTAGGTCGCACCACTTTTGGCATTTGAGTATAAAAGTCGGGTAAAGAGACAAAACTATTAACATACGACGCAACATACGGTGCTGCGAATCCTCTCGAAAGTGACGCATCACAACGTCCGTAAGACCAAGCCTTAGATACATTTTCAAGAACAGTTTGCGAGAATCGCTCGGAATTGGAAAACAATAACAAATGCCAATGCGGGCGATAACTCGTGGGTCCATATTCTGATACAGCGTAGTAACGTAATTTTTCATCAGGGTAGTAACTTCTTAAACGTTTTAAAAATAAATCAAGGTCACGATTACAAACATAAGGAATTCTATTTGAAACATTATGCTTAACTTTGTTAAGAATAAATAATAGTTCCTTAGGGGTCATAGGGTAGAAGAACATTAAATCGGGGTCTTTGAATGTACGCTCGACAGTAGAGTTCTTCAACTTGACAGAAGCGGAACGAGGAACGCTGCGAAAACCAAACAAATAAGTGTTAGGGTCACGAGCATCCAAGTCATTAATATCGGGAACAACGGAAACATCCGCGATATCATCCGTGCAAGTCTCGACAACCGAAACTTCCAAAGTAGGAAGGAAACAAGGAGCATAAGTAAGAGTAACAAAATATACGTAACGAAACTGAGAAGAATAAGAAGTAAGCAAGTTAGTCTGAATACCGGAACGACGAAGAATACAAGAAGGACAAGAGCCACAGGAAACAACAACGGGCTCATGCGTATACTTGTTGACAACCGTACGAGGGTTCTGACAACGAGTTACCAACTTATTCTGCAATTCCTTGGTAATCATTTTCTATCAGTAAAATCAAGTTCCATTTGACGAGGCTTAGAAACACGAGCAAAAGAAATATGAACAAATGTGCGATACTTTATAAGCTGGTCAAATTTAAAACCAGAATTTTTGATTTTCAAAATAAAATCATCTAATGAAATATCAAGAGGTTTTAAATCAACAGCGTCACCAGTTAGATGTTGAGAGGACTTAGAACCTCCACAGGCTTCATTCTCTTTCAAAAGACGAAAAGCAGAAGTGACAGAAAAATGAATATTCCGATAGAGAAGCCACTCAATAAAACACATTAATATTGGGTTCATAAATTACGATTACGAAAACATTTGTGCAATAGACGTAAGAAGACTAACAGCAGCTGCAATAATTGCAGACCAGATTTTAGATTTAGTTTCACTTTTCATCAGAAATTGCTTTAAAGGTTGAACAATGAGAAATGATAAGAACACAATCCGGACGAAGGTTTGAAGAGATGAACTCATTCACCTGGAAAACCGGAACAAGAACAGTTTCGTTCTGATTAGGATTCACCTTTGACTGAATAGAACACAAATAATACTTTTCCATAAAACATAAAAATTTTAACGTTGAACAATAGAAATATCCAATAATGTCCAGTTATTCACTGAACAGAAAACAGAAGCGATATACTTGACGTCGTTAAGAGACGCGTTAGGAAAGGAACGACGGACGGTATAATTACCAGAAGTCAGAAAGTAAGCGCGAATCAACACGCAACGAGTGTCGGGAGTTAAACGTTTCATAATATCTGCTTTTGAATTACAAAGGCAAATATATAGAATTAAAATTAAGAAATGATTAATATCGTCATTATGTTTAATATGACACTGGAATAATTTAATCTAATTTTAATTTCTTCTCTCCCTCACTTAAGAAATAACATTCTTTACTTAATGATATAACAATAATAAAAGCCTAATTAATAATTTAATTAGGCTTTTATTATTATGAAAGTATTACATCAACTTTTCAATTTCTTCGAATTCAGGGCCCATTTGCAAATTATAATACACTCTATATAGACCATTTAACCACAAATCTTTTTGATCAGGTTTCAGTTCTCTTGCCTTTTCATAATAAGGTTTTGCCTTTTCATAGAAAGTCTTCAGAGTAGCCTGGTCTTCTTTATACTTCGGATCATTAATATCTGTAGTTGCTTTTTCTGAGAAATCTTGTGCTTGTAAGCAGTAAATCAAGCCTAAATTAGAGTATGCTTCTGCATAATTAGGATCTACTTCTATAGTTTTTTTATAGAATTCAATAGCTTTATCATAGTCCTTCATATTGTGATAAAGGTAGCCTTTTACATACAAATAGAATGTATTGTTAGGATCTTTAGCCAACATATCATCAGCAAACTGCATAGCTTCGTCATATTTGTTGTTATTGCTATAATAATCAATCAAGTGACCGAAGAAGAATGAATGTTCAGGATATTTCTGGATACCTTCTTTTAAAGAAGCAATCCATTTAACAGTATCACCTTCAGCTTTCAATGCAGTAGAGATAAATTCCATTGCGTATTTCCCAACTTCTTTATCATCTTGCGCATAAGGAGCATACTTCAAAATACTAGGATAATCTTCCATCTTAGCAGCTGCTAAACTTGCATAATATGCTATTTGGGGTAATACAGTATCTGTTTGTAATAGATTTTCCTTTTCAAACATCGGGTTGATAGCAATATCAATGTATGTTGCAAAGAAATCTAATGCTTTTTTATTGTCTTCATTGGCTGCATCGCCTTCTTTCTGTGAGGCCAAATTAAAGAATTGGATACCGCCATTGATCAGATTACCGCGTTCTGCTAAAATTGTAGCAGAATTAGATTTTCTATATTTATTCTTGATTTTGCCCTTTTCATTGGGAATTTGTGCCAATTCGTCACATTTGAAGTAGAATTTACACATGTTCAATGCGCTATTATATACCTGAAGAGTGTCATAAGGTTTTCTCAGATAGGCATTTTCCATTTCTTTCTCACTTCTTTTTCTTTGGATAAGACCTGCTACATCCCACGTTTCGGCATTGTCCTTTGTTTCGGGATTGGTTAAAGCCTGATTTATCAGTTCCTCTGCTTTGGCAAAGTCAGGATTTACTCCGTTAGCAATACTTTTAGCCTCTTTTACGTTCTTTTCTTGGGCGAAAGTAAAGCTTGCGACAAGTAGTAAAACCATTGAAAATAATACTCTTTTCATGATTGTAGAAAATTTAAATTAATATTATGTCTATTCTTCATTTTCATTGTTTACCTCGTTCTGAGGGCTTTCAAGGGTATTTTCTTCCCCCTCCTCTATAAGTTCCTCTTCATTTTCTGAAGTGACTTTACATACAGAGCCGATTTCGTCATTACGTTTCTCAAGGTTGATTAGACGCACACCTTGTGTAGCACGTCCCATGATACGAACATCGGCGACTTTCAGACGGATGGTAATACCGGATTTATTAATAATCATCAAGTCATTTTCATCTGTAACAGACTTGATAGTTACTAATTTACCCGTTTTATCGGTGATATTCATTGTTTTCACACCTTTACCTCCACGATTGGTCTTGCGATAATCTTCAATATCCGAACGTTTGCCATATCCTTGTTCCGATACAACCATAATTGTTTCCGCTTCAGGATCTTTGATGCATATCATACCTACTACTTCGTCTTGACCGTCTTCATCCAATGTCATACCACGTACACCGGTGGCAGTACGTCCCATAACGCGCACAGCACTTTCATGGAAACGAATGGCACGTCCGTTACGGTTGGCAATGATGATTTCATTGTCGCCGTTTGTCATACGCACTTCGATTACACGGTCGTCTTCACGGATAGTGATAGCATTTACACCATTTTGGCGAGGACGTGAATACTGCTCAAGCAATGTTTTCTTAATGACACCATTCTTAGTACAGAACAATACATAATGGCTGTTGATAAATTCTTGGTCGTTCAGGTTCTTCACGCGCAAATAGGCGTTTACAGCATCGTCAGAGTCGATATTCAACAAATTCTGGATGGCACGACCTTTCGAATTCTTAGTACCTTCGGGGATTTCGTATACCTTCAGCCAGTAACACTTACCTTTCTGTGTAAAGAACATCATGGTATTATGCATGGTTGCAGGATAAATATGCTCTACAAAGTCTGCATCGCGGGTTTCGGTACCTTTGGAGCCTACCCCACCACGGTTTTGCGCACGGAATTCGCTCAGCGGTGTGCGTTTGATGTATCCCATGTGCGAGATGGTGATAATCATTTCATCATCTGCATAGAAGTCTTCCGGATTGAATTCTTCTGATGAATAGACAATTTCCGAGCGACGTTCGTCACCATACTTCTCTTTTACTTCAATCAGTTCATCTTTAATGACTTTGCGGCAGAGTTCGTCATTGACAAGGATTTCTTCCAAATAAGCAATCTGCTTCTGAATTTCCTCATATTCGGCGTGCAGCTGGTCTTGCATCAATCCTGTGAGCTGACGCAAACGCATTTCAACAATGGCACGTGACTGAATTTCACTGAGTTGGAATCGCTCCATCAAACCTGATATAGCATCATTCGGGGTTTTAGCAGCACGGATAATCTTGATTACTTCGTCGATATTATCAGATGCAATGATTAATCCTTCCAGAATATGTGCACGTTCTTTGGCCTTGCGCAAATCATACTGAGTACGGCGGATGACTACGTCGTGTCTGTGCTCAACGAAGTGTTTTATCAAATCTTTCAGATTCAACAGACGTGGACGGCCATGTACCAATGCAACATTGTTCACACCAAAAGATGTCTGCAGCATTGTCATCTTGTAGAGCTTGTTGAGTACAATGCTGGCATTTGCATCACGTTTTACATCAATAACGATACGCATACCTTCACGGTCGGATTCGTCATTAGCATTGGCAATACCTTCAATTTTCTTTTCGTTGGCCAGATCGGCTATATTCTTAATCAATTCAGCTTTGTTGACACCATAGGGAATTTCTGTCACAACGATTTTATCGTGCGTCGAACCAGTCTCAATTTCGGCTCTAGCACGCATTATGACACGTCCGCGTCCCGTGAGATAGGCTTCGCGAACACCGCTCATACCGTATATATAGCCTCCGGTCGGGAAATCAGGAGCTTTGACATACGTCATCAGCTCTTCTATATCGATGTCATTGTTTTCAATGTATGCAATACAAGCGTCAATAACCTCAGATAGATTATGGGTCGGCATATTGGTAGCCATACCTACGGCAATACCAGATGCACCATTTACCAAAAGATTCGGAATACGGGCCGGCATGACGGTAGGCTCTTGCAAAGAGTCATCGAAATTGTTCTGCATGTCAACAGTCTCTTTCTCAAGGTCTGTCATCATGTCTTCACCAATTTTTCGCAAACGACACTCTGTATAACGCATGGCAGCAGCACTGTCACCGTCTACTGAACCGTAGTTACCTTGTCCATCTACCAACATGTAACGCATTGCCCAAGGCTGAGCCATACGTACAAGAGCTCCGTAAACGGACGAGTCGCCATGAGGGTGATATTTACCTAATACTTCACCTACAACTCTGGCTGATTTTTTATAAGGTTTGTCGGAGGTATTTCCTAATCCCATCATTCCGAAAAGAATTCTTCGGTGAACGGGTTTAAAACCATCTCTAACATCCGGAAGGGCACGTGAAACAATGACCGACATAGAGTAGTCAATGTACGATGACTTCATTTCCTCCTCGATGTTAATCTTTATAATTCTGTCTTGTTCAAGCATTTAAAAAGATTATTAATTATACATTTTCGGGTTCGTGAAAAACCACGCTAAAGTACTGCTTTTTTACGATATACAAAAGTTTTCCTCCATAAACTTTGTTGCCTGCAACATAAATATGGAAGTACTCCCTCCCTTCCTCACCAAATTGCTATTAATATATAAGGTATAAAGTGGAAAAACAGATTTGAAATTTATGGCACGGGATTTGTATACTATTAAATCAGTTAAATATGATACGCTGAATTAATAAATGCGTATCTTTGTCGTGGATAACCTTTTTAATTGAGGAGAATTATAAAATATGAACAATCAATTTTCACAAAGAGTTTCAGACATAATTACTTATAGCAAGGAAGAAGCCAATCGATTGAGAAATCGCTATATTGGTCCGGAACACCTTCTGCTCGGCATGCTGCGTGATGGCGGAGGAAAAGCTATTGAAATATTGTTGAAACTTGATATAGATTTAAAACGAGTAAAAAGTCGTCTGGAGGGTTTCCTAAAGGATGCCGAGGACGATACTCTCTTGCCGGACGCTGAAGTGCCCTTGTCCCCGATGACGGCTAAGATATTGAAGATGTGTATGCTTGAAGCGCGTTTGCTGAAAAGTGCAACTGCCGATACGGAACATGTATTGCTGGCTATCTTGAAAGATGGCGACAATCTTGCTGCAACTGTTTTGGAAGAACACCGGGTGGATTATCAGGCTGTATTTGAACAGCTTTCGATGAAATCGACCAATCCGAATGCGGGAATGGGATTCACCGAGGATGATGAAGAGGATGAAGAAGATATGAATATGTCCCGCTCCTCCCGTACTGGGGGAGCTGGTTCGGCTTCGGCTGCACAGGCTGCATCCAGAAAGCCGTCCAATGATACTCCTGTGCTGGACAATTTCGGCGTAGACATGACGCGGGCTGCCGAAGAAGGCAAGCTGGACCCGGTTGTGGGTCGCGAACGCGAGATTGAACGTCTGGCGCAAATCTTGAGCCGCCGTAAGAAGAACAATCCGGTGCTTATCGGTGAACCTGGAGTCGGAAAATCTGCCATCGTAGAGGGTTTGGCATTGCGTATTGTGCAAAAGAAAGTTTCGCGCATTTTGTTTGAAAAGCGCGTGGTGATGCTTGATATGGCCTCTGTGGTGGCGGGAACAAAATACCGTGGTCAGTTTGAGGAACGTATCCGCTCTATCATCAACGAGTTGCAGAAAAATCCGAATGTCATCCTTTTCATCGATGAAATCCATACGATTGTAGGTGCCGGTGCTGCTGCCGGTTCCATGGATGCTGCCAATATGCTGAAACCAGCTTTAGCGCGTGGTGAAATACAGTGTATTGGAGCTACCACTCTCGATGAATACAGAAAGAATATCGAGAAAGACGGTGCTTTGGAACGTCGTTTCCAAAAGGTGATTGTAGAGCCTACCACAGCTGAAGAAACGCTTCAGATATTGAAGAATATCAAGGAGAAGTATGAAGACCATCATAACGTGAGCTACACGGATGAAGCCTTGGAAGCATGTGTCAAGTTGTCAGCACGCTATATAACCGACCGCAACTTCCCGGATAAAGCTATTGATGCTTTGGACGAGGCGGGTTCGCGTGTGCATTTGACGAATATTAATGTTCCGAAAGAAATTGAGGAACAGGAAAAGCTGATTGAAGAGGCACGTAGCCTGAAGGCTGAAGCTGTAAAGTCACAGAATTTTGAGCTGGCTGCCAGCTACCGCGACCGTGAGAAGGAACTTTCTGTCCGCTTGGAGGAGATGAAGGTTGAGTGGGAAGCCCGTTTGAAGGATGACCGCCAAACGGTAGGTGAAGAGGAAATAGCCAATGTTATTTCAATGATGTCCGGTGTACCCGTACAGCGCATGGCGCAGGCAGAAGGACTTAAACTGGCCGGAATGAAGGAAGAACTACAGGCGAAGGTGATAGCTCAAGATGCTGCGATAGAGAAACTTACCAAAGCAATCTTGCGTAGCCGTGTAGGGTTGAAAGACCCGAACCATCCCATCGGAACTTTTATGTTCCTTGGCCCTACTGGTGTGGGTAAGACGCATTTGGCAAAGCAATTGGCAAAATATATGTTTGGCTCTGCCGATGCCTTGATACGTATCGATATGAGCGAGTATATGGAGAAATACACCGTATCTCGTATGATTGGTGCCGCTCCGGGATATGTGGGCTATGAGGAAGGCGGCCAGTTGACTGAAAAGGTGCGTCGCAAGCCGTATTCCATTGTCTTGCTGGATGAGATTGAGAAAGCCCATCCGGACGTGTTCAACATCTTGCTCCAGGTACTGGATGAAGGTCGTTTGACTGACAATTATGGCAGAACCATCGATTTCAAGAATACGGTTATCATTATGACCTCCAATATCGGTACGCGGCAGTTGAAGGAGTTTGGCCGTGGCGTAGGTTTTGCGGCGCAAAACCGCACGGATGACAATGAACATTCGCGCAGTGTGATACAAAAGGCTCTGAACAAGACTTTTGCTCCCGAATTTTTGAATCGTTTGGATGAAATCATTACTTTCGACCAGCTCTCCTTGGAGGCTATCACAAAGATTGTGGACATTGAGCTGAAAGGCTTGTACGAACGGGTTGAAGCAATTGGTTACAAGCTGGTTGTGGAGGATGATGCAAAGACATTCCTTGCTTCGAAAGGGTACGATGTACAGTTTGGTGCGCGCCCATTGAAGCGTGCCATTCAGAACCACTTGGAGGATGGACTTTCCGAGCTGATAGTGGCGGCAGAGTTACAGCCGGGTGATACGGTAAATGTATCAGTAGACAAAGAAAAAGATGAGCTGAGCATCAAGAAGGCATAAGCAGTTCTTTATAAAAACCGTCAAAATGTCAGTCCTTATGGGCTGGCATTTTTTTTGTGCTATATCTGCCGGAATAATTAAAAATATAAATCTAAAAAATATAAATGTAGTATGCAAAAAGGTAATATTGGGGTAACTACTGAGAATATCTTCCCCGTCATTAAAAAGTTCTTGTATAGTGATCATGAAATTTTTCTCCGTGAGTTGGTTTCTAACGCGGTTGATGCTACACAGAAGCTGAAAACACTCTCCTCTATCGGTGAGTTCAAGGGTGAAGTTGGCGATTTAACCGTACATGTCTCGCTGGGAAAAGATACCATTACGGTGTCCGACCATGGTATAGGTCTTACGGCTGAAGAAATAGACAAGTATATTAACCAGATAGCTTTCTCTGGCGCCAATGACTTCCTTGAGAAATATAAAAACGATGCCAACGCCATCATCGGCCATTTTGGATTGGGTTTCTATTCGGCTTTTATGGTTGCCAAGAAAGTCGAAATCATCACTAAATCCTATCGGGAAGGCGCCCAGGCTGTAAAGTGGACATGCGATGGCAGTCCGGAGTTTACGATTGAAGACACTGATAAGGCAGAACGTGGTACGGATATCGTTCTTTACATAGACGATGACTGCAAGGAATTCCTTGAAGAAGCGCGCATTTCCTCTTTGTTGAAGAAGTATTGCAGCTTCCTCCCTATCCCGGTTGCATTCGGCAAGAAGAAAGAATGGAAAGACGGCAAGCAGGTTGAAACTGCCGAGGATAATATCATCAATGATTCCAACCCGTTGTGGACGCTGAAACCCAGCGAATTGAAAGATGAAGATTATAAGAAGTTCTACCGTGACCTTTATCCTATGTCCGACGAACCTTTATTCTGGATTCATCTGAATGTGGATTATCCGTTCCACCTTACCGGTATTCTGTACTTCCCCAAAGTGAAGAGCAACATCGAGTTGAACAAGAATAAGATTCAGCTCTATTGCAACCAGGTATATGTGACGGATTCGGTGGAAGGTATTGTTCCCGACTTCTTGACCCTGCTGCATGGTGTGCTCGATTCACCGGACATTCCATTGAACGTTTCCCGTTCTTATTTGCAGAGCGATGCCAACGTGAAGAAGATTTCTACATATATCACGAAGAAGGTGTCAGACCGTTTGCAGTCTATCTTCAAGAATGACCGTAAACAGTTTGAGGAAAAGTGGAATGACTTGAAAATCTTCATCAACTACGGAATGCTTACGCAGGAAGATTTCTATGATAGAGCCAAGGATTTTGCCCTTTTCACCGATACAGACAGCAAATATTATACTTTCGAAGAGTATAAGACGTTGATTAAAGATAACCAGACGGATAAGGATGGAAATCTGATTTATCTGTATGCCAACAATAAAGATGAACAATACAGCTACATAGAGGCCGCTACGAATAAAGGATACAATGTGCTGTTGATGGATGGACAGCTGGACATTGCGGTGGTGAGCATGTTGGAACAGAAGTTCGAAAAGGTTCGCTTCACTCGTGTAGACAGCGATATTATTGATAATCTGATTGTCAAGGAAGACAAGAAGAACGAAGCGTTGGAAGCCGGCAAGCAGGAAGTTCTTTCTTCCATCTTCAAGAGCCAGTTGCCCAAGATGGATAAGACGGAGTTCAACATCACGGCGCAGGCTTTGGGCGAAAATGCCACTCCTATCATGATAACTCAGAGCGAGTACATGCGCCGTATGAAGGAAATGGCGAATATCCAGGCTGGAATGAGCTTCTATGGCGAAATGCCGGATATGTTTAACCTGGTATTGAATTCAGACCATAAGCTGGTAAAAGAAGTTCTGGCAGATGAAGATAAGGAATGTGCTGCTGCCGTTGCTCCGGTTCAGGCAGAGATGGATGAAGTGAACAAGCAGCGTACTGACCTGAAAAAGAAGCAGGAAGGCAAGAAAGATGAGGATATACCGACTGCCGAAAAGGATAAAGTGAATGAGCTGGATAAGAAGTGGGACGAACTGAAAACACAGAAAGAAGGCATCTTCGCCGATTATGCTGCCAAGAATAAGGTTGTCCGTCAACTGATAGATTTGGCACTGCTGCAGAATGGTATGTTGAAAGGTGAAGCTTTGAACAACTTTGTCAAGAGAAGCATTGACCTGATAAAATAAGCCCCTTTAAATTTGCATTTAATATATGCAAGGGTATTGTGATTCTTCGGAGTCGCAATACCCTTTTTTTATTCATTTTCACCAATTAGGGTGTGATTTTCTTCGTTGAATACGGCATTTTTAGAAACTATTGTTTATATTTGGGGCAATGAACATTTATCTTACTCGGAATAGCATAGTTATGAAAAGAGTTTTATTGTTTTTTTCGTTTCTTCTATGTGGCTTTATTTTACAAGCTCAGAAAGTGGGGCTTGTACTGAGTGGCGGTGGAGCAAAAGGCATGACTCATATAGGCATTATCCGGGCTTTGGAAGAGAATAATATCCCCATTGATTATATAACCGGAACCTCTATGGGAGCTATCATCGGTTCTCTGTATGCTATGGGGTATTCCCCGGACGATATGGAGGCGCTGTTGCGCTCTCCCGACTTTAAGCGTTGGTATTCGGGCAAAGTGGAGCCTAAATACGAGTATTATTTTAAGAAGAATCGTCCTTCACCGGAATTTTTTAATATCCGTTTTGCTTTTAGGGACTCGCTGCATATAAAGCCCCAGATACTTCCCACAAGCATGGTCAACCCCATACAGATGAACCTGGTATTTGTGGAATTGTTTGCACGTGCTACGGCTGCATGTGGCGGTAATTTCAACAAACTGTTTGTTCCTTTTCGCTGTATAGCATCCGATGTGTACAATAAAAAGCCATTGGTATTGAGTAAAGGGGATTTGGGAGATGCGGTACGTGCTTCCATGAGCTTTCCATTTGTCTTCAAACCGATAGAAATAGACAGTACGCTTGCTTATGATGGCGGCATTTACAATAATTTCCCTACGGATGTGATGCGGGAGGATTTTCATCCGGATGTCATCATTGGCAGTGTGGTGGCGGCAAATCCCGGTAAGCCGAAGGAGAATGACCTGATGAGCCAATTGGAGAATATGATTATGCAGAAGACCGATTATTCCATTCCGGACTCATTGGGCATAGTCATGACCTTCAAGTACGATGATGTCAACCTGCTGGATTTTGACCGTCTGCAGGAATTGCACGATATAGGCTACAACCGTACTCTTAATATGATGGATTCCATCAAAAGCCGTGTTCACCGTAGGGTGAATGCTGATAATGTGCGTTTGAGGCGCCTTGTCTTCCGGAGTAACCTGCCTCAATTCCGTTTTCGGGATATTATTATTGAAGGGGCGAATGCCCAACAGCAAGCCTACATCAAAAAAGAGTTCCATGATGAAGAGCATGAAGTCTTTACTTATGAAGACTTGAAGCGCGGGTATTTTCGTTTGCTGGCAGATAATATGATTTCGGAAATAGTTCCTCATGCTGTGTATGATTCGGAATCCGATTTGTATGAGCTGCATTTGAAGGTGAAGATGGAGGATAATTTTTCCGTGCGTCTGGGGGGCAGTGTCTCTACCACGAGCTCAAATCAAATCTATTTGGGAATAGGATATCAGAACTTGAATTATTATTCCAAGGAAATCACTTTTGACGGTCAGTTGGGTAAGATTTATAATAATGCCCAGTTGATGGGTAAGATTGATTTGCCTACCCACATATCTACGTCCTTTCGTTTTATTGCTTCAATCAGTACCTTCGATTACTACAAGAAGGACAAGCTGTTTTCCAGGAATGACAAACCTTCATTCAATTCAAAGGACGAACGTTTTGTGAAGTTGATGGTTGCCTTGCCGTTTTTGGCCAATAAGCGTGCGGAGTTCAGTCTGGGATATGGCCAACTGGAAGATAACTACTTTCAATCCAGCGTAATAGATTTCGATAAGGACCGTTCGGACAGAAGTACCTACAAACTTTTGGGAGGTTCCATCGGTTTCTATGGGAGTACCCTGAATACGCGGCAATACGCGACAAAAGGCTATCTGGAGAAACTGATAGCCCAGGTATTTACCGGGAGGGAAAGATTTGAACCGGGGAATCCGCAAGAAGGGTACAGTCCTTCTCCGCAAGAACGGCAATCATGGTTGCAAATTTCTTATATGAAAGAGGCATATCACACAATGGGGCCGAAGTTCACCCTGGGATGGATGGCAGAAGCACTGTATTCGTCGAAAAATTTCTCTGAGAATTATACGGCAACCATGATGCAGGCAGGAGAATTTGCACCGACTCCGCATAGTAAACTGATGTACAATGAAGCTTTTCGTGCCAACCAGTATGTGGCTGCCGGTATCAAACCCATATATGTTTTGAACGACATGTTCCAGTTCCGGACAGAATTTTATGGCTTTACACCGATTTTTCCGATAAAAAAGAATGCATTGAATAAAGCATATTATGGAAAAGCATTCTCCCGCTTTGAGTATATGGGAGAAGTTTCTGTTATTTGTCATTTGCCCTTCGGAGCCATCTCTGCTTATGTAAATCATTATAGCTCACCGAGAAGGGAGTGGAATGTGGGGATGACCATCGGCTGGCAGTTGTTTAATTATCGCTTTGTCGAATAAATTTCTTCAAAAAAAGTTTGTATATCGTTTGCTAATTCGGAAAAAGTACGTATCTTTGCACCCGTTAAACAAAGAGGCCGCGTAGCTCAACTGAATAGAGTAGCTGACTACGGATCAGCCGGTTACAGGT